>Ga0316202_10000305_pt1 | contig 62117 bp, 57 predicted proteins | sample 3monrhotite_MG_FD_204934 | JGI IMG/M metagenome (GOLD analysis project Ga0316202, IMG submission 204934) | Microbial mat bacterial communities from mineral coupon in-situ incubated in ocean water Damariscotta River, Maine, United States -... | ecosystem: Environmental > Aquatic > Marine >...
TGACGGAAACACCAAATGATATAATAGTAACGTCTTGTTATGACTTTTGTATATATGTTCATCATCCATATAGCATTTTAGCATACGACCCAGAGGGTCGGGGAATTAAACCCTCCTCAGATTAAACCCTCCTCAGATTAAAACATCACTAAAAGAGTTGTCTAAATATATAAAACTACATTTTGAGTATGAAGAAGAGTTTATGGGCTCTCTTTCTGAGCATGACTTCATACAGAGGCACAAAAAGTTACATCAAAATATTGTTTCTGACTTTAATAATTTAATTATCAAAATTCCAAAACTTAAGATACACGAAATTGAGCTTGAACTTGCACATTTCATTGAAATAAATCTTATACATCATATAGTTGCAGAAGATAAAAAAATGCTAGACTATCATGAAAAAATGTCTAGTCTAGTCAATAGTTAAGTATATATTGTCTACTTTCTATGATTCACAAAACTAGCGTAAAGCTCTTCAAAACCAGTTTCACTAGAGTATTCAACATCGCTCATGATGTTTATTGCTTTTTCAAAGTTCTCAGATTTCCACTCTGCTACTGCTTCTTTTGTTTTTTCATGAACAACAACATGATGCTGACCTAAGCTAGTTATTGTTTTTGTATCATCTTTTATTTTATCTTTATTCTCACCAAACCACTTACCAAAAGAACAATTATGTTCATCTATTAATACAGGATTTTCATTATTTATAAATGCGTTATAACCTAAAAGCTTAAACAGAATATGATCTAACTTACCTGTTCCAATACCAACTTCATTTGTAATATTTTCAGTAATACCAGTTATACGCTGTGAATTAGAGATTACAAATTCTAACTCTTCAAAAAATGAAGACAATCTTCCACTCATATCATCAGTACTTTTTCTAAATGTCTCAGCAGTATCTTGAATCTCTGATGTATTTTGTTTTAACTGCGTTATACTGATTTCAACCTCTTGAGTAGCTTTTTGAGTACGTTCAGCCAATTTTCTAACTTCATCTGCAACAACAGCGAATCCACGTCCATGTTCCCCTGCACGTGCAGCTTCAATAGCAGCATTTAGTGCAAGTAGATTTGTCTGATCTGATATATCTTTAATTAAATCAATTATATTACCAATAGATGTAACACTCTCATGCAATACATTTGCCCCAGTATCCAAATTAGTAGCTTCTTGTGCAATAAAATCAATTGTTTCATTAATATGTTTACTATCATCTTGAACAGTATCAATACGTTTACTCGTACGACCATTGAGATCACCAGCTTCATTAAGTTGAACAACAGCTGATTCCATTATAGTTTTTGTAAAAGTAACACCACTTTTGTACGATTTTAGTAACAGTTGAATTATTGTACCTATAGATGCTTCTTTTTCCTTAAAACTTTGACACTCTTCTTCATCAAATTTTGCTTTTTCTTCTTTGCTAGATTTTAGCTGTGATATTTCAAGTTCCAATTCACTGTTCTTTAACTCTAGCTCTTTAATTCTATTTTTGTCTTTTATACTACTCCCAAAAAGTGCCATTTTACCGCTCCTACTTAAACTAAGTTATAATTAGCGTATTGTATCACAATAGCATTAAAACCTAACATTAGTAATTTAGTTTGGTTATAATACTCATACAACATATAACATTAACTAACTTGGTGACTAAAATGATTCTAAAAAATAGATATTCTCTAAAAACAATTAAAATCTTTATTGTACTACTATTTGTATCTCTGTATTCTATAATCTATTTAATTACTACAACCTACAAAAATGATTATATACAAAATACATACGCTCAGCAAATTAAATATCTAGAAAACAACTATAAAGTTACAACTGAACACTTCAAGAATATCTCTCAAAATTTTTATCAAACTATTTTAAATCAACCAAATTTTTTAGAGCTTTTTGCAAAAGCTAAACATGCAGATAGTAGTGCTAAGCGTGATAAGATTCGTAAAGAAATTTACAAATTATTAAAACCACACTACAAAAGAATGATGAAGTATGGTGTAAATATTATGCTATTTTCATTTAATAACAATAAAACTTTTTTGAGAGTTCATAAACCAGACAAGTTCGATGATGACCTCACATCTGTACGCTATAGTTTTACATATGTAAATTCTAATGAAAAATCGATTAGTGGCTTTGAACAGGGCAAAATATCACATGCTTTTCGTAATGTTTTTCCACTTCACTATAAAAATGAATTTCTAGGAAGTGTTGATATAGCTTTTGCTTCAGACTTTTTACAAAAAAATATGACATCATTACATGGTATAGATACACATTTTATTCTTAATAAAAATATTTTTGATACAAATATATGGAAAGAGCAAAGAGTAATTAAATATGTGCAGAGTATTGAGCATAATAACTTTCTTGTCTATTTAACACCATCTAAAAAGAGATCAAAGCTTTACGCAAAAGAGGTATCAACAAACATAGCTTTAAAAAAAGAGATTAATAAAAACATAAAACACCATAACTCTTTTGCTCTTCACCACTCTCTCTCTAAAGATGTCTATATTGTAGCTTTTTTACCAATTAAAAATATTAAAGATAATAAAACAGTTGCTTACTTAGTCTCTTATTCAAATAATTTAAATATTCAAAAAATATTAAATGAATATATCTGGATTAATATAGGTTCAATTATTATACTATTTCTACTTGCCCTAACTACTTACTACAATATAAAACAGCAATCTTTGCTTAAGGTTAAAGTTAATGAAGAAGTTGAAAAGAATAGAATCCAACAACAGTATATGTTTAACCAATCTCGTCTAGCACAAATGGGTGAGATGATTAGCATGATTGCTCACCAGTGGAGACAACCACTAAGCTCTATATCCGTCACAGCTTCAAATATGAAAATGTTACTACATTTAGATAAGTATAATATAACTGAAGAAAAAGATGCTATAGCCTGTAAGGAGCAGTTCAATAATAGTATTGATAGAATAGGAGTTTATGTAAAAAATCTTACAAGCACAATTGATGATTTCAGAAACTTTTACAAACCAAATAAACAGTCTACAACCCAAATAATTACATCACCTATAACAAAAGCCCTAAATATTGTGAAATCTACATTAGATGCTGATAAAATTAAGATAATTGAAAGATATAACAATATTAATAAAATTGTAATGTATGAAAATGAGATGATGCAGGTAATTTTAAATATCTTAAAAAATGCACAAGATAATTTTAGTCATAACAGAACTGAGCATAGACAAATTATAATTACAACAAAATATGACAATAACTCTGACATAATTGAGATATTAGACAATGCTGGTGGAATACCAGAAGGTATAATTAAAAATATATTCGACCCATACTTTTCTACTAAAGATGAAAAGCAGGGTACTGGACTTGGTCTGTATATGTCAAGAGTAATTATCGAAGAACATCATAAAGGCACTATTCAAGCAACAAATGAAAATAATGGAGCCTGTTTTACTATTAGACTCTGAGGATTATTCTAGTTTTACAAGAAGTCCATTATTTTAAATACTGTTTAACTCTCAATATACCTACCTAGCGTATAACGCATATCTTCATCTAAATCTTTCATATTTGCTAACATCCATTTTAAATAACCAGCATCAGTTGAAGCAACATCTGATACATCTTGACCTCTATATTTTCCAAATTTAAAAGTTTTTACAAGTACTGGTTGTTTAGTTAATTCTACTAGTTTTTGCATCGGTTTATCGTTAGGATAAACTTCTCTAACTCTTTTTGTAAGTTCACTTATTAACATCTTCATAACAAGTACATCACCCATAGCATCGTGCGCTTTAATGTCAACACCTAAAGTACCAGCTACCTCTTTCTCTGTTTTATACATATCTAATGCATAACGCATAAATTGCAGGCGATGTGAATTTAATTCGCTAAACAGGTGTCTTGCACAACGAAGAGTATCAACTAATTGCATATTTGAATTAAAACCCTCTTTTTTAAGCATTCCTAGGTCAAATGGAGCATTTTGTATGAAAAGATAGTTATCATCTGTATTTAGCTCTTGTAATCTTTTATAAGCTGGTGAATCTATACATGTTGGCTCTTTTTCTATCATATCAGGAGTAATATTATGTATCTCCATCGCTTCAAAAGCGATTTTTTGCTCACATGAGCAGTACTGATTATGAATTTCAGGCTTTTCATCAGGTCTACCTAGCACTATAAATCCTAGTTGTATAATGCGGTCTAACTCACCTGTTCCTGTTGTTTCTGTATCTAATAATATATACTTTGCCATTCTTACCTCATGTTCTCAAAAATAATTGGTGCTTCCCATTCGCCTGCTTTTATAGCACTCATTACTTTTTGCAAATCATCTATTTTTGCAGACTTAACACGAATGTGCTCACCCTCTATTTGTGCAGTTGCTTTTAGTTTTAATTTTTTAATCTCAGCAACAATCTTTTTAGCCTCTTTAGTCTCAATATAGTCAACAATTTTAAATGTAACTTTTCTATTTCCACCACTTGAATCTTCTACTTTAAGTTCATCTAAAACTTTTGATGAAAGACCTCTTTTTATTAACCTAGTAATTACAATATCTTTTAGTGCATCAAGTTTATTATCTGATTCTGCTATTAAAATTAAAAGCTTATCATTTAGAGTAATTTCATGTGTACTATTTTTAAAATCGTATCTGCTACCAACCTCTTTTTGCGCCATGCTTATCGCATCTTTGACATCTTGTAGACTTATTTTTGCTGAAATATCAAACGTGTGCTCTTTTGCCATAATGAGACCTCTTAAATTAAAAATTTTTAAAAAGTATACCTTTAAGTTCCTTTTGATAACATGGCGAAATGATTGAAGAACTTTTAAGTAAACAAGCAAATATAAAGATTTTTGGAAAGACTAAATTATTCACTATTGATGAATTAAAAAACATTTTAACCCCGTTAGATATTCACCTTACTGATGATCTTGACAAAGCAGACTGGATAGTTGAGGGAAATGCCATCTCTATGCACGATGAAAACATCTTAGAGTCAGTAGATAAAAAAATAGTTTTTCTTAAAGTATTTGAGCAAAAACTAAGTTCTTTAATTGTCCCATCTTCTCTTTTAATGTCTATAAAACTTAGTAACAATCAAGAAAGATTGAAAAGTTTCTTAATGAATCCATATATTACAGATGAACTTTTTTTATCTCTATTTAAACTTCATAACTGGAAGAAAGAGGATTTATTTGGAAATAATGAAAATAGAGATGTTAGTGCTGCATTCATTGAAAGATTTTATGAAGATATTGAGCGTAACCATTTAACTCAACTATCACCTCTAGGATTTTTACATCTCATAAACAAAACATCAAGAGCTGAAGTAATAGAGGCAATATATTCCATTGATTCAGTAAATGCACAAGTAGATGATGACAATCCAAAGAATCCAATTTTAAACATCCAAATTGCACTTGGGCTTAACCCTCATACTCCAGAAAAGATTTTAGAAAAACTTTTACAAAATGGTAAAATGGATGTTAAATCAGCAGTAGCATCAAACACAAACTTATCAATATCTTTACAAAAGATAGCTTCTAAAAAAGAGCCTCAGATTCGCCTTGCTTTAGCATCAAACAGTGGACTATCTGAAGAACTACTTTTTGAACTTTTAAATGATGAAAACATGCAGATAATAGAGACTCTTTTAAATACGTTTATATTTGATAGTGAAAATTTCAAAAAAACATTAACTCTTCTTGATGCACAAAGATTATGTTTTATTGCAAATAACAACTCATTAACTACAAAGATGCTACACACCCTTTTTATCTTAAATAATGAGTCTATTGAACTAGCTATAGCAAACAATATAAACCTCTCAAGTGATGATTTAAATTCTCTCCTAGTTAAAGAAAATATAAATCTATTGTCTAACTTGGCAACAGCACAGAGATTAGAAGATACTCAGGTTCAAAAACTACTACTTTTAAAAAATGATGAGATAAACTCTTCATTAGCAAAAAATATACATCTTAATAAAAAAATTTATGAAGAGCTTTACTCATTAAATAAATCTACCGTCTCTGAGTTTTTAGCAAAAAATATATCAACTCCACTTGAAATATTAGAGCAATTTCAATTAGATGCTATACTAAACAGATATGTAAAAGAAAACCCTACTTTTACAGACGCAATTTCACAAAATATTGGATGGGCATGACAGCAAAAACCATTACAAAGTCTCTTCACTCTTTAATTGAAAGCCAAATTCCAACATTTATTTGGGGTGCGCCTGGTGTTGGTAAATCTTCAATTGTAAAACAGATAGCGCAAGAGTTAGATATTGACTTCATTGACCTAAGATTATCTCTTTTAGATCCAACTGATTTAAAAGGAATCCCTTTTTTTGACAAACATACTCATCGTGCTGTATGGGCTAGTCCATCTTTTTTACCTCACGATGAAGATACAAGTGGAATACTATTTTTAGATGAGTTAAATGCAGCGCCACCATCAGTTCAAGCTTCTGCTTATCAGCTTATACTTGATAGAAAAATTGGTGAGTATACTCTACCAAAAAACTGGGCGATAGTAGCTGCTGGAAATCGTGAGAATGACAGAGGAGTAACATTTAGAATGCCCTCACCTCTAGCAAACCGCTTTGTTCACCTTGACTTTGATGTTGATGTTGAAGATTGGAAAAACTGGGCATATAAAGCAGATATTCATAGTGCTGTAATTTCATTTATAAGTTTTGAAAATTCTCAACTTTTCATGTTCCAAGCTGATGCTATGCAAAAAAGTTTTGCAACTCCAAGAAGTTGGGAGTATGTTAGTAATATTTTACATTCAAGTGCTAGTGAAGAGCTTTTATTAGATCTAATAAGTGGTGCAGTTGGAGAGAGTAGTGCTATTAAATTTCTCTCTTTTAAAAAAGTTTTTTCTGAGCTTCCTTTAATTGAAGATATTTTAAATGCAAATAAGACCTTCTATCCTACAAGTCCACAAGCACTACATGCGCTAATCTCTTCAATAATTGCAAATGCAAAGAGTGATGAAGAGCTAGAAAATGTTCTGAAATACGCACTTGAATTAAAATCTGAATTTTCTGTTCTTTTAGTTCAAGACTTAGGACAAAATGGGGCAAACCTTGAGAGGTTGAAAAGTTGGAGCCTATGGGTAGAAAAGTTTAGCTATCTTTTATAGTAAGATTCAGTATATACTAGAACTATATTTCAATTTGTAATATACTTTTAAAAAATTAATTTTTAATGCTATATTTTCCTAAAACAATTAGGAAATATAGTGAAAACACCAAACCTGTTTAGTTTATATCAAAAATTTGAAGAACAAGAGAGTATTAATTCACAAATGGCAAAAAGTAAAGATATAAAAACAGTAGAACTATTTGCTGGAGTTGGTGGATTCCGTATTGGATTAGAACAAGCAAGATGTGACAATAAAAACTTCAAAGTTGTATGGAGTAACCAGTGGGAACCATCTACAAAACTACAACATGCCTCAAAAATATATGAAGCAAGGTTTGGATACGAAAACCATTCAAATGAAGATATTTCAAAAGTAACTGTAAAAGATATTCCAGACCATGACTTACTTGTTGGTGGTTTTCCTTGTCAAGACTACTCAGTTGCAAGTACATTAAAAAACTCTCATGGCATTGTTGGTAAAAAAGGGGTTTTGTGGTGGGAAATATATAGAATTTTGCAAGAGAAAAAAGGCAAGTCTCCTAAATACCTATTACTTGAAAATGTAGACAGGTTACTAAAGTCACCTGCTAGTCAAAGAGGTAGAGACTTTGCAATAATACTTTCATCTCTTAATGCACTAGGATATGCTGTAGAGTGGAGAGTAATAAATGCTAGTGAATATGGAATGCCACAAAAAAGAAGAAGAGTATTTATATTTGCCACAAAAAAAGATACAAATTTTTATAAAATTCTCAAATCAGACTCTACCACTGAGATACTAAGTAAAAGCGGATTATTTGCAAAAACATTTCCTATTAAAGAGGTTGCAAACGAAAATATTATATCTGCAAAACTTAGTGATGATTTAGTAGATATAACAGATAATTTCAATAAAGAGACACCAAAACAGAATGCTTTTTTAGATGCTGGTTATATGGTTGATGGAATCTATTATACATCAAAGATAGATGTAGACTTTGAAGGTAATTGTTCAGTTTTAGGTGACTTTTTACAAGATGAAGATTTAGTACCAAAAGAGTTTTACATTGATGATGTTGAACTAGAAAAGTGGAAATACCAAAAAGGCGCAAAGTCAATTCAACGAATAAATAAAACAACTGGTCACCAATACATATACACAGAAGGAAGCATGGGTTTTCCAGATTGTGTAAATAAACCATCAAGAACTATCATTACAGGAGAAGGTGGAGCTAGCGCTTCGAGATTTAAGCATGTTGTCTCAATTAATGGAAAACATAGAAGGCTAACACCAATAGAGTTAGAGAGATTAAATATGTTTCCTGATAATCATACAGCTGGTGTGACAGATTCAAAAAGAGCCTTTTTAATGGGTAATGCCTTAGTTGTTGGAATAGTTGAAAAACTTGGTAATAAAATTTTAGAAGAGATGTAAAGTAATGAATTACAAAATACACTCATTTAGACATGGTGAAATAATACTAAATAATGAATCAAGTTATAAATCAGTGTGGCATGAGTTATTAGGTGCAATTAGTAGTATGAGTGATGAAAAAATTATTGAGTATCATGAGAAAACAAAAGCTATGAGTATTTCAAAAGCTATCAATAATCTCTTAAAAGACAAATTAGTTGCACTAAACTGGAATGCAGAAAGCTCAATATTTCAAAATGATGAGTATAGTGGCAATAGATGGAGATTAGATTTTGCAAAGAGTAGTATTTCTGTAGAGGTTGCTTTTAATCATGGTGAGGCAATTGCTTGGAATTTAATTAAGCCTGTTTTAGCAGGAGAGTTAAACCATGTAAAAAAAGAGATAAATACTGAGATTGGTGTCATAATTTGTGCTACAAAAGAGTTAAAGGATAGTGGTGGGTTTGATGGTTCAGTTGGAGAGTATGAAAAATTTTTAACATATTTAGATCCACTAAGAGATGTTTTATCTGTTCCAATGGTCATTATAGGTTTAGAAGCACCAAAAACATTTAAAATAGATGTTCGTAAAATTGATGGAAAAAATCAGGGAATAGTTCAATCTATTAAGAGAGACTAATGAACACAGAAAAAAAGATAACTCAAATTAGAAGTAAAATGGTAATAGAGCAACCATTTTTCGCTTCACTTGTAAATAGTTTCTCTTACGTTGAAGATGAAAACATTGAAAGTTTTAAAAGTAGTATCGATATTTTTTCATACAATCCAGATTTTATTGAAACTCTCAATGACTCACAAATAACATTTGTCTTAAATAATGCAGCTATGCACCAAAGCTTAAGGCATACTCAACGAAAATCAGGACGTCTAAACTGGCTTTGGGAGATGGCAACTGATTATGCAATTAATGATATGTTAGTAGAAAATGGTTTTGAACTTCCACCTCGTATGCACTATGATAGGCGATTTAGTGGTGAATATGCTGAAGAGATTTATGAGACACTCTTAAATGAGATTGACAACAAAGGTGACAATGCTGCTGAAGATTCTGAAAGTGACGCGGAAGAAAAAGAGAAAAATAACGATAGTAACCTTACAGAACGTTTTGAAGACAAAGAACAGAGTAAACTTCAACAAGCACAAATGAAAGAGAGATTAAACGACGGTCTAACTCGTGCAAAACAGATGCACAATGTCCCAGAATCTATAGAGCGTATTTTTAGTGGCTTAGTTAAAGCTTCTATTGATTGGAGAAATGAGTTGTCTATTTTTTTAAATAGATTTCATAGTAATGATTATAGAATTTCTCCTCCAAATAAAAAATATCTATACATGGATTTAGCCCTGCCATCTGCACAAAGTGAACATCTATATTTAATTGTTGGAGTAGATGTATCTGGTTCAATTGATGAAAATAAAATAGAACTATTTATTAGTGAATTAGAATCACTGCTTATGACTTTCAATAACTTTAAAATTGACCTATTTTTTATAGATTCTAAAATTAAAGCTCATTACACTTATGAGAATGGTGATACCTTTGATTATGAAATTCCAGCAGGTTCTAGTACTGACTTTCGACCTCTTTTTGATTATATAGAGACAAACTATATAAATCCAGATGCTATAATATACTTCACAGATGCAGATGGAATTTTCCCAACTAAAGAACCATTAACACAAACTATTTGGATTGTGCATGGAGATAGAAGTGATGTACCATTTGGGAGGATAATTAAAATATGAATATTAAACAAAAACCGATGGGTGACTATCAAACTAATTGTTATATTGTAACAGTTGATGAAAAAGATTTTATAGTAGACCCTGGAATTGGAGCTACACAGTGGGTAATAGACAATGTAAAAAACCCTGTTGCAATTCTTAACACACATGGCCATTTTGACCATGTATGGTCAAATGCTGAACTAAAAGAGAAATTAAAATTACCAATTTATACACCAAGTGATGATGTTTTTATGCTAACAGCAGGTGCAATTAACATGAATGTTCCACCAAGTAAAGCCGATTTCATGATAGAAGGCGATAAAACAGTTAGCATAGATGATGTTAAGATAATTTTTCACCACATGCCAGGACATACAAAAGGTTGTTCCATGATTGAAATTGGTGATGCTATATTTAGTGGAGATTTTATTTTTAAAGATTCTATAGGTCGTACAGATTTTGCCTATTCAGATTCTAATCAAATGGTTGATAGTTTAAAAAAGTTGTCACTTCTAGACTATGACAAAACTGTCTACCCAGGTCATGGTGGGACTACTACAATCTCTCATGAACAGAGAAATACAAAATTTTGGATTGCACAACTTATGGATTAGAAATTATGCCCCCATTATACTTTTCTCTTGGGAAATTGCATCTCTTAGCTTTTTTGCCTCTTTTTTATAATTAAAGTTAGTCTTCTTTTTTCTAGAGGCTTTCTCTATTTTAGATGCAATCTCCCTAGAATCATTCAAAAGATATGTAGCACTTGTTCCACTAACTGTATGTGAAGCCATCTCTATTTTTTCATAATCAATTTGTTCTACAGCTTCGTCTAATGCATCTAAAATATCTGGTAACTCTTCAAAATATAACTTTAAAATTTTCTCAATACTAGCAGCAGGAATTCCTAAAATTTTAACAATACGCTCTATGTGCTCTATATTTTTTTGTCTATTCTCATCATGACTTTCTGTATCTTTATAAACACTCTGTTCAAGATATTTTTCTAGTACTAACATAAACTTGCTAGCATTCATCGGTTTACCTAAAAAGTCATCTGCACCAGCTGCAATAAATTTTTCTTGATCTTCTTGCATAACATTTGCACTTAACATAACTATTGGAGTGTGCTTAGCACCTACATCTAATTCATACTCTAAAATCTTTTTTATAGTAGTAATACCATCTTGATTAGGCATATGGTTATCCATTAAGACAATATCATAACTATTTTTTTTAAATAATCGCATAGCTTCTTTCCCATCATTAACTATGTTATACTCAATACCATAGCTATTTAACATCTCATCAATTAACATTTGATTTGCTTTATTATCTTCAGCTACTAGAACATGACCTTTAAATCTAAATTGTTCTTTTTGATCTACATTATCTGATATAGCTACCTTATCTGCCATAATGTCAACTATTTTCAGAGGTGTTAATGGTAAAGTTAGTACTTTACAGTGATTTGGTAATAGACTAACATTATATTCTTTATCTACTATTGCAACAAGATTAAAAGGAGATTGTGTAAATTGTTCAAGCTCTTTATTAGGTGTACTAGAAGCATCAAAGAAAATATAAGTAGATTTAGATATTTTCTTATCCGCTTCACTATCTAATACTTCAACTCCAAATACATCAAAATAACGATATAAAAGCTTTGAATATATAGTACTAGATAAAAACATAACCTTCATGTCTTTTATAGTTTCCAAAGCTGTTGTTGCCATACTTTGTTCATTACATACCTTAACTGGTATTGATAATGTAAATGTAGAGCCCTCGCCAAGTGTGCTTGTTAATCCAACATCACCACCCATTAACGTAGCAAGGTTTTTACAGATAGAAAGACCAAGTCCAGTTCCACCATAATTACGAGAAGTAGAATCATCCGCCTGAGAAAAAGCCCTAAAGATAGTATATTTTTTCTCCTTTTCAATACCTATTCCACTATCTTTTACAGCAAGATTTAAATATGATTTATGGCTATCAAATGTAATATTCACATCAACCTGTCCGCCATCTGGCGTAAATTTTAGTGCATTACTTAGATAATTAATTAGTATCTGTTTTACACGCTGAATATCTGCATAAAGACAATCAGAAAATGAAGGATCAACAAATGTTATAAAATTAATACTCTTATCGTATGCCTTTGCATAAAATAGCTCAACAATACTCTCTATAGATTCAAATATATTAAACTCATGAGAATCTATTGCAAAATTACCACTACGGATTTTTGCAAAATCTAAAATATCATTAACTATACTTAAAAGTGAGCCTGATGATTCTTCGATTATATTTAAATACTTTAACCCTTTTTCACTTTTCATTTCAGGCTCTAATAAATTTACAAAACCAAGTATCGCATTAAGTGGCGTACGAATCTCATGACTCATATTGGATAAAAATAAATCTTTTGCACTTTCTGCGGCAGCAGCACGCTCTTTTGCTTCAACTAAAGGAGTAACATTATGACGAATAGCTATATATTCCTCTATAAAATTGTCTTCATTTAATATTGGAGCAATAGTAACATCAACATAATAAGCATCCCCATTTTTAGCTCTATTTTTAATTGTTCCAAAGAATATCTGCTTAGACTGTATTCTTTGCCATAATTTTTTAAATAAAGATGATGGAGTACTTGGATGTCTTATTATATTGTGGTTTTGTCCAACAAGCTCATCATATGAGTAACCAGATACATCACAAAAAGTTTTGTTTGCGTAAGTTATTATTCCTTGTGTATTAGTCTTTGATACTAAGGCACTGCTATCAATTGCTTTTTTATACTCTTCTAATATTTTAGTCTCATGCTTAGCCTCTTTTTCAGCACTCTCTCGTCTGCTAATCATATCATTTACAATTTGAGCGATATCTTGTAGTTCAGTAAAATATAAACTTCCTAAATCCAAGCGTTCTGAGCTATACTTAAAGTTATAAAAAAACCTTTTTACTATTGAAAAAGATTGATAAATCTGTTTGAATGTAATATAAATTAGAGATATTAAAAGAAGAAGAAATGTTAAATAAATTATCTTTTGTTCTGTTTCTAACTCATCTATCTCTTTGTTGATAATTTTTATTACACCATCTTGTTCTTTAGAAAATGCATTTTCAATATGATGGACACTACTCTCCATTTTAGATTTTAAAGTAAGATTTTCATTTAATCCAATCTGTTGCATTTTTTTAGCAATTTCCATAAAAGTATTATGATAACTACTAAAATAGTAAAACTCTTTGGTAGAAGCTTCAGCCGAGAAAGTTGCCATAATATTGTTAAAAATATCTAAATACTTCAAATCATGACTTAAAAAAAAGTCTTTTTCAGCTCTGCGCAGTTGAAGAAGAGCTATCAACGTTTTAGTTGACTTTTTACTGTTTAATATATGTTCTAGTTTGTACACATCTTCAACAAATTTCTTTTTTAATCCATGCTCTTCATCGACTCCTATTTCAAAAATTAATTTTTTTATTTTTGAAAATATTTTCACATGAAATGAAAGCTCTTGATTTATATATGAAATATTAGATAACTTAATTGATTGTTTGTCAAAAAGAGTCAAATTATTAATAAAAATATTAGCTAATTCAAGCATCTTGTCAGCATATTTTTGTTTTTTATATAATAAAAAATCTTTCTCTGCACGACGCATTTGTAAAAGAGTCACCTGTAACTCTTTAATTTTAATGTTGCAACCATGATATTGTTCTATCTTTTCAGAAACAGCATATTCATTAATAACTAGACTTGTTGTACTAAGCATTACTAGTGCAAAAATCAATAAAAAACGTTTCTTTAAACTTTTCAAATATTTAGATTATGTAACTTAAACTAGTTACTCTTCTTTCATCAATTTAAGTTGTAATACATGTCTATCTGTAACTACTGTACTAAATTCACCCTCAAATACTTTAACATCAAGCACAAAACCACGTACAGTTACGAGTCTTTTTCTTCCCTCTTTGTGACGAAGCCTTGCTTCAAAACTAACCTCATCGCCAACTCTTACAGGTGAAAGAAAATTTGATTTTACTGACGCTAAAACAACATTTCTCTCATTTACTGCTACCATTGCGGCATGATCTGCTGCTGAAAAAATAAAACCACCGTGAACAAGCCCCATATCATCTGCTGACATTTCAGGAGTTGTAATAAGACTTACTTTTGCAAATCCACTACGTAGAACATTTACAATTCCACTAAGTACCTCATTTACTTTTAAATGTGTATCTTGTACAATTTTTTCACCAAACTCATACTCATCATCTTTAGTTTTACTCATCTATAAGCGCCTCCAAATAGCACATACCATAAAATTACGCAAGCATACCACTATCATCATTAAGTCCGTATGTATTTTCTAATATACCTTTTTTAGAAACAGCTTGAATCTTCTCATTTATTGACTGTGTATTAATTCCATAATGTTGATGTAATAATTCTAAAGATTCTTTTATATGTTCAACTCCCAAAATTGCAATTTTATCAACTTGTGAATACATTTTTCTAAGTTCTACCTCTTGAGTATGTGACAAATCACCCAACAACTGTTCAAACTTTTTCTCAACACCCTCATAGTCTCCTGCAACTGTTAAAAGTTTTAATGCAGTATTGTTCATTGAATCATATAGTGGTTCAAGTTCTACTGTTTTTTGTTGTAATATACCCATATGCTTTGATGCATCAACAATACTCTCTTCAAGTGTATATAACGCTTTTTGGTTAGTAGCAATTGCATTTTCATAACTCTTTGTTCCCTGTGCAACACTAACAAGCGATTTTTGCATCATTTCAAAACGACTTTTAAAGTCATCAAACCAATCATCAAAAAAACTTTGTGTATTTTGAACAATTGTATTTGCACTCATTTCTAGTAAATAACTTAACTTTTCAGTCTGTTCTTGCAAAGAAACAAGTTGCTTCTCTACTATAGTTTGCTCATTCTCATCATCAATATGATCTCTAATTAATTTATACAATATATTATAGTGGTCTTGTTCAGATAGACGTAATAAATCGAGATGTTTATGTAATACATTATCTAACTCTACACTTTGCTCTTTAGTGTAATGTTCTAACGTCTCAATTGCTTTAGATTGTTGTACGCTTAATTGCTCAAACTTTTGCAAAAATATTATTTGATTCTCTTTTAACTGACGAAGTACTCCAAACTCTTCACGAAAATTTTGTTCTAACTCACGCGAGGCATCACCAGTTTTCTCTGCTAAAGAGTGAAGACCTACATCAAGTTGACTAAAATACTCTTTTATCTCTCCAATTAAGCGAACTAAAATATCACTTAACTCTTCTGCATCACCCTTATCCATTTTCTCTTTTGCTTGATACATCACATTACTCATTAAAAATAGTAACAAACCAATAAAAATTGGTATTAAAGATGTTTGAAAACGTACAAAAAATTGTTCAATACCTGAAATTTGAAAAAGCATTAAGTGTAAAACTGCACCAGAAATTGCTATACTCATTATTATAGGAGAGAAGTTCATTAAATTTCTACTACTAAAAAACATGGCTTGACGTATAAATAGAGCTACCATGATTAAAGAGGGAATCCAAAGTTCTAAATAATATTCTTGCATAAAATTTCCTTGTAATGTATTATAGTATAATCAGCTTTTAATTAAAGGTTAAATCAAGAAATGATAAAAGCCGAAAATATTACAAACATTAAGCTACAGTACTGTGAAACAATTCTAATGTTAAAACATGATGCAAACCTTTCACTAAATGAAAGAATGTAAGATGTCAAGTCGTAAAAAAATTCTATTTGAGTGTCAAGCATGTGGATTTACCTCAGCAAAATGGATGGGCAAATGTCCAAGCTGTAATGAGTGGGACAGCTTAATAGAGTTATCTCAAGATCAACAAAAAGTCCTCAAAGAGACTACAACTGCACAAACTACTCCAATAAAAGCTCAACCAATTACTGAAATTACACAAACTGAAGTTATAAGATTTAGTAGTTTTGATATTGAGCTAGATATGGTTTTAGGTGGTGGAATAGTACCTGGTAGTTTAACTCTAATTGGAGGAAGTCCAGGAGTTGGAAAGTCTACACTTCTTTTAAAAATTGGTGGAAATGTTGCATCATCTGGAAAAAATGTTCTTTATGTAAGTGGAGAGGAGTCTCCTGGACAAATTAAAATCAGATCTGATAGATTAGATGCAAATTCAGAGAAACTATTTTTACTTAGTGAAATAAGACTAGAACAAATTTTAGTTGAACTCAGCCAAAGAAATTATGAACTTATAATCATAGATTCAATCCAAACACTTTATAGTGAAAAGATAACAAGCTCCCCTGGAAGTGTCTCACAAGTTAGAGAGATAACTTTTGAACTTATGCGTTTAGCAAAAGAGAGAAACATTGCAGTACTTATAATTGGTCATATTACAAAAGATGGCTCTATTGCAGGGCCTAGAGTTCTTGAACATATGGTTGATGTCGTACTCTACTTTGAGGGAGATGCTAGTAAAGAGCTTAGAATTTTAAGAGGCTTTAAAAACCGTTTTGGATCAACTAGTGAAATAGGTATTTTTGAGATGTCCAATAGAGGTCTAATTAGTGCAACAAACATATCTTCAAAATTTTTCTCTAGAACAAAAGCGCAAGCAGGTTCTGCCCTAACTGTCATAATGGAAGGAAGTCGTCCTCTAGTTTTAGAAGTTCAAGCATTAGTAAGTGAAAGCTCATTGCCAAACCCAAAAAGAAGTGCGACAGGATTTGACAGTAATCGTCTTACTATGCTTTTAGCACTACTTGAGAGAAAGCTTGAACTTCCCCTAAATCAATATGATGTATTTATAAATATATCTGGTGGAATTAAAATAGTAGAAACTGCAGCAGACTTAGCAGTATTAGCAGCAATTATTAGTAGTTTTAGAGATAGAGCAATAAGTAAAGAGACAGTATTTATTGCAGAAGTTAGTCTCATTGGAGATGTACGTGAAGTTTATCATATGGATACAAGACTAAAAGAGGCAGCACTTCAACATTTTGACCATGCGATACTTGCAAAAAAACCATCACAAGATTTTGGAATCAAATGTTTTGCAGCAGAAGAAGTTACACAGATTATTGAATGGATGTAATAAAAACAATCAAAGTATTTAGCAAAATAATATGAAGGAGCAATTATGAGAAAATTAAAATTTAAGAAAATAGATGCTTTCTCATCTTCTAAATCATTAGGAAACCAAGCTGGTGTTATCTATATGGAAAACTTTAAATACTTAAATAGTGATGAGATGCTTACAATTGGAAAAGAATTAAAAGGTTTTGTTAGCGAAGTTGGTTTTGTTTGGGAAGAGGAAAATCATAATTTTGGATTAAGATACTATTCAAGTAAAAGAGAAGTTGAGTTCTGTGGTCACGCAACAATTGCAATTATGTATGACTTAATTAAAAATAGAGAAGATCTTCTAAATAAACAACACATCATCATAAATACAAAAAATGACAGATTAGTTGTTGAAAATAAAATACTTAGTGATAACTCAATTTTTATTACTTCACCACACCCAAAGTTTAGAGAGTTAGATATACAACAAAACGACATTTTATCTGCATTAAGAGTTGATGAAGAGATGCTAGACTTAACCCTAGATATATCAATTATAAACTCAGGACTTGAAACTTTAATCATTCCAATGAAAAATCTTGATTCAATTTTAGAGGTTACTCCAACCATAGATGAGCTAAAACAGTTTTGTATAAATTCTAAAATTGATATAGTTATACTATTTTCAAAAGAGTGTTTCAATAAAACAAATAGCTATAGAACAAGAGTTTTTGCTGCTACATTTGGTTATTTAGAAGATATGGCAACTGGATCTGGGAATAGTGCTTTTGGACAATACCTATTAAAAAGAGAGATGTGGGATGGAAAACTAATTACAATAGAGCAGAATGGCTACAAAGAAAACTATAATACAATTAAGTTAATAACTAAAAAAAAGAGTGATAAAATAGAAGTACTATTTGGTGGCAGTGCAAATGTCAAAATAGATGGAGAATATTTTCTTAATACTTAAGACATAAATAAAAGATTTGTAATTGTGCTAGGGTTGCTTTATTAGAAGATATGATTATTTCAAAAAGCTATCGTAATCAAGGTATAGGTTCTAAATTAATAGAGTATGCAATAAAGTTTGCTAAAGATAACGAATGCTTACGTATAACATTATTAACTGATGAAGATAATGACGTAGCACATTCATTTTATACAAAAGAAGGATTTAGCCGTTCAACAATGGTTCCATTTAGAATGATGTTATAGTAAAAAAGTAAATTGCTATGTCATTACAACTATTGACAATAAATAAAATTAAAGATACACTTTCACCAAACAATCGTTTGGATAAATATGGCAATTAAAAAAACATCAAAAGAAGAGATTATAAAAAATTCTATCAAACTCTTTAAAATAAATGGTTACTATAATACTTCAATGGCAAATATTGCTTCAGCTTGTGGGTTAATCAAGGGTAGTATCTATCACCATTTTAAAAGTAAAGATGAAATTGGACTAGAATCTTTAAAGCATATTCACAAATATTTTGAAGAAAATATTTTTAATGTAGCCTATCTAGATAATATGCAAGATAAAGAAAAAATCAAATTGTTTGTAAAAAAAACTGATGATTACTTCCTTCATAGTGAAGGCGGCTGCTTACTTGGAAATTTAGCATTAGAGGTGTCATCAGAAAATATACTATTTAAAGATGAAATAAGAGCCTATTTCTTAGCTTGGGAAAGAGCATTAGTTTATATTTTAAAAGATAGTTGCACTGAAGATATTGCTCTATCTTTAGCAAAAGAGTATGTTGCATTAACCCAAGGTTCTATCATGATGATGACTCTATACAATGAGACAGAAAACTATTTAAAGGTTGGTCAAAAAATTATTAATACAATTTAATTTTTTTGACTCAGTTTATAAAACAATCGTTTGGTTGCGTAAAATATAGGAGATAAAATGCAAGAAAATATAATAAAAGAAGAGATAAAGTTGCCATTACCACCATTTAACAAAGATAGTGCCATACAAAAAGTTCGTATGGCTGAGAATGGATGGAATAGTAAAGTTCCTCAAAAAATAGCAATGGCCTATTCAGAAGATAGTATCTGGAGAAATAGAGACACTTTTATACAAGGAAGAGAAGAGATTATCTCATTTTTAGAACAAAAGTATAAAACTGAACTAGAATATAAGCTCTGCAAAGAGTTGTGGGCATATACAGAGAATAAAATTGCCGTAAGGTTTGCATATGAATGGCATGATATAGATGGTCAATGGTGGCGTAGTTATGGAAATGAAAATTGGGAATTTAATGAAAATGGTCTAATGCAAAAACGTTTTGCGAGTATCAATGATTTTGAAATATCTAAAAATGCTAGAAAATTACTATGGGAAGGAGCCATAAGACCACCAGAACATAAATCATTAAGCCAAATGAATTTATAATCTAGTTCTGCAAAAAGTCTATTATCCATTTTTTGATGTATTGACTTAAAAAATGGGTATCAATTTCTATATTTCGCTCAACAAGTAATCATTTGGCTTGCCCAAATAGAAACCTTGAATAAGATCAATACCTAGCTCTTTTACTATTTCAAAAACCTCTTTTGAATGTACATATTCTGCGACAACTGTCATATTTAAACTTTTAGCAAATGATATTATTGCACTTACAACCACTCTACTATTTTCATCTTGGTCTATATTTTTAATTAATGAGCCATCTATTTTTAAATAATCTGAATCCATTTTTATAAGATATTCAAAATTTGAATATCCACTACCAAAGTCATCAATCGCAATTTTTGCACCTAAAGCTTTAACTTTTTTTATAAAATCTTTAATCTTTTGTAAATCATTTAACTCTTGCGTCTCTAAAAGTTCGAAAGTGAGCTGTTTTGCAATTGAATATTTTTTGATACTCTCTATAATGAAATTACTTATATCATCATTTAATATATCTTCAAACTCTAAATTCAATGAAAAATTCAAATTAGTATTACTAAATTTTTCAAATGATTTTAAAACCATTATTTTAGTAATTTCTGGATATAGTTTAATTTTCTGAGCTATATTTAAAAAAGATAATGGAGGCATAACTTCACCATCATCTTTTCTCAACCTAGTAAGACACTCATATTTATCTACTTTTTGAGTTAATGCATTAAAGATAGGTTGGTAAAACACAATAATTCTATCATCTTCAATAGCTAATCTTAACTCATTTGCTACCTTAATATTATTCTTATGATTACTAGAAAGCATCAAATTGTTTTTAAAAACCAGATACTTAATGTTTGTCTCTCTTGCTCGTTTCATTGCCATATTGGCATTAATTAAGCTATGACTATCACCATTGATTTTTGCAGATGAAATTGTAAGACTATACCTTATTACATTAGATTTATAAACAACTGTTGATTTATTGATTATTTCAAATATTTTTTTAATTTTTTCTTCAACGTAATTCTCATGTTTATCTAAACAACAGATTAATACAAATTCATCTGATGGTAACTTATATACTGTTTCATCATCACTATCAAATGTCGTAGATAGTAAATTTGTAACTTGAGTTAAAACCATATCTCCAACTTTATGTCCATAAAAATCATTTATTACAGAAAATTCATCAATATTAATTAGAATTAATGCCTTTGCAATACTTTTATCTAAATCAATAAATAACTTTAATCTATTTGGTAATTTTGTTAATTTATCATAATAAGCGTTCTTATAGATAACATTAACACCCTTTTTAATGCGGCTCTCTAAAGAACTATTTAAATCCTCTAACTCATGAGAAACGTTATTTGCAAGATGTGATATTGCGTGAATAAAATTAACACCAAACGTACCTTGTGTGCTTAAATTATCTTTTAACAGAGGTGTAATCTCTTTTTTACTCTCAGAAATTGCTAAAGTTGTTGTCGTCTCATTTAAGAGTTCACACTTTCCATTTGACTTAAAAAACTCACCATATGTAAAAAAGCCAGCCGTTGGTGCTTGATTTGAAAATACTTTCATCTCATTTTCAAGATAATGTCCTGCAAAACGTCTTCTTGCCATACATGAATATATAAATATTGATTCTATTTCATATCTAGATGTATTTAAAATATTTTTAATATGATTGTCACTTGAGCGAAGAATCATCTCTATATCGCCAATACCAAATCTTACAAACTTACCCTCTTCTATATTTCCAGCGAATGTCAATGAATTGTCATCATGTTTTGCTAGAACTGCACGACCAACTTGAACACCATTTTCTTCGAAAACAAGAGGAAATTCTATCCCTATAGCTGGCAATGAATTAGATACTTCATCTCCTAAATATTTAGAGTAAATCTCAATTACTGGAATATTATCAATTTCATATACTCTATTTTTAATAGACTTTGTAACTCTCATTTTTTTACCAATGGGTGTCCAATTAAAACTATAATCAGTAGATACTTGAAGATGTAAATTATTAAGAGCAACTGCGACAGCACCATTATTTGTAATTTCATTGTTATCAAAAACAAAAGTCTCTTTTAAGTTACCATTATCTCCTGCTAATCCACCAGAGATTATAATATCATTATCAATACTATTTAAACCATTGATATACTCTTCACCATTAGTATTGGTTCCATCTGTAAAACTAATAATTACCTTTGTATTTTCACTTACAATTTTAAGGGATAACTCTTTGCCCATATTAAAGCTATTATGGTTTGAGGTTGATTGCTTAATGAGTGCAGAGTTCAAAATAGTATCATTAAATGTGGTAAAGACTATCACACTTTTTTTATAAGCGTATATATTTGAATTCTCTATAACACCATCTGATGTACTTCCGATTAAAATTGCTTTTGGCAAATGTGCGTTTAGTGTATCTTGAATATCTCTTATAAACTCATAATTTGCAAAAGCACAAAAAACTTGAATAAGAAGAGATTGACTATCTTCAATATCTATTGATGTGATTATATTTTCTAACTCATTTACATTAATAAAATTTTCTACTTTGGTTACCAACAAAACTTCCTTACTAAATAACGCGCCTACGTGAGATTCCTAATACTTAACTGTTTATCAGTTTTTCTAAACTTAGTTCTCTCTAGCTCTTTATACTATAGCCAACTAATAATACTACTTGGTTTCTAGGAACTTAATTACATTATCCATTTTTTGACGTTTTGCCATATCAAGAGGGGTTAATCCATTTGTTGTTTTAGTCCCAACATCTGCACCAGCTTTTAACAACAATTTTAAGATTTCAAGCTCACCTGAATATGCAGCAGCGTGAAGAGCTGTCATACCGTTATGCCCTTTAATATTAACATTAGCCCCATATTTTAAAAGTGAATCTACCATCTCAATCTCTCCATACGAAGATGCTAAGTGAAGTGGTGTTAAAGAGTTATTATCAAATGTATTTGCATCCTCACCGGCTTCCAATAAAACTTGTAATATTTGCGTTCTGTGTGCCATCACTGCAACATGCAGATAACTTAAACCGCCTTTTAGTTTTTTATTTAAGTCAACATCAACAATCAAAGACTTTAAATTTTTTGCATCATTTGCAACAATTGCCTGAGAAATTATCTCTTGCTTAGTTAACTCTTTTGTTGGCTTTTGTTCAATCTCAGAGCCACCAAAACGTAGTCCAAGGGCATATGAACCGATTAAAGCAAAAATTGTAAGATATAAAAGAAGAGATTTTTTGTAAGTTGCATGCAACTTATCTGAACGAATTATAAAAACTGTCACAATAGATAAAATGTATGTCATAGGAATTGCGTAAGCAAATACAACATAGACCAGGTAAAGATTTCTATCTAACTTTGGGACACTATCATCTTGTAGTGGTATGTAACGATACCAAGGATTCGCATTTGTTTTATACACCTACTTCTTCTCCTTCAATCCAAACTTTTTCAACACATCCAAAAATCTCTTGATTGTTATATAAAGAGTGACTATTCTCAATTTTATAACTCACATTTGGATTAAAAAGAATAAAGTCTGAACTCTTAAAATTTAAAATATTTGATGGATTTACAGAAGTTAATCTCAATAGTTCAGCCATATCTATAATACCACTTTTAACTAAGTGTGTATAATAAAGAGGTAAAATATCTTCAATAGATTCTGTTCCAAATTTAGCTTCAAAAAATGAGACCTCTTTAAATACTACAGAACGTTCTGACTGCAAAGAGGTTAAAATGTCAATTTTACCACTTTTTAGTGCCTCTAATAAAAACTCTTTTGTCTCTGTGTCACGAAGTGGTGGGTAGATTTTAGCATAAGTATTAAAATTATCACACATCTCATCCGTTAATACTAAATGATGTAAAGAGACTTCACTCTTAACCCTAACACCATTTTCACGAGCATCAAAAATCAACTCAATTGCACGTTTTGTTGAAATTGCTTTAAAAAGAACTTCAACATTAAACTCACGTGAAAACTCTATCATCATTGCAACTTGTACAGCTTCTGCAACAGGTGATATACCAGATAAACCAAGTCTAGCAGAAACTTTACCCTCATGCATAACACCATCTGCATTTAAATCAACATCTAAAGGTTGACAAAAAATCGGTACATTGTACATTTTAGCATATTCAAAAACTCGCCTTGTTAAATTATTATCAAGTGTAGTAATCAAATATGGAGCAACAGCACCATTTTTAAGTAAAGAGGCAATATCACTCAATTTTTCCTCTTCATTTACAGAGTCTAACACCGTCTCAATCTTAGCACCACTGTGAAGTTTAGAGCGTGAATGAATATAATCTAAAACAATTTCGTTACTAACTGATGGATTTAAGTCACTCATTAATACAGCAGTAGTAACACCACCTTTAATTGCTGATGATGAAATATTTTTAAGTGAAGAGGCACTAATCTGCTCATCACATGGTCGGATATTTAAATCCACAAGACCATTTAGTAAGTAACAGCCTTGTGCATCTAACTCACTACTATTTTCATTTTCTATAATAACATCGGTAATAACTTCTAACCCATTTTGAATAATAGTTGCATTTTTAATAATCATGTTAGAATTATATTCTAATTTGGAGCTATTCATGAAACAATTATTTATATTTTTAACAATTTTTACACTATTTTCATTTGCAGATGATTACAAAGATGGAGAATCACTATACTTTCAAAAAGGGTGTAACGGTTGTCATGGAATTACTGGTGAGGGGATGAACACTTATCCAAAACTCTCAAACATGCCCAAAGAGTATCTAGTTAAAAAATTATTACACTATAAAAATGATGTAATAAAAAGAATGCAAGCTAATTTAATGATTCCATTTGCAAAACCATTAAAACAAAAAGAGATAGAACTAATTTCATACTTTTTAAGTACTTGGCATGAGGATAAAAATATTGAACGCTATGACATAGAATTTGAATCTTGGGGTGATGGTGGAAGTTGATGTCCTAATTGTTGATTTAAAAGAGTTACTTCCATATCAGACGCTGGCATTGGTTTAGCATAAAAATAACCTTGAATATTTTCACAACCGTTTTCAACTAAAAACTCTTTTTGCTCTTTTGTCTCTACACCCTCTGCTATTGTTCTAAGGTTTAAACTTTTTGCTAAGGCGATAACTGCTTTTGTAATAGCAATATCTTCTTCATCATCTGGTAAGTCTTTGACAAATGATCTATCTATTTTTAGTTTATTAATAGGAAGCTTTTTAAGGTATGATAGTGAAGAATAACCAGTTCCAAAGTCATCAACTGCCAATTCTATACCAATATCACTAATTTTATTTAGTATTTTTATAGCCTCTTCTGGATTTTTCATAATCTGACTCTCAGTAACTTCAAGTTCTAACCACTCTGGACTACATCCAGTCTCTTCTATTAATTTTGAAAACATAGTTAAAAAATCCTTTTGCTGCAACTGCAGTACAGAAAGGTTCATAGCCAAAATTCCCGGATTTAAGCCATCCTTATACCACTTTGATATTTGCGTCATTGTAGTTTTCATTACAAATCTATCTAATTCAACAATTAACCCAGTAGATTCAGCAAGAGGAATAAACTTAGTCGGTAGAACCAAGCCTATTGTTGGATGTTGCCACCTAATGAGAGCTTCCATCCCTATAAGTCTATTACTATTGCCATCAACTTGTGGTTGATAATAGACTATAAACTCATTATTTTTAAGTGCTACTCTCAGGCTTGCTTCCATAGCAACTCGCTCAAACGCAAGCTCTGTCATCTCTGCACAATAATATTGGAAATTATTTCTTCCCTCATCTTTTGCTTTATACATTGCAGCATCTGCATATTTAAGAAGATCAGCAGGAGAGCTACCATCATCTGGATAGATACTAATACCTATGCTACTTAATACATAAAATTCATTATTACCGATAGTAATTGGTTTTTTAAGAACTTTTAAAATCTTATTAGCAAGAAGTGAAGCATCTTGGCCTTGATGTAAATTTTCTATTAGTACAGTAAACTCATCACCACCTAATCGAGCTAGTGTATCCTCTCTTCGAATAGTTTTATTAAATCTCTCTGTTACAACTTTTAAGACTTCATCACCAATTTTATGTCCGTGAGAATCATTAATCTCTTTAAAATGGTCAAGATCTATAAATAACAGAGCCATTTTTGTACTATTACGTTTAGATTTTTCTATTGCTTGTTCTAACCTATCATTAAAAAGATCTCTATTTGCAAGCCCTGTTAGGGAATCATAATTTGCTTGATGATGTAACTCATTTTTCTGTTCAAGCAACTTATTATGGTGATCTTTCAGGGCTATATTGGAGTTTCTTATTGAATTAATCATACTATTCATAGTATCTGAAAGAGTGAAAATTTCAATAGAGCCGTGACTTGGAATCAGTTCAAAAGGGATACCATTTGCATCTTTGTTTTGTATTACTCTTATAATATCTGAGAGTGGTTTCAAAATAAAAAAACGTATACCTATAAAAAGAAAAAATGTAAGTAGTAAAGATATTGTAACAACATTTATGATGCTTGCTTTAATAATTTGGTTCAACTCTTCATTCATAGAGTAATCAGTGATATAAACTGTAATAGTTCCTATATTATCTCCTGAACTATTTTTAATTTCATGTTTATAAGAGTAATAACACTCTTGTAACTCTCTATTTTGTTTTATACTATCTGGATTATAATTGATGATATTGCCATGATAATCTCTTATTTTCCCACTAATATATCTCTTTTTAGCAACAATTTTACCCATATTATAATCTTCAACTATAATTGCAAAATTTTCCCTTGAATCCATTTCATTAGATACCAGTTTATCATACTCATTTATAGAGTATGATTCCATTAAATCAGTAATATTTTTTTGCAGTGATACAACAGTTAGCTTTGAATCTATATTCATCTTTTTAACTATTCTATCTTTTGTATCTTTGTAGATATGTGTTGAATGTATAGACATTATTATTGTCACAGTAGTAATAATGATTATTCCAAGAGTTACATAAAGAGACTGTTTAGGAGTTTTATTTTTCAATGCCAAGTACTGTCTTTCTAATTATTTTTAATTTCTGATTAATATTTTTTGATGAAATTGCCAAAATTGGTAACTCTATATTTTTATCAACATGTTTACCATTTAAATACATGTCAATTGCACGTAATGCCTCTTGCCCCATTAAATATGGTTGTTGCATTGCAGAACCAATAATAACTCCTTTTGTAATAAGTTCTAAAAATTCAGGTTCTGCATCAAATGTAACCAATAAAATATCATTTTTCTTTCCACTATCAAAAAGTGCCCTAAGTGCCCCATTATATATATTTGAAGTCTGCAACCAGATTGCACGAAGATTTTTATATTTACCTATCATCTCTTTAGTAAAATTATAAGTTTCATCTTCACTCCAAGTTTTTAATTGCTTTATATCTGCACCTTTGATATTATTTTCATCCATAGCTTGCATAAATCCAGCTGTTCTAGCTTTTCCATTCAACCTTTTTTGAGGTATTGCTACTATTGCCACTCTTCCTTTTTCCCAGCCACGTTCAATAAGATTTTCAGCAAGAATTTTACCAATTTTATATGCACCGTCTCTATTATTTGAAGAGATATAAGAGACATACTCCCCACTATCTGCTCCAACATCAGCCACAACAACAGGAATTCCAGCATTTTTTGCAAGTTTTAAAATAGTAACGCAAGATGAAGAGGTAGTAGGAGATACAATTATTCCAGATACTTTATCTTTAATAGCCTGCATAGTAATTTCTAACTCACGTTTTTTGCTATTATCTGCACTATAAATTTTAAGACTGTAACCTAATGAGTTAGCACTATTTTTTATACCACGACCCATAATTTTCCAAAATGGGATTCTATTATCTGTAACAATATAAACCAACTCTTTTTTAATTTTGGTTATTACTTTAGTTTGCGTAGCCTTAGAGTCTATGGGTAAAAAAATAAGCATAAGAAGAAGTACCAAAACACCATAAAATGGCAAATGACTTCTATTAAGTTCTTCTTTATAAAGCATATATTCCCTATAACTCTAATAACAAATAAATTGATGAAATTATATCAAAAAATTTAATAATTTCACCTTTTTACTAATAATATTTTATAATAAAACTTTATTTATCTGTCAATTTACTACGTTATTATGTTTTTGCATATATTTTATACAGTTTCGTCCACTGTTTTTAGCTTGATACAGAGCTTCATCTGCACGCTTAAACATAGTATCTGCATCATCTCCATCTGAAAAACTTGAAATACCAATTGAGCATGTAATTGTTCCAACAATTTCAAAAGGTTCACTTTCAACTATCTTTTTACATTTACGAGCAACATTTTTAGCTTTATCAATACCTGAAAATGGCACGAGTACAATAAACTCTTCTCCACCCCAACGCGCTAGAAAATCGCTTGTTCGTAAACTTCCATTAATTCTAGATGCAAACTCTTTTAGTACACTATCTCCATTTAAATGTCCATAAGTATCATTAACTCTTTTAAAATAGTCAATATCTAAAATCATAATTGAAAAACTCTTTTTATATCTTTTTGCTTCATCAACTCTCTTATCCATAATAGTCTCAAATTTATAACGATTATATACACCTGTTAATCTATCTTTTTTAGCAATTGATTCAGCCAGTTTTCTATTAGTAATCTCTTTATAAATTGCTATATATCCATCTTGTTGTCCATCCATATTAATATCTAGGTGGATTGTAAGGCTAACCCAATATATAGTTTTATCTTTTTTAATATTTCTCAACTCAGCAATATGTGTCTTATCTTGTAAAATGTCATTCCATAGCTCTTCATAGTGAGATGATGAAAAACTAGGATCTCTAACCATAAAATGGTTATTCCCTATAAGTTCTTCAAGAGTAAAACCACTAAGAGAACAAAAAGCGCTATTTACATATGTTATTACACCTTGAAAATCAGTTTTACATATTGGAACATATTGATTTATTATTTGTTGCTCTTGCTGTAGTTGATAACTCTGCTTTTTAATTTTATTAAGTAAACTATTATGTTTTGTCATATCTCGTACAGAACCTATAATATATGGATGACTGCTATCTTCAAAGTACCTCAAACTAGCTTCAATTGATAGATATGAGCCATCTAACTTTAAGTGTTCTCCTGAAAATGACTGTATTGACTCTTTTTTAAGTTGACTAACTTCATCTTCCCATCTTATAGCATCTTCAGAAGTAACTCTAATATCTTGAAGTCGCATACTATAAAATTGTCTCTCTTCATAACCTAAATTTGTTGTCATCGCTTTATTGACATATATAAACTTCTGACTTAGTGCATCAACAACAAAAAGAGCATCACCTGATGATTCAACCATAGTGCGTAAAAAATGGTTTGTAAGTATCTTGTTCATCGATTTATCCTTGTTCAATATTGAATAATAACCTTTATTGAGTAATAAATATGCTATTTTATGAGTATTATTTATACAATGATATTTATTATATAATGATGTGTTAAATACAACTCAATATGGACAATGATATGGACTATCAATTAATACTAGAAGAGATTGCACAAGAAGTAACTCCTCTGTTAAACAGAGGAAGAGTTGCTAATTATATTCCAGCTCTTGCAAATATAAATCCTGAACAGTTTGCTATGACCATAACACTATTTGATGGAACGCAATTTAGTGTCGGCTCATCAAATACTCTTTTTTCTATTCAGAGTATTTCAAAAGTTTTTACATTTACGCTGGCTCTAAAATTTTACGGTGTAGAGTTATATAAACGTATAGGAAGAGAGCCATCTGGCAATCCATTTAACTCACTTGTACAACTTGAATATGAAAATGGTATTCCTAGAAATCCATTTATTAACGCAGGTGCTATAAATATTACAGATTCTCTGATAAGTTACTTTAAAGATGATAAAAAAGCATTTCAAGAAGTTATATCTTTTGTAAGATCTATCACCGATGAACCAGATATTATCTACAACAAAAGTGTTGCAATATCTGAAATGGAATATGGGCATAGAAATCTTGCCCTTGCAAACCTAATGAAAAGTTTTAATAATATGGATAATTCTGTATTAGATGTAGTGCAAACATATTTTAATCATTGTGCAATTGAGATGAATACTAAGATGTTATCGAGATCTATGCTATATCTTGCGAATCATGGCAAAGATCCAATAAATAATAATATATACATATCCCCACAACAATCTAAACGTATTAATGCAGTTATGCTTACATGTGGACATTATGACGCATCAGGAGATTTTGCTTTTAATGTAGGCTTACCTGGTAAAAGTGGTGTTGGAGGAGGCATTGTAGCTGTTATACCAAAAGTTATGGGCATAGCTGTGTGGTCACCTGGGCTTAACAAACAGGGCAACTCTTTAGTTGGAACAGAAGCATTAAAGCTTTTTACATCTAAAACTAGTATGTCAATTTTCTAATAAAACTTCTTATTGTTACTCTATTTAGTTAGAATTTGTAAAAAATTTCAGGAGCGTTAATGCTACGTTTTGCACCTAGTCCTACTGGTGATATGCATATAGGAAATCTACGAGTAGCTATTTTTAACCATATAGTTGCCACACAGCGTAAAGAAGAGTTAATTGTACGAATTGAAGATACGGACAAAGAGAGAAATATAGAGGGAAAAGATAAAGAGATTCTTGATATTCTTGGACTTTTTGAAATAACTTACAAAGATGTAATTTATCAGAGTAAAAATCTTCACTTTCATCAACAATTTGGTGTTGATTTATTGAGAAAAAAACGTGCTTTTAACTGTTTTTGTTCAGATGAAACATTAGATGAAAAAAGAGAAGCTTCAAAAAAGGCAAAAAAGGCATATCGTTATGATGGGACTTGTGAAGAGTTAACTCCACAAGAGACAATTGACAATGATAAACCTTTTGTTGTTCGCATTAAAAAACCTATGGCTCCTATATCTTTTACAGATTTCATTAGAGGTAATTTAGAGTTTGCACCTGAGGATATTGATAGTTTTATAATTTTACGCCAAGACAAAAATCCAACATACAATTTTGCCTGTGCAGTTGATGATATGTTAAGTGATATTTCTATTGTAATTAGAGGTGAAGATCACCTTTCAAATACTCCAAAACAAGAAGCGGTTAGACTTGCAATTGGTTATGATAAAACTATTGAGTATGCTCACCTACCTATCATATTAAATAATATGGGCAAAAAGATGAGTAAGCGTGATGATGCTTCTAGTGTTAAATGGTTACTAGAACAGGGCTTTTTACCATCAGCTATTGCAAACTACCTAATTCTTATCGGAAATAAAACTCCAAAAGAGATTTTTACAATGAATGAAGCTATTGAGTGGTTTAATCTTAAAAGTATCTCTCGTTCACCTGCTCGTTTTGATATTGACAAACTTCGTTTTATAAATAATGAACATCTACGCATGATGGATGAGACTGAACTTTCACGTTACCTAAACTTTGCAGATGCTCAAATTGGATTTGCCGCTAAAATATACCTAGATGAAGCTAGTACTTTAAGTGAACTTAGACCTAAAATAAAAGCTATTTTTGATAAAAAAGAGTTTAGTGGTGAGTATGGTGAAGCTATGAGGACACTTCAAAAACTAATTTTAGAATCAGAATATTTTGAAGAGTTTAATGATTTAAAATCACATCTTATGAAAGAGAGCGGACTAAAGGGTAAAAACTTTTTCAAACCAATTCGTCTACTTTTAACTGGTGCAGAGCATGGTCCAGATGTAGGTGAACTTTATGCACACCTAAAAAACTATCTTAAGGAGATTGTACAATGATGGTATTTTCAACACTAATTGAGGCTGTTGCACAGCTTTTACACATGGTTATTTCAATATATATCTGGGTAATCATAATTGCTGCACTGATAAGTTGGGTTAAACCAGATCCTTATAATCCAATAATCCAAACACTATACCGCCTTACAGAACCAGCTTACGCTGTGGTTAGAAAATATATTCCCACTGTTATTGGTGGAATAGACTTAGCTCCTATTATAATTATTTTAGGGCTTCAATTTTTTGACCTTTTCGTGGTTAAAATACTATTTCAAATGGCCTCTAGTATATGAAGTTACTCATAAGTGCCCTGCTCTTTTTGGCTCCACTCACATTAATAGCAAAAACCATTACTTATGAGCAGATTTCTAAAATGCCACGAAGTAACGCACGTAACTTTTATATTTGGCGCTATTTCAAACAAGATATTCCAACATCAAAAGCTCAAAAAGCTTTTGAAAAAATAACATTTGTAACACCAAAACTTTTTCATGCTTATGCAAAAAAGAGTCCTCTTAAAGAGATGAGAGAAGCTTCAAGATGTATGAAACTTAGCCATACAAAGCTACTAAAAGAAAAAGACATATATTGCGCCGCAACTGCACTTACGCAATACAAAGCAGCTAAAATGGGTCGTAAGAATAGGGAAAAACTATATAAGAGAATAGAACCACACTTTAAAGATATTGCATCTTGGCTTGAGCCAATGACAAAAAAAGACCCAACTGCATACCTTTTAAATAAAGATCCAAAAACCTTCATAAAGATTTTTACAAATGCTGGTGGTAAATATAGAAAAGAGATGGACTATGACCTACCAGAGGAGTACTTACTTAAACTCTCAAAAGAGAAAGGTTTCAATAAAACAGTTAGTAAAATTGTCACAAATAACTCACTTGTAAAACTTCAAAAATCTCTACTAAAATTAAAAGACTATGACTATTCTCATAAAACAACTTTTTTTCTGGCTATGAACGCACTTAAACAAAAAGATGAAAAATTGGCTCTGAAACTCATTAAAAAAGCATCAAAAAATGCTTACTATAAAATGGATATTGACAAAACAACATTTTGGAAATACCTAATAACTAAAGATAAAAAAGTTTTAGAAAAACTTTCAAATAGTGCTGATAACAATGTCTACTCTCTTTATGCAAAAGAGCTTACAAATAAGAGTCTAGACACCCTTTTAACAGATATTAAAGCAGAGAATGTAAAAGCAAAACACTCTATAAATACACCATTTGAGTGGTTAACAATTCTACGGAATATTAAGAAAAAAAGTTCATCTGAACTTAAAAAATACCTAAATGAATTTACAACCAAAGAGTTATTACCTGTAAATGCTTTCATTCAAGAGCGTATCTTCAAGTATCAACGTCACCCATACATTATTCCATACCGTGAATATTTCAAACACCAAAAGCTTGATACGCAAGCACTTATTTTAGCAATTGGTAGACAAGAGAGCCGCTTTATACCACCTAGTATATCAAGTGCTTACGCTCTTGGTGTAATGCAGCTTATGCCTTTTGTAGCTAATGCAATTGCAAAACAGAAAAAAGAATCTCTTGATTTAGATGATATGTTTAAACCTGGTAAAAATCTAGAGTATGCACAATCACATCTAAAGTATCTACTAAATTCGCTAGATAATCCTCTTTTTATTGCATACGCATATAATGCTGGAATGGGATTTTTTAATCGCGTGAAAAAAGGCGGTGCATTTAATGGATCACAATATGATCCATTTATTAGTATGGAGTTAATTCCATATGCAGAAACACGTAAGTATGGTAAAAAAGTTTTAGCAAATTACATTATTTACAAAAAACTTCTTGGTGAGCCTACTTCTGTCGTAGCTCTTCTTGATAAACTAAAACACTCTTAGCTAGATTTTTATATGAAAATGTAAGCTTTAACTCATCTGCATCTGTTTTATTAAAAATAACATGGTAATAGTGACTCCATCTACTTTTAAGTGGCATCTCTTTTCTAAGAGTGCTACTCTCATCTAACTCAATAACTTTAACTGCTTCATTTCCATTTAGACTAAGTCTATATCTAGAATTTTTAAGTCCATAGTTTTTTGATTCATCAAAATCATCAGCAATATATACTGCAATAAAAAAGTTTTCACCATTTTCATATAACTCATTATTAGTATTATTAAGATATATTGCTTGAATAGTTGCTTTTGTATCACCATCTTGTGATATTACACCCTTTTTCAGAGAAAGAAGTGCCTCTTCATCATAGCCCAAATAACTTCTTAAATCTTTTACAACATCTGTTGTACAACCATTTAAGAGCAATAAACTAACTAAAAGAAGCGCTGAAAATTTCATATAAAAACCCTAATCTGAAAATTAATAAAAGCAACTATATCACATTTTTTAGATATAATTTCTAAAATTTGAAAAAGAGTATTTGGCATAGTGAAAAAAAGAATTGCAGTAGCTTTTACAGGCCCATCAAATAGCGGTAAGACAACTTTAGTTGTCAAAATTGCTGAACTTTTAATACAAAAATATAACCTTGAAGTAGCTATCATTAAAAATGATCCAAAAGATAAGGCTCACTTTGATATTGATGGAAAAGATAGTTATAAGTTTTCACAAACTGGTGCGGAGGTCGTAGTAACATCTCCAACAAGAACTACGTTTTTCTCACAGCGTAAAAAAGAGCTTGATGAGATAGTTGAACTTTTTAAGGATTTTGACATTTTGCTTGTTGAGGGTCTTAAAACTCTTCCACTCCCTAGAATTGGAATATTTAGACACAAGATAGATGAGACATATTTTGATTGTATGGAAGCGATTGCGACAGATGACTCAATAAATTTAAATGAATATAGTATTCCGGACAATTTAATAAGACTTAATTTAAATAATCCTGAAATGATTATAGAGTGGATTCTAAAAAACGCTAAAAAGGTATAAAATGGTAGAGATAAGAGAAGCAATTGAAAGAGCAGCTATACGTATTAAAGATGTGATTTACAGAAAAGATTTTGATTATGCAACTAGTAGTAATAGCACAGGTGATGAACAATTAAAAGTTGATGTTGAAACAGATGACATAATTCAAGAAGAGTTTATGAAAACATCTTCAGTTCATACAATCTCTAGTGAGGAGAAAGATTTTGCTCTTATTCTTAATCCTGAGGGTAAATACTTTATTGGATATGACCCATTAGATGGCTCTAGTGTTATTGATGTAAACCTAAGTGTAGGTTCAATTTTTGGTATTTTCGAAGAGAGCTTTACTGGCTCAAACCTAGTTGCTGCATGTTATGTTGTGTATGGTCCTAGAGTAGAATTAGTTTTTGCAGAACATAACGAAGCAAAATTTTACCTTTTAAATGCTGATACTTTTCATTATGTTAAAGATGTTAAAATGAACCAAAAGGGCAAACTCGTTGCTCCAGGTGGTACACAAAAATTTTGGGAGCCTCACCATAAAGAGTTGATAGAATCTTTTTTCCAAGATGGTTACAGACTAAGATATTCTGGTGGAATGGTTCCAGATTTACACCACATCCTAATCAAAGGTGGTGGAATTTTTAGTTATCCAGCAACTGAAGATAGACCTGATGGAAAACTAAGAATGCTATTTGAAGTTTTTCCATTCGCATATATATTCGAAGCATCTGGTGGGATTGCTACAAATGGAACAAGAAGACTTTTAGAACTTCACCCAGAACATATACATGACACATCACCATGCTTTTTTGGCTCAACCTATGAAATGACACGTGTTAGCAAAGTTTATGGCGAACACCAATAAGCAAGACGAGTTTAGTAAGAAACTCGAAGAAAAAAAAACTCTTCTTGAACAGTGTCAAAGTGAAAAAAATTTAAAAAGTTGCAATGAGTGTGACAAAATAATAGGATGCGAAATTCGCAGAAACTATGTAAAATCAGTCTATGACAGTATGTCTAAAGGCGAGACTGGCGGATTTGAATTTTAAAAGGCAATAATATATGAACAAGAGCGACATCTATATCACTACCCCAATCTATTATGTAAACGATAAAGCACATATCGGTCACGCGTACACAACAATGATAGCAGATACTGTTGCACGTTACTCTAGACTGCGTGGTTTTAATACCTTCTTTCTTACAGGAACTGATGAACATGGTCAAAAGATTGAACAATCAGCTGCATTAAAAGATAAAAATCCAAAAGAGTATGCAGATGAGATAAGTAAATCTTTTAGAGATTTATGGGACAGCTTTGATATAAGTTATGATCATTTCATTAGAACAACAGATGAAGAGCATAAACGTGGTGTTCAACTAGCATTTGAAAAGATGCTTGCTAAGGGTGATATATATAAAGACTCTTATGAGGGTCACTACTGTATTAGTTGTGAAACTTTTTTCCCAGAGACTCAATTAATAGATGAAGAGTTTTGTCCAGACTGTGGAAAACCAACTGACATGGTAAAAGAGGAGAGTTACTTCTTTAGACTTTCAAAATATGAAGATAGACTTCTTAAATGGTACAAAGAGAATGAAGAGTGTATCTTGCCACGTTCTCGCAAAAATGAAGTTCTAAAGTTTGTTGAAGGTGGTCTTCGTGATTTATCAATTACTAGAACAAGTTTTAAATGGGGTATTAAAGTACCTGATTCATTAAATGATGACAAACATGTAATATATGTTTGGTTAGATGCCCTAATGAACTATATTACGGCACTTGGTTATGGAACTGATGAAAAGAATATGAATTTTTGGCCTGCAAAAGTTCATATTGTTGGAAAAGATATTTTAAGATTCCATGCAATTTATTGGCCAGCATTTTTGATGAGTCTAGATTTGCCACTTCCAACACACATTGCAGCACATGGTTGGTGGACAAGAGATGGTGAAAAGATGAGTAAATCTAAAGGAAATGCTGTAAATCCTACAGAAGTTGCTGATGCTTATGGAATTGATAATTTCAGATACTTTTTACTTAGAGAGGTACCTTTTGGACAAGATGGTGACTTTAGCCAAAAAGCTCTAATTGACCGTATAAATGGTGACTTAGGAAATGATCTTGGAAATCTTTTAAATAGAATCATTGGTATGAGTGGTAAGTATTCAAACTTTCACATTACAAGTATAAATGTTACACGTTTTCATCAAAAAGAGTTAGATGATGCGTATGAGAGTTTAGATTCAATTCACAATTATATGCACCAACTTCAAACACACCGTTATTTAGAAGAGTTATGGAAAAGTTTGAGCATTGCAAACAAAGCCATTGACAACCACTCACCTTGGGTTAAAATGAAAGAGGGAAATAGTGATTATGCAATGGCTACTGTTGCATTAGTTGCTAACTTATTAGCAAAAGTAAGTGTACTACTCTACCCTGTTATGCCAGAGACAACTAAAAAAATTGCAAATGCTTTAAACTTTGAAATAGACCAACAAAGTTATACTAGATTAATTGAGCACAAAGAGTTGTTAGAAGATTTTATAATTAAAAAAACAGATCCACTATTTCCTAGGGTAGAAGAGCCAAAGATGCAAGAAGCTCCAAAAGCTATGCCTTTAAATGAGACACCAGCGAAACAGACAAAAGCAAAAGATGAAGTGAAAAAAGATGAACATGAAGATGCATCGTTAATTACAATAGGTCAATTTTTTAAAATATCATTAAAAGTAGGAACTATCATTGAAGCACTAGAGGTTCCTAAAAGTAAAAAACTTTTAAAACTTCAAGTTGATGTAGGAGAAGATGAACTACGTCAAGTTGTTGCTGGAATTAAAGACTACTACAGTGCTGAATCATTAGTTGGAACTCAGGTTTGTGTTGTTGCTAATCTAAAACCTGCAAAATTAATGGGAATGTTGTCGCAAGGTATGTTACTTGCTGCAAAAGATGATGAAGGACTTAGTTTAGTGCGTCCAGAACATAAACGTAAAAATGGTAGTTCTATAGGGTAATGCGGCTACAAAGCCTTCTTACTCTAGTTGATGGTACACTTTTAAACAAGCCAGCTATTACATCTTTTGAAAATATCTCATTTTCAGCTTCAAAAGTTAAACGCGGTGACTTATATGTTTCAGTTAGTGGAAACTTTTTTGATGAAGCACTACATAATGGTGCTTATATTATTCTGTTTGATTCAAATATTACTGTTACAGATGAAGAGGTAGCTTGGGTAAAAGTGAACTCTTTAAATGATGCCCTCATAAAATTAATTCGTTACAATATGTCTGAAAAAAGCATTAAAGCTTTTAAAATAGATAAGAAAGAGGCATCACTTCTAAACTCATTTCCAACTGATAATAGACTTTTTTATCTTAATAGCTCAATAGAGAAAAATGCTGAAAATCTTTATAAATTAGACTCTAACTCAATAGTAGTATCAACAGATGAAAATTATCTAAAAAGACTTTTTACTCAAATACAGACAGTACCAAAGAATAAAACTCCTCTAAAGTTAATATCTAGTGGAATATTCAGCATCTCTTTTATTTATCAAAATGTTTATTACGATAAAGTGCAACTTAGTTCATTTTTTACGCTATCTTTACAAGCACTTGTTACACTATTTGAAGAGAACCAGATAAACTTCTCTTTAAAACAATTAGGTTCATCGTTTTGTTACCAAGTTCAATTTGTAGACCGTTTTTTAAACCAAAGAGAGTTTGGCAAAAGTGAACAAGCTCTTATATTTGAACAAGATGCCTCACTTGCTGAGGAAATTTTTATATATTTTAAAAAAAATGCTCCTTGGGCTCGTGTTCTTGGAGTATTTCCTTACAAACTTGAACTACCTAACTCACTAAATTATAATAAAATTGATGAAATTTCTAAAATATTGTTAAATGAACACTATGAGTATGCTATTATTGCGGGAGAGAACAAATCATTGCTTGAACACAACTCTTTTAACTTAAAACATAAGCAGCCATCTCTCCTATAAAGGAATGTAATTGAACGATCCTGAATCGTTACTAAAAACTTCAACACTAGAAAATGTATTTTATACATACTGGGATATTTTTGCCGGTTTACTATTTTTCTTTGCAGCATTGCTATCGCACTTAAGTCATAATATCTTATTAGCTACAATTTTTGCAGCTTTAGCAATAGCATCTATTTCAGTGACAGTTTCTGAAGTTGCCGAAGTCTTAGCTGAGCGTTTAGGTGAGCCTTATGGTAGTTTCGTACTTACATTTAGCGCTGTAATTGTAGAGATAATTTTACTATTTGCAGTACTAATTCAAGGTATAGAGGCACCTGGTACACTAGAGACTGTAAAGGGTGGTATTATTTCTGCTGTTATTGTTGACTTAAACGTACTCCTTGGACTTGCTGTATTTATTGGTGGACTAAGCTTTAAAGAGCAGACTCATAATGAGGAATCTTCGAGTACATATACAACCATTTTGCTAGTTGCAGCATCGGCACTATTGGTACCTAGTATATTGCAACAAACAAGTCATAATGACAAAGTTTTATGGTATGCAAGTGTTACTATTGCTGCTGTTTTACTTATGTACTATATTGTAATTTATATATTTCAAACAAAAACACACTCTCATTTTTTTAAAGCCACCGCAAGAAGTAGAATTTTTAGAATCAAACGTGCTTTGACAACTTTAAAAGATGAAGATGATGATGAAGATTTTATTTTTGATAAAATATCTACTAAAATGAACTTTATAGTTATATTTTTGCTCATACTTGCAATAGGTTTTTTAGCAGAGATATTTGCTCACGATGGAATTATTGTATTTACAACACATGGTATCTCTACAGGAATGGCAGGTTTAATTATAGCTATTATTAGTGTTTCTCCTGAAATTTTCACAGCAATTAAAGCTGCAACAAATGATCAAATGCAACGTGTTGTAAACATTGCAATGGGTGCATCTACTGTATCTATAATGCTAACAGTTCCTATTCTTATGGCATTATCGTATTCAGCAGGTATTAAATTAGTACTAGATTTTAATCCTCTACAAGTTGGAGCTTTAATTTTAACTGTTATTCTTGTATGGAAGACTACAGATGATGGGCAGACTAACTACATTGAGGGTGCATCTCACCTTATGTTTTTTACAGCTTATGCAATTGTTACATCATTTTACTAGTCAGGATACATTATGAATAGACGAACATTTATAACTTCATCTTCAGCCGCACTTTTAGCATCTGGCTGTACAGTTGAGCGCGGAATGAAGAGTGAAGATAAATCAACTTCTAAAAGTTCACGCAAAGTTACACTAAAGTTAGCCACTAGCTGGCCAGCTCATTTTCCTATTATGGGGACTGTTTTAGAGCGATTTGCAGAACGGGTAAAAATAGCTTCAAATAACACGCTAATTATAAAAATATATCCAAAAAACACATTAATCCCTGCCCTTGCTGTATTTGATGCGGCGTCCACTGGTCAAATTGATGCTTTTCACTCTGGTCCATATTACTGGAAAGGAAAAAATAGTGCCTTTAGCCTATTCAGTGGATTACCATTTGGGACAATTGAAAGTGAACTAAACGCTTGGATGCACTATGGAGATGGTCTAAAACTTTGGAGAGAACTTTATGCAAAACATAATCTATATCCATTTTTAGGCGGAAATACCTCTATCCAAATGGGTGGTTGGTTTAGAAAACCAATTGAGTGTGTCCAAGACCTACAAGGGCTTAAAATGCGCATCCCAGGACTTGGTGGTGAAGTCATGGCAAAACTTGGAGTTAACCCTATTTTACTTCCTGCTGGTGAGATTTTTACAGCACTTGAACGCGGAACAATTGATGCAACTGAATGGGTAGGACCAGCACTTGATAAAAGAATGGGCTTTTCAAAAGTCGCAAAATATTACTATTCTGGTTGGCATGAGCCTGGCAGTGCTATTGAATTAACATTTAACAAACAATCTTTTGAAAAATTATCTGCTTCTCATAAAGCTATTATTGAAGCATCAAGTGCAGAAATGAATGCACATATGACATATGAGTTTCAAGCAAAAAATGCAAAAGCACTACAAGAATTAAAAGCTCAAGGTGTTGAATTACGTACATTTAATAGACCAATTATAGATGCCGCTAAAAAAGCTTTGCATGAGGTATTAGCAGAACTTAGTTCAAAAAACAGAGACTTTAAAAAAGTCCTAACAAACTACTTAGAATTTAGTGGTGTAAATGCAGAATGGACAAAACTAGGACTACAAAATTATTTAGAGTTTAGAAGTTAATGGCAAAAAAAAATTTTAACTTTGCTCCTGCTCATGCAAAAAAAAAGAGTGCTAAGAAGAGTTATAATGTTCTAATTGTTGATGATGATCAATCTGTCCATATTGTTACAAAACTTTCACTTAAAGACTTTATATATGAAGATGCAAACTTAGAGTTTACAAGTGCATTTAGTGCTAAAGAGGCAAAAAAAATTCTAAAAGGAGACACTGAATTTGCAGTTATTCTTTTAGATGTTGTTATGGAAAGTGAGACTTCAGGACTAGAAGTTGCAGATTATATTCGTAACAAATTAAATAATCACCTCATACGTATAACACTACGTACAGGACAACCAGGTCAAGCACCAGAACAAGAAGTAATTGTAAATTATGATATTGACAACTATAGAAATAAAACTGAACTCTCAACTGACAAACTTTTTTCTGTTATGTACACATCGATTAGAAGCTACAAAAAACTAAAAGAGTTAGAATTAAAAAACAAGATATTGGAAGAAGAAAAATATAAAAGTGAACATTATGCTAAAGAGTTAGCACAATCATTAGAGTTTAAAACACAATTTTTTAGAAATATTTCACATGAACTAAAAACTCCACTAAACTCTATTATTACACTAACTGAGATACTTACAAAAACTAAAAAAGAGAATATAACTCCTAGTGGACAAGAAAAACTTAACATAATCTTAAAATCTGGCAAAACGCTACTTAAACTTATTGAAGATATTTTAACACTAACTAGAATTGAAGCTAATAAACATGTAATAAATAACGAGGAGTTTTTTACAGGCTCAATTGCAGAAGCTACTTATGAACTTTTTTATGAAGTAGCTACTAAAAAAAATATTGAACTGATACTTAAAGAAGATGTATCACTAACAATTAATAATGATAAAGAGAAGCTAATTCAAGTTATTAATAATTTAGTCTCAAATGCTATAAAGTTTACACATGATGGAAGTGTAACTATACATTTTTATGAGCACAATCAACAACTTGTAATTGAAGTTACTGACACAGGTATTGGAATTGAAAAGAAAAGTCAACAAAGTGTTTTTGAAGCTTTTACTCAAGCAGATGCAACCATAAAACGTAAATTTGAAGGTTCTGGAGTTGGCTTAGCTATATGCAAAGAGTATGTTGCACTAATGGGTGGGACAATAACACTAAAAAGTAACCTAGGAAATGGGAGTACTTTTTCTGTTTTTATCCCAGTAGATAATACTAAAAAGGTATAGCTGCATCTAAAGCATCACCTGTCATCTCTAGACTATCTCCAACAACATCAGGTGTTACTATATTTATAACAGCCCCACCAACTTTAAAAGGTGCGGCGACAATACTTCCTACACCACAACCTGAAAATAGAAACATAACAATAATAAAAACAAAGCTTATATTTTTCATAATACAATTCTATCATAATTTCAAGCATAAAAAAAAATTATCTATAAACTTAACTTTTAAGGTTAATCTAATTCATAATTATTTATACTACTCATTGAAATTTATTCAAAATAAGGGGAAAGAAATGGCAAAAGTTGAAGATTTAAAAGCAAAAGCAGATAACGCTAAAAAGGCGTACTTAGAAGCTCTTACTAAAGATTCTGGAGATAAAGATATTTCTGAGCAACAATTTGATGCGACAACTGCAACAGTAATTGAGGCTTTAAATAGCCTACAAGATCAAATTGATGTAGCACGTGCTAAAGGCTCAATCCGCGCTAAAGATGTTATTGATGGTTTTGGTGGCGAAGGTCGTTTAAATGATTTAGTTCTTGACCTTGCAGGTTATATGGGTGAAATGACTAGTGCTGGTGTTACACTTGGTTCAACTCCAATGGTAGTTATGGCTGGTGCAGCTAAAGGTGTGTACAAAAAAATTACTGAGTAAATTTAATATACTCTTCAATACTAGAGGATTTAATTTCCTCTAGTATATCTCCTTGCTACAAAATTACACACTACATACAAAAATAATAATAAATATAAAAGTTATCTAAAGATTAAACTAATTTTATTTTTTTAGTTAAAAAACGATAACTGTTATGGTATAATTCTTATTAAAATTAAACAGGATATTAAAATGGCATCTAATAACGTAGACTTAGTCGCATTGACTGAACAGACAAAAAAACTTACTGCACTGGTTGTAGAAGATGAGAAAGTTGCAAATGAGCTTTTAAGCTCTACATTTAACAACTTCTTTGCAAGTGTTACATCATCTTTTAATGGTGAAGATGCACTAGACGTATTTAAAAAGCAGAAACCAGACATTGTTTTTGTTGATATTATCATGCCTGGTATGGACGGTATCGAACTTTCACGTAAAATTAGAGATATGAATCCTAACCAAATTATTATCGTTATTTCAGCTAGTAATGATATTCAAAAAATCTCTGAATCAATTGAAATTGGTGTGAATAGCTTTATTCAAAAACCAATCGATACTAAAAAAATTATTGAATTACTAACTAACATTACTGCTCTAATTAACAAAAAGAAAAAAATAGAGACTAAAACTTTTTCAATCAGCTTACCTCTTGACCTTTATGAATTGGTTAATGAAAATGCAAAAGCAGAGAGTATCTCTAAAAATGCTGTAATTATCCGCGCATTAAGAGACTTCTACGGAGTTTAATTTTATAAGGTCATCTGACTTTATAAGCACTTATTAAGTAGAAAACATATATAATCCCGCCTGTACAAAAAGAGTGGTCCCATCGTCTAATGGTTAGGATCCCAGGTTTTCATCCTGGTTATAGGGGTTCAAATCCCCTTGGGATCACCACTCTATTTTAATTACAAAATTAGTAAAACTTAATTAACTGCAAAATAATCATTTTTACATATACCAATTTTATAAAGTATATTTTCATCCAAATCTCTTGTTATTATTGATATTTTATTGTTTTGTAAGAATGCTAAAGAAATATTATTTTCATGATTTGTACATATTTTATTATTTTGATAGTAGCTTAATAAAATAAATACTTTTTCAATAACATTTTTTTTATAAACTTCTGAAAATAATATATTCATTATAAACGGAATAACTAAGACTATAGTAGTTATTAGTCCATTAAAAATACCTATTTGAATTAAAGACATATTTTGTTGTCTATATCTATTTCTAGTTTTAATTAATCCATTAGAATAAGTAAAACTATAAATAAATGTCAATACAATATAAATTATATATAAAAACATAATAAAATATACAGGCAAAATTAAAAAAGTTAAAAAATATTGTCCATTTGGAAATAAATTTGGTTCAAGTTTAGTAAATTCAATAATATAACGATTTGCATCAATAGCAGATATGTTTGTAAATATAAGAGTAACTAGTCCAAATATGTAAACAAAAAAATTATTATTAATAAATATTTTAATTACACTCTTTTGTTTAATATATAGTAGAAGCAACCCTGATAATGATGAAACTATTACTAATAATATTGTAATAATTGATTTATTGTTTACATTTATAGTAAATAATAGCTGTTTTATTACAAATATCTCCCTTATTTTTCATCTATTTATATAATCCTATCACTACCACCATCAATTGGAAGCTGAGCACCTGTTGTTTTTGAAAACAAATCACCAGCCATTGCTGAAACTAAGTTAGCTACATTTTTAGAACTGATTTCAGTTTTTAAAATATTATTAGTTTTATACTCTTCAACGCTCATTCCGTAATGTTTAGCACGTTTTTCTAGTACCTCTGGTGTCCAAATACCTGTATCAAATACAGCGTGAGGATGAAGCATATTTACGTTGATTCCAAATTCACCTAGTTCAAGTGCTGCGATACGTGCTAGTTGTGTAAGCCCTGCTTTTGCAACTGAGTATGCAGCTGCACCTTTGCCAGGGGCTGGTACATTTTTAGATGCCATAATTACGATTGATGGTTTAACGCCCTCTTTTAAAAATGGTGTTGCAAATTTTAAAAACTTCTGATGACCAGTAAGATTAATATCCATACTTCTTTGCCACAAGTCATTGCTAATCTCATCAACACTCTCAGATGCTGTGAAGATTCCAGCGTTACTAACTATTATGTCAAGCCCGCCAAATGTTCGTACAGTTGTCTCAATTGCAGCTTGAATATCGCTATCTTTTGTCAAATCACACACAAGTCCAAGTTTGTCCTTACCGTTAGATGCATCTTTCATAACTGGATTAATATCTAGTCCTACAACAGCAGCGCCATCAGCATGTAGTTTATCTAAAGTAGCTCGCCCTATTCCACTTGCTGCTCCTGTTACAATTGCAACTTGTCCTTGAAGAGGTAAAGAGCTTCCAGATTTTTTTAGTTTTGCTTGCTCTAAGCTCCAGTACTCAACTTCAAAAATATCTTTAGCACTTAAAGCTTTATAACCACCAAGGCGTTCAGCTTGAGAAAATGCTTTAATACTGTGATCTTTAATGTCTGAAATAATTGCTGCCTCTTTAGCACTTGCACCAAATGTTAATATCCCTCTATTTTTCCAAATAGCCCATTTTGGAGCTGGGTTTAACATTGTTTCGCCTGAGTTTAACTCATTGAAATATTTTGCATAAGCATTTTGATAGTTATCTAATGATGCGTTGTAATCACGCTCAAATATCATAGGGATTCTTTTGTTACGAATTACATGGTCAGGCGTTAATGGACCTTGCGTTACAACATTTTCAACATCACTTAGAGCTGAAAAATTAATTGCTTCATTTCCTTGGTCATAATTAACAATTACAGCAGAACCTTTTGCAGTAGAAATTGCCTTACGAACCTTTGCTAAAGTTAATAAATCTTCACCTAAATGTTCTGCTGAGCTTGGTGCAGGTGACATATTTTTTTCAATATAATCTTCAGCCTTAGATACTAACTCAATCATCTTTTCATAACTTTTCTTTGCATCATCATTAAAAGTAAAAAGACCATGATTAAGTAAAACCATTCCCTCAAATTTACTCCAATCAACATCTCTTGTCATCTCATAAATTGTTCTAGCTAAAATAAATCCTGGCATAACGTAAGGAATCACCAAAACACTATCCCCATAAATCTCTTTTATTTTCTCTTCGCCACCTGCTGTATTTGTAACAGTAACAACTGCGTCAGTATGAGTATGATCTACAAATTTAAAAGGAATAATCGCATGTAAAATAGCTTCAACAGAAGGGTTAGGTGCACTTGGATTTGTCATAGCAGCTCTTTGATTTGTAACCATGTCAACATCACTAAGCTCTTTTAAATCTGCCATTTTAAGAAGCGTATCCATTTTAACAGGAGCAAAACCAGCAGCTTCAATAGTTGCTAAATCCCAACCACTCCCCTTAACATAGAGTAAATCTTCCTCTTCACCAAAAAGATTTTTTTCTGTAATTTTTACAGAAGTATTTCCACCACCGTGAAGAACTAAATCTGAATTAGCTCCTAATAAACGTGAAGTATACACACGCATTTCCAAATCATTATTTTTAAACTCTTTTGCTTTATTATCATCCCATACACTAACCATTACATATTCTCCAAATTAAATGTTTTTTCTATTCTCTCTTGCGACGCGTCACAAACTCCACGCTCAGTAATAAGTCCACTAATTAATCTATTTGGTGTTACATCAAAACCAATGTTTAAAGCCTTAGAACCCTCAGGTGTGATTCTTACTTCAGTTACTTCACCACTACTTAAAACTCCACGCATAACATGAACTTCATCTTCACTTCGTTCTTCAATCTCAATCTCTTTAACACCATCAATAATACTAAAGTCAAATGTAGAAGCTGGAAGTGCAACATAAAAAGGTATATCATTATCACGTGCTGCCAGTGCTTTTAAATATGTTCCTATCTTATTTGCAACATCACCTTGTCTTGATACTCTATCAGCTCCAGTAATTACCATATCTACCTCGCCATTTTGCATTAAGTGACCACCAGTATTATCTGCAATGATTGTATGGTTCACATCCGAGCGTGACAGCTCCCAAGATGTTAAGTTTGCACCTTGATTTCTTGGACGTGTCTCATCAACCCAAACATGAACATCAATTCCACGTTTTTTTGCCTCATAAATTGGAGCTAAAGCACTACCCTCATCCAAAATTGCAAGCCAACCAGCGTTACAGTGAGTTAAAATATTTATACTTTTTTTATTTTTTGTTTTTAATATATCTTCAATGATTTCACAACCATATTGCCCAATTTTAACAGAGCGCTCAGCATCTTCATCACTAATTTCAATTGCCTCTTTCTTTGCATCTTCAACTAAATTTGAACTACTTTTTAAAGTATCTAACATTCTATCAACTGCCCACATCAAATTAACAGCCGTTGGACGACTCTCTCTAATATCTGCAGCATGTTTTTTCATACATTCAAAACTACCATTACACTCTCGTGCTGCAAGATATACTCCAAATGCAGCCACACAACCAATAACTCCAGCACCTCTAATTGTCATATCTTTTATAGCATTAATACTCTCTTGCGCATTTGTAAGAGTTACAGTTTTTTCTTCGTGAGGTAGAAGTCTTTGATCTAGAACTTCTAAATCTCCATTATCATTTAGCCAAATTGCTTTATATTTTCCGTTCATACAGCTCTCTTTATAAGATTAATCAGATCATTTACATTTTTAATACTCTCATGCTTTTTTACAAAAGATGTCCCAATTCTTAGAGCCATCTTCTCAGCCCTTGCACGTGCATCTTGGTCTTCAATTGCTCTAATATCAGCAACACCAGCGATTCCAAGTTGACGTCTACAAATTTTTGCACCTGCAAAACCAACACTCTCTTGCAATATTTTTAACATAAAACTCTTTTTAAAAGTTTCTTGTTCTTGGCTACTTAAAAAACCTTTTTCTATTAGCGAACTACTTTCTTGTTTTTTCCAAAGTTCTAAGAAAATCTCTTCAAAACGCATTAGAAATACTTTAATACTATCTAAAATCCAAGCTTGGTATTTCTCATCACCAGAACGCTCAAAGTGAGATACCCAAGACATTACAAGATTTCCCAAAAGTGCACCAACATCAAAGCCAAATGGTCCAAAAAATGCGAACTCTGAATCAATTACATAGGTCTCATCATTATTAATCATAATTGAACCAGTGTGCAAGTCACCATGAAGTAGTGCGTCAGTTTGATTCATAAATTTGTATTTTAATTCAAGCATTTTTGTCTTAAATTCAACATCTGATTGTAACGCTTTTGCTTCATCCATTATAAGAGGATTTATATCATTTGTCTCATGTTCCATGTATGGTGTAGTAAATACAAAAGTCTCAGTTAATGCACAAAGCTCACTATTTGAGTTAAACTCTCCAATAAACTCTCTTTTATCTGCACCACTAAGATGAAGTGAAGAGGTTTTAAAAAGTGTATTTGCTAAAAATGAGGCAATGTGCTCTGCAAAATCTGGATAAACAACACCATCAATCATGCCATTACGCATAATAATATGCTCACCCAAGTACTGCATTATAACAACACTCATATCTTCATCAGCATGGTAGATGTGAGGAACAAACTCTTCAGATAATTTTGAAAAGTGTAGAAGTGAACGAATCTCATAAGTCATACGCTCACGAGACAGTGGATAACTCTCTCCCACAATTCTAAGATATGGAACAGCTTGTTTTAAAATAAGAATTTTCTCTTCATTATCATTAGAAGATACAACATAAACATAATTTAGATTTCCATCACCTATCTCTTTTGCAGTTAAATCATCATTACCAAAATACTCTTTTACGCTATCAATACTTAGAATATACTCAATTACACTACTTTCATCTAGTACTTTATAGGACATTTTACCCCTTTAATGAATTTTATCTTTAGAATTTTTCACTATTTGACAAGTATTACTTAGAAAATATAGATTTTCACTTTTCATATTAAAGTAGATATGTCTATCTATACGTGTAATAACAGAATTCTTTTGTGAAACTATCATAAATGAGTATTGACCTAAATGACATAACAATTTATTCTTACTTGATTTATTAAAAAAAGCTACTGGGTCATTTGAAAAAGCAGATGTTAACAACACAAAAAATAGAATAGAAACACGCATATGTATACCTTTAGTAACTTATATTTATATGTAATTGTAACATATATGCCTAAATGTTTAAATTACAAATATTAATAAACAAGTTTCACTGATGTTTCATATTAATCTAATAAGATTTTACGTAGAATTGTCACTCAATGGATTAAAATGAAAACAAAGTTACTTTTATTAGAAGATGACATAGAACTATCTGAAACTGTAGAGGGTTTCTTAGAAGATTCTGGTTTTAAGGTTGCAACCGCATATGATGCAATTGAAGCAAAAAGTTTAATTTATGAACAACAATTTGATTTACTACTTTTTGATGTTCAAGTTCCTTATCAAAATGGTCTTGATTTACTAGTAGAACTAAGAGATAGTGGACTCTCAAAACCTGTAATATTCCTAACTGCTCGTAATAGTGAAGATGATGTTATCAAAGGATTTAATGCTGGTTGCGATGATTATCTACGTAAACCATTTTCATTAAAAGAGTTACAAGCTAGAATAGAATCACTTTTAAAACGTGAATTTTCTAAAAAAAGAGATAATTGTATACATATAGATAGTGAGTCATGCTTTGATGTAAATAGTTACACAATAAAAAAGGGAAGCAACATAATCGAATTAAATCCAAAAGAGGCAAATTTACTTAAACTATTATTGCAAAACAGAGGAAATATAACTACAAAAGATAATATTTTTGAAACTATCTGGGACTATTCAGCTATGCCAAATGAAGCGAGTATTAGAACATATATAAAAGTTCTACGCTCTATTGTTGGGAAAGAGAAAATTGCTACTATCAAAAATATAGGATACCGTTTTGAAAATACTATCTGAACAGAAGAGTCTACTTAGATTTATACTTTTTTATGCACTATCTACTCTTTTTTTAATATCAATATTAGCAATATATTTTTACTCAAATCAAAAAAAACAGATTGTGGACAATATACAAAAAGAGATGCAAAACTATTCTATTGAATTTGTTGGAAATTTAACAGAGGTGCACCAACGTCCAGATGAGACATACTATCCACAAAACGAAAAATATAGAACTGCAATTTATGATAATAACCATGAATTAATTTTTTCAGACTTTCATCCAAATATAATAAATTGGTCAAAAAATTTTTATCAAGATGGTAATAAACTTATTTTTATAAAAAAAGTAAAACCATACTTTTTAGGGGCTGCTTTTTTAATAATTGCAACTAAAGTCAACTCTGAACCACTACTGCTACTAAGATACAACATGTTTATAATAATGTCTATAATTATCTTTATAGTTTTGTTGTTATCTTATTTTTTAGGACGTCAATTTATTAAACCAATGCGCCAATCTATTGAATTATTAGATAATTTTATCAAAGATACTACACACGAACTTAATACCCCAGTTAGTATTATTTTGACGAACATTGAAGCAGCTAATAATATTCAAAAGGATGAAAAATTAAATAAGTATATGAATCGTTTGGAGATAGCTACGCGTACAATCTCAAACCTATATGACTCATTGACATTTTTAAAACTAAATCATGCAAATGATCAACATGATGAAACTTTTAATGTATCAATTCTATTACAAGAACGACTAGAATATTTTGAATTACATTTTGAGAGCAGACAGATAAAAATAGATTCAATGATAGAAGAGAGGGTTAAACTATATGCTAACCCTGAAAATATTAGACGGTTAATAGACAATTTAATATCTAATGCAATTAAATATAATAAACGAGGTGGTAAAATATCTATTATATTAAATAAAAAAAATTTAATTATCAAAGACAATGGTATTGGCATACCAGCTAACAAACTAGATACAGTTTTTGAACGTTTTAATCGTCTTAAAAATAATAGTGAAGGTGGATTTGGGATAGGTTTACACACTGTTAAAATAATTACAGAAAACTATGGTTATAAATTAGACATAGCTTCAAAAGAGCATCAAGGGACAACGGTGAAGATAATATGGTAAATATAGTTATAACGTTATTAATTACTACTATTTTTATGCAAGCATCTTCATTTAAAAATGAGTGTATGAGATGCCACGAAAAACAGAATATTCCATTTGAGATGATTTATAAGCGGTACTTAATTAAATATAGTAGCAAATCTACAATAAAGCAAGCAATTTTTAAAATGTGTAAAAATCCAACTATTGAGCGTTCTCTTGTCCCGCCTAGCTTTTTACGCCGTTATGGAATTAAACAAGCGTGTACTTTAAATGATAAAGATCTTTATAATGCTATAGAGGAGTTCATAAATTTTTATGATATAAAAAAGAATATACAACTTAAATATTTCGATGAAAATTTTTAAATTTCACATGCAGTTCATACTAACCTAATATAATTTTTTATCTTACATATTAGGGGTGTATTATGAAATATCAAAAACTATTAGGCTCGATTGCTTTAGCATCAGTGTTAACTATAAACTTTATCGGTTGTGGTGACAGTAGTGACACGGCACTATCAACAGATGCAGTTGAAATAATTAGACTTCAAACAGTTTCTAATGCTGCGTTAGCAGCATCATTAGTTAATGTAGTAGATGCAGATAAAATACCATTTGGTGATGGAAGTTTTTCTCCATTTGAACGTGTTGCAGTTTTTCCAACAATAAAAGATGCTAATGGAAACTTAGATCCAGTTGCAACTTATGCAAAAGTAGAAGCGCTTGCTACAACTTTTGCCAAATATGTTGCAAATACTGATGAACCAACTAGTGATAAAAACACTTTTAAAGCTACAAACTGGATAGTAGCAGGTGTTGAGTCATCAACAGCTAGCAATAACTTTACTGACGAGCATGTAAGTGAACATATATTAGGTATCCCAACAAAAAATCCTATAAATCCAGCTGAACCAATGTCTGCAGCAAATACTAAAAAAGTAAAAGTTGTAGAGATATGTAACTCATCATATGCTGGGCAGGCATTAGGTGTATCTAATGTAGGTGGAGATACAGGCGATAAAGTTCCAAATGGAATTTATCACTCTACTGCACTTCCATGTGAGGTTTCTATTTATAACGATGAAAAAGCTATATATGTAGACATGCTAAATCCTGAAACAATATTTACTACTTTCTTTACTGAAGTTTTTAATAATCCTGTAATGCAAAACAATGATTTTAGAACAGCCATGATGGCACTTCCAACTCAAGTTAGAAATGAAATTTCGGCTATGATTTATAACGCATATGATGCAGCAGGAGAAACATATACAAAAACTGCTATTAAAATGGGTACTATCTATTCATCAATGTCAAAAGCTATATCTACAACAGATACTGCCAATGGTGGTTCTGAACCATATAGACACTATACATATTCAGGAGATGGTATAACTGAATACACATCAACAGATGCTAAAGCCATTGCGACTAAACTTATTTCAGTTATGACAAGTGATCATGAGGGTACTGTTGGTGTTCAAGAAGATGCATTGAAATCTACTCTTCCTAGTACTATTGCAGGTCAAACTCCTGCTTGGAGATCGGGGAGAAATGAACCACTAAAAGTGCCAGGTGGTTCTTACATAGTTGAGGCATGTTCTCCTGTATATGCAAAAGAGGCATTAACTACTGGTGAGCACCACACACCTGCTCTACCATGTGAAATTGCAGTATTTGTTAACCCAGATGATAATAAATCAATAAATGTATCTCTACTAAATCCAGAGTTTATGTTTGGAGCATTATTTGCTGATGGAATGAATACAATGAGTGCTGAGGAGATTACAGCCTTTGGAACTATAATTAATAATATTAATGGCGATTTAAAGACTATAGTTGATTATACTATGGAACACAACATAACAGGTTTTAGTGGGACTAATACAAAAATTACTCCTATTAACTACTAAAAGTAAATATTAAGGTGCTGCTTTGTGTAGTATCTTTATAAGATAATAGTAAATTTACTTGACATTTTGTACCGCTTGGTCTATAATCTCATCATGATAAAACAGAGTATAGGAAGACCAAAGTCTTTTGATGAGCAAGAGGCGCTATTTTTAGCTATGAACTATTTTTGGGATCATGGTTATGATAATAGTAGTCTAGAGAAGCTCTTAAAAGCGATGAAGATTAAAAAAAGTTCTTTTTACAGTACATTTAGAAGCAAAGAAGAGCTATTCTCTCGTTGCTTGGACTTGTATCGTAAAGAGATGTTAAGTCAACTTAATATGCGAGAAAAGGAGATTGGTCCAAAAGCTACAATGCTTATGATGGCTAGTTCTGTAATTCAAGAGCTTAAAGAAACAGGTAAAGTTAGGGGCTGTCTTTTAATAAATTCTAGTCAAGAGAGTTACAATAAGTATAATAACCTTAGTCATCAAATAGCTATGGAATATAGTTTTTTTATTAATCTATTTATCGAATTTGTTGAAAAGTCTAAAAAACTTGGAGAGATAAAAAGTAAAAGAAATTCTAGAATGATTGCTGGACGTTATACAAATACCATAAAGGGTCTTATCGTTGGAATTCAAGCTGGAATGGCAGAAGATATGATGGATGATATAGTAGAGAGTTCAAAAGAGATATTACAGTAGTGTTATTTAACACTACTGTAATATCTCTTTTATTGACCAATTATGTACCAATAAGTACATAATTAAGGATATATCTAGATAACGACTATAGGCTTACGGTGTACATTTTTGTACTAATTGGTTCAAAACTAAAGGAAATCAAATGAAGTTTTTAACAAAAGTTACGAGTACAGTTGCTATTACAGTTTTTTTAGGTACAGCATTAAATGCTACAGAGACAAAACAGGTTGAAGAGAATCTAATCAAGATTGTATCTGAAAAAGATGCAACAGGAGAAGTAAAAAAAGTATATGATGATATAAAAAATACTTTTGGTATGGTACCAAATGCTATGAAACATCAAAGCGTAAGTCCTGAAATATTAAAAAATTCATGGGAGTTTATTAAAATTGAATTAACAAACAAAAACTTCTCTCCTAAACTTTCTGCAATGATACGTATGCTTGTTGGTGGACAAAAAAATTGCCACTACTGCATGGGTGTAAATGAAGGTATGCTAATAAATATGTTTAAAGTTAGTATTGATGAGATTTATAGACTTAAAAAAGATCCAAGTACAGCATCTTTAAATCCTAAAAATAAAGCTATGCTTCTCTTTATATTAAAAGCTACAGGTAATGCTCAATCTGTCACGAAATCGGATATAAACAAACTTACAAAGCTTGGTTGGAGTGAAAAAGATATTTTTGAGGGCGTAAAAATGGGAGCTAATATAATAGCTTTTACAATTACACTTGATACATTTAAAATCTCTAGAGACATGTAAACATATAACTATAATTTGTGTGAAGTCTAGAAAATAAAGGGATCTAATGAAAAAACTTACAAAAAAAGCAGATGACCTGCTTTATATATTGGGACATGCGTTAAGTACCTATCGTTATCTATTTTTGGCATTTTTAATTACCATAATTGCATCTATGGTTATAAATCTTCCAAAAACAACTATTGATACATCAACTGAAGGATTTTTACATGATAAAGATCCTATGATTCTAGATTATAATGCATTTAGAGACCAGTTTGGAAGAGATGAAAGAATTGCACTAGCAATTAAAAGTGATGGGATCTTTACATTTAAAAATCTCGAAAAACTAAAAAAACTTCACAATGAACTTAAAAATAGGACTCCTTATCTATACGACATTACATCTCTAATTAATGCGCGAAACACTATAGGAAGTGAAAATGCGTTACTAGTTGAAGATTTATTCGAACATTGGCCAAAAAATCAAGAAGAGCTAGATAAAATCAAAAAAAATGCACTATCTAATCCTATATATAAAAATCTATTGATAAATGAAGATGGAACCTTTACTGTTATTATCTTAGAATCAAATACTTATACATCTATAGGTATAGACGATAGTGATGAATTTGCAGATTTTGAAGAGCAAAGTTCAACTCCTAGAGCTTTTATTACAGATAAAGAGAATTCTGAAATGGTTAGAGAGGTTCAAAAAATTATTGAATCATATAAAAGCGATGATTTTGAGATTTTGTTAGCTGGTTCGCCAAGCGTTACAGAGTATCTAAAAAGCTCAATGCAAAAAGATATGGCAAAATTTAATGGTCTTATAATATTGACTATTATCATATTTTTAAGTCTTATTTTTAGACGTGTTTCAGGTGTTGTTTTACCTCTAATTGCTGTTGTTTTAGCAGTACTTAGCACTATGGGTGTTATGGCATATTTTGGTACTCCAATTAAGATTCCAACACAAATTATTCCATCATTTCTTCTTGCTGTAGGTATTGGAACATCTATACATATATTAGCAATATTTTTTCAGCATTTTGATAAAAATGGAGATAAAAAAGAGGCCATTGCTTACACTCTAAGGCATTCAGGTGTGGCAATCATTATGACATCACTTACAACTGCTGCTGGTGTCTCATCTTTTATGATTTCTGATGTTGCGCCAGTTGGTGATTTAGGTGTCTATGCAAGTATTGGTGTACTAATAGCACTCTTATATAGTCTAATTTTACTTCCTGTACTACTAGCAATTCTTCCAATAAAAAGAAAAATATTACCGCACGATGAGCACAAAGATAGATTTGAAATTATTTTGACAAAAATCTCTCATTTTTCTCAAGTCCATTCTAAGCCTATTGTTATTGGATCTTTAATTTTTATGATGATAGCAATATATACAGCTACTTTTATTCGCTATTCGCATAATCCACTTACATGGTTTAGTAAAGACAATGAAATTCGTATTGCAACTGAAACCATAGATAAAGAGTTAAGAGGTTCAATTAATTTAGAAATAGTTATTGATACAAAAAAAGAGAATGGTTTATATAATTATGAGCTTCTTAAAAAATTAGAAAAGATAACAAAAGATTCTGAGCTGATTAAAACAGATGCCTATTTTGTGGGAAAAGTTATCTCATTAGTAGATATACTAAAAGAGATTCATAAAGCGCTAAATGAAAACAAAGAGAGTTATTATAAAATTGCTAAAGATGAAAAACTCATTGCACAAGAGATTTTACTCTTTGAAAATAGTGGTAGTGATGATTTAGAGGACTTTGTAGATTCACAATTAAGTAAAGCACGTATTACTTACAAAATGCCATGGATAGATTCTGTTGAGTATTATGGAATGCTCAAAAATTTAAGAACTTATCTTCATGAGACATTAGGTGATGATGTAAAAATCACAACAACAGGGATGATTCCACTACTTGCTCAAACTATTACCTCTGCAATTAATAGTGCCGGTGATAGCTACTTATTAGCGTTTGTACTTATCACTTTAATGATGATGTTGCTTCTTGCTGATGTTAAATTGGGACTAATAAGTATGATTCCAAACCTTTTTCCTATATTTTTTGTTTTAATGATTATGGTTATTTTTAATATGCCATTTGATCTTTTTGCAATGTTGGTATTTTCTATTATTCTAGGATTAGCAGTCGATGACACTGTTCACTTCATGCATAACTTCAGACGTTATCATGATAGAGAGGGTAAAAGTGTAGAAGAAGCTGTGCGCTTAACATTAATAGGTGCAGGACGTGCGATGCTTATTACCAGTATAGTTTTAAGCATTGGATTCTATGTCTATATATTTGCGAGCATGAATAATTTAATTAATTTTGGAATTTTAGCTGGGACGGCTATTATAATGGCACTATTAGCTGACTTCCTCTTAGCCCCAGCTCTAATGGCTATGGTATACAAAAATGAAGGAGACAAAAATGAAAATTAAAAAAATATTACTAAGTTTATTAACTTTTAGCACACTATCTTTTGCTATGGATGCTTTTGAAATAGTAACAAAAGTTGATACTCGTGATGATGGAGATAATATTATCTCGAATATGTCAATGGTACTTATTGACAAAGCAAACAAACAAAGAGTTCGCTCAATGCGAACGTTTACTAAAGACTTCGGTGTTGATACTTATAAAACTATCTTTTTTCTAGCCCCAAGTGATGTTAAAAACACCGCTTTTTTAACCTTTGATTATGATGATGACAACAAAGATGATGACCAATGGCTATATCTTCCAGCACTTAAAAAAACAAAACGTATTGCTTCAACTGATAAAAGTGGAAGTTTTATGGGTTCAGATTTTTCATACTCAGATATGACAAAACCAGATTTGACTGACTACAATTACAAAATCGTTAAAGAGAAAAAAGTTGGTAAGCATAATACATGGATTATTGAAAGAGTACCAAAGACTCAAGCTATACTAGACGAAACTGGATATAAAAAATCATATCTTTTTGTAAGACAAGATAATTTTGTAGTAGTTCGTGCCATGCACTATCTTGATGATGGTAAAAAGAAATATATGAATGTTAAAAAACTAGAAAAGATTGATGGTATTTGGATTGCGACAGAGATTGAGATGAAAACTACCAAAAATAAAAAACGCCTTCACTCAACTATTTTACAATTTAACAATGTTAAATTAAACCAAAATCTTAATGAAAATAAATTTAGTGTACGTCAAATAGAAAAAGGTATTTAATGAGGTGGCTATTTTTAGCTCTTCTTGCTACAAGTTCTTTAACCTACGCAGATGAGTTTGAAGATGATTTGGGTGGTTTTGAAGAAGAGAGTATAGCTATTGTTGAAATTGAACAGATAAAAGAGAGAGCTAATCAGATTAAAGGTTCACTAAAACTTTCTAGTAGCTATAACTACGCCCATAATACTCCATTTGTAGGACAAACCGATTTTAGAGGTCTCTCAAGACTTAAAACAACACTTGACCTCTCTGTTGATTCTAAGATAAATGATAGGTGGAAAAGTAGACTAGAGGTACAGGCTTTTTATGACGCCATCTATTCATTAAGAGATAATACTTATACTAATGATATGATTGGTACATATGAGTCAGAAGTTGAGATTCAAGAGGCGTATATATTAGGTTCTATATCAGATAGTATAGATCTAAAAATTGGTCGTCAAATAGTTGTATGGGGGAAATCTGATAATATACGCCTAAATGATGTTATTAACCCTTTAGATAACCGTGAGCTTGGTATGGTTGATATTGAAGACTTACGACTTCCTGTATTTATGAGTAAACTAGATTACTACAGTGGTGCATGGAATCTTAGTGCTATGATTATCCACGAAGCGCGTGTGCAAAAAGAAGCAGCTAATGGAAGTGACTATCTGCCTACTCATATTTTTCTAAAACCTAACGCTATATTTCCAAAAGATATAGCACCAGATAGTACATTTAAAAATAGTCAATATGCACTCTCTTTAAATGGTAGATTTACAGGATGGGATTTATCTTTTTATGGAGCTAAAGTTTTAAATAGTAAATGGCATTTCGTAAATAATAAAAAGAGTAGAACTTATGATTTTGTAAAAACGTTGGGAGTAGCATCAAATATTGCAATAGGCAATTTTTTATTTACATCAGAGCTTGTCTACATGAAAGATTTAAAGTTTAATACAACAAAAGATGAAAAAGATCGTTTGGACTTTTTACTTGGTGCTGAATATAGTGGCATTACTGACCTTACAGCATCTCTAGAGTTAGCACAAAGACATATTTTTGATTACGAAATATCAATGGTGAATGCACCAGATTCTGTGTATAAAGATGAAAGACAGACAGCATTACGAATTAGTTATAGTTTTGACCATGAAAAAGGTATGTTTACTTATCTTAACACCCTATTCTATAACAATAGTAATATAAATGGTGGGTTCCAAAGAGTTTGGTTAAATTATGATTTAAGTGATTATGTTGAGATTAATATAGGGGTCGTTGACTATATTGGTGGAGATAAAGTAGTACTTGATGCACTTTCAGACAACGATAGATTTTTTGCAGATATTAGTTACAACTTTTAAAATGAACAGTAGACAATCATTAAAGATTGTCTACTAAATAATACTCTCTAGAAAATATATTTAAAACCTACTTGTACACTTGAAGCATCTTCAAATTGTCCAAATACGCCATTTTTATCATTTCCATATTGATTCCACTCAGCAGTAAGAACAATCTCATCACTATAAGTGTACTCAGCATCTAGACGATTCCAGATACCACCATTTTCATTTTCAACTAATAATAAGTTGTTAACACGTAACGCGTCTGATTCTAAGAATGGTTTTGAAAGGAACAATGTATACATAATTGCATGTTCCTCAGCAGCTTTAAGACCATTACTTAAATTCATTGTTGCAGGATTAGCTGTATATTTTTGGTATGTTTTACCATTGTAAGCAATATTTTGCTCAACATAATCTAAGTTCCAAACATCCATAAACTGGAAACTTGTAAATAAATTTGTCATAACTGTTACATCAATACCAATTACATACTTAACAAAGTCAGCTTCTTCAACACCAAATGCACCAACTAAATCACCATAAGCTAATTTACTTTTATCAATAACTGTTGTTTTAGCACCAGCGTCATAAACAAATTCACCACGAACAACAAATGGAGCAAAATCTGTATCAACAGCGTAATCAAAAGAACCACCAATACTATGAATACGGTTCATAGCCTCAGTAAATACAAGTGTTGCTGGGTTAACTAAACTTCCCTGTGAAGCTGCAGCAGTACCACGAACACTATATGGACTGAAATAACTTCCATCAGCATACTTCATACTCTCAAGTGCAGTAACAGTATCAGGAACACCAGCTGATGCGCCAACATTATCAAAGTTTGTTGATTTGAAAGCATTATTTCCAGCAGTTGTTTCCTGAATCGGAACAGAGCTATGAGTCTGATAATTTGTTGTTAATCTATTTCCAGCAGAATCTTCCCAATGTGGTTTAACATACGGATTATTATCCCAGTGGTAATAATAGTTTAATGAATAGTTTAGACTATCAAATGCTGTACTTTTGAAACGTAACCCAAGATTATGATTTTGAAATGATGAGTTTTCATGATCTTGACGATATGCTGTCTTCATACCTTGAAAATAGAAGAATGTTCCAAATGCAGTTTCGCCCATGTAATCAAATGCTGATGTAGGGTTACTTTCACTAAATGTACCATCAAACTGATTTGTTGTACCACTTCCAAAACTAGGTGCTAGTGCAAGCATTGGATCTATAAAAGCACCTAAACCATTTGCCAAGAATGCATCTACACCAGCATTAAATTTTGCTAAAGTTGCAGCATCAGCAGTTTGAGTTAATAGTGCACCAGCTTCTGCTTGACTTAAACCAAAACTACCAGTTAACATTTGCATAGAAATTGCACCCTGAGTTGCTTGATCTCCAGCAGCAGCTGCTGTTTCAAGACCAGCTAATGCACCAGAAAAACCTACAAACTGATTATACATTCCAACTTTAAACGCATCATCAGCCTTAGTAGAAGTGCTATAAGGGCTCAATAACTGTATTCCTAAGCTAACCATAGCTTTTACTGAGTCATCAGTAAAATTAAAGTTATTCATGTTTGTTCTAACATTGCTTATAAGAGTACCTGGAGCTAATTGTGTAAAACCTTGTTGTGTTAATCCAGCAACTTTTTGTGCATCTGTAGCTCCAGCAAATCCAGTTAATGCAGTTGCTGCATCTGGACCAAAACCTGTCATGTAGCTAGCAAAACCAGCGAATAAGCCTTGACCATTGTTAGCTGCTGCAGTTAATACACTATTACCAGTTGCTGTAGCATCTGTTTGAGCAACAGCAACACCAGTTGCAGGATCAGTTTGTCCTATCATTACACCATTCGCATTAAAACTACTTACCAATGGAATAAAAACAGAATGTAGTAGAGCTAAGTCAACAGAACCAGATGCATTAGCAGGATTTGTTCCAGGCGTTCCAAAACATGCATTAACATATTTAGTTGCGTCAAATACACCATTTGTTAAAAAATCTGGATTATTTGCAACTGCAACAAGATCATGTGTCAATTCTGGTGAAAAACCAGTACTTAATGGATCTCCAGCTGTAACGCCTAGAGCTGTACCACCAGTATTTGAAGCTAAAATAGTCGCATATGCCTTATCTATAGAAGATTGAACATTTGCAAATGTCATAGGATTACTAGTTGCACCACCATCTGTACTGTAAGATGGAGCTGAGGGAGTACCAAGTGAAGTAAAGAATTCAACAGTACGATATTTCATCGGTCCTAAAAGACCTCTCATTCCACCCATTCCAAGAAGCGTATTAAAGATAGTAGAAGTTTGTCCCATATCTCTAGCAATATTCATAAAACCATTTGTACGACCAGTAAGAGTTTGAGCACCCATACTTACAAATGGTGAGTCGTAATCACCAGTGTTTGGATTAATTAAACCAGAGATTTGATTAATTTGAATATCTGGAACCCATACAAGTTGTAGTGATGAATCATCGCCAATTGATGTCTCAGCTGTAACCATCCATAATGGAATACGTGAATCTTCCATTGTATTTTGACCCCACTCACGGTAGTCAGTTGGATTAATAATATCTAAGAACTTAACACCATCTGCTGTTCCCCATACAACTTGTTGCTTACCAACACGAATGTCCCAGCTACCAATTGCACTATCCTCAATTGATGTATCAATATAAAATTCTCTTAGGTAATCGTGCTGAGAATGTGAACGATGACCTCTAAAACCATCAATTCCCTCATTGTCGTGAATCAAGTTACCTTGAATATGTAGTGCTGCGTTATCACTCAATTCACCATTGATGAATAGATTAATTGAGTTCTCCATCTTAAGTATATCGCCTGCATCGTGACCAGCACCATTATATGTCGTACCATTTTTTAAAAATACGGAAGTTTCGTTTTTAAGTACACCATTTAATTCCCACTCATGTTCACCAGCAACACCACTTACAGCAAAAGCTGCAATTAGTGCTGAAGAAAGTAAAATTTTGTTCATATATCATCCCTTTTTTTATTCTAAATATAAATTATTCTAGTAAAACTAAAATAAATATTGAAACCGTTATGACACTACAATAGCGCCTTTACGGTAAAATATATTCTTAACGTTTAATTTTTGTAAGTGTTCTCTTAGACCATAAACCTGGTTTTAAGTCTGAATTGTATTTTGTAACAGTTTCAGGAATAAATGCCATACTTTCATGTCCAGTCTCGATATTTTTACCATAC
>Ga0316202_10000306_pt1 | contig 61964 bp, 53 predicted proteins | sample 3monrhotite_MG_FD_204934 | JGI IMG/M metagenome (GOLD analysis project Ga0316202, IMG submission 204934) | Microbial mat bacterial communities from mineral coupon in-situ incubated in ocean water Damariscotta River, Maine, United States -... | ecosystem: Environmental > Aquatic > Marine >...
GGTTCGTGCTCAAATTGCCATGATGGTAATATTGCGACTGGTAAGGGCATGGATCATATTATTAGCTCAGACGCCTGTGAAGCCTGTCATTCATCTATTGTTTGGGAGCCAGTTATTCGTGTTGATCATAATGAAGTAATGGGTTCATGTAGTTCATGTCATGATGGAGTGACAGCAACAGGAAAGACGATTGATCATGTTTTGACCAATATTGAGTGCGATGCTTGTCATTCAAATATATCTTGGCTGCCAGCAATATTCGATCATGAAGGTGTGACACAAAATTGTAGTTCCTGTCATGATGGCACAACGGCAGAAGGCAAGAATCTAGAGCATATTCTAACCAGCAATCTGTGTGAAAATTGCCATATAAATACTTCCTGGGAGCCAGCTGTAGTGGTCGACCATAATGAAGTCATTGGTAGTTGCTCGAGCTGTCATGACGGATCAACTGCAATAGGTAAAGGTGTCGGACATATTCTAAGTACCGATAACTGCGAAACCTGTCATTCTACTCAAGCCTGGGAACCTGCGATAATGGTTGACCACGATGAGGTGCTCGGATCATGTTCTACCTGTCACGATAATGTTACTGCCATAGGTAAGGGTGTTGATCACTATGTTACTACTTTAGAGTGTGATGCCTGCCATCTTACAACTGCCTGGGTTCCCGCCGTATTTGATCACTCGGATATAGTTGATAACTGTCAGAGCTGTCATGATGGAACCAAAGCGACAGGCAAGGATGCAGGTCATATATTAAGTTCTAATATTTGTGAGGCTTGCCATAGCACCATTTCATGGAGTCCAGAAACCAGAGTCGATCATAATGAGGTATTAGGTTCTTGTTCTAGTTGTCATGATGGTAATAATGCAACAGGAATGGATGCTGGACATTTTGTTACTACCTTGGAATGCGATGTTTGTCATAATGTGAATGCTTGGATTCCTGTAATAACCTATACGCATACTGGTAATTATCCCGGTGACCATCGAGTAAACTTAACCTGTCTAGATTGTCATGAAAGTAATCAAGAGACCATTCCTTGGCCATCTCCAACTTATCAGCCAGATTGTGCTGCCTGTCATGAAAGTGATTTTGAATCAGGGCCTCATAAGAAAACAGAGGAGCCGACAACGATAAATTATACGGTATCAGAACTTAGAGACTGTACAGGTGCCTGTCATATATACACCAACAATAGCTTTACTACGATAAAAGAAAATCGTCCAAATGAGCATAGCGTTAGCGATAGTGAGTTTTAAGTTATGAAGAAAATAATAATTTCCATATTGTTCTTAGTCTTCGCTCAAAGCAACTTAGCCGCGAATGAAATCAGTGACATACGTTATGGCGTTAGCCCCGATTATTCACGGCTTGTTATTGAAGCAGCTGGTGCATTTAATCATCAACAATTGGAACAATCAGACTTTTTGATATTAGAGTTACGAGGAATATCTCAAAGCAGCTTAGAGCAAATGCTCTCTAATGAAGAACAATCACTGATAAAAACTATGGATTGGGATGGCAATCTTGTTCGCATTACATTTACCATTAAATCGAATCAAGTCGATAAGATCTTTACTTTACCAAACTCTAGCAATGGCTATCATAGACTCATTATTGATTGGCAGCTTAATTCTCAACCCGTAGCGAGTGATTCAATCTCGAAAACTGCAGCCATTATGGCTGATCAAGCTGTGCTGAATAGACATAACGCCGGTAGTACACCTAGCTCAATTGCTGCTCTAAAACTTGCTGCTAGAAATGCTCTGCTTGATCAGGAGTATTCAAAGGCAATTTCACTTCTGAATAAAATGTACCGTTCAGAGCAGATTGAGGATAAGGCTTTTGCTCTAGAATTTTTAGGTGTCGCCCGCGAGCGAAACGGACAGTTAGCCTTTGCCAAAAAGTACTATCAGCAATTTCTGACACAATTTACTGAGCATCAGGCTGCCGGTCGAGTAGAACAACGTTTAAATGCTTTGATAGGTTTAGAGGAGCTCGACGATCAAAAACAACTAAAGACATCTTCGCGCACCACTAGGCGAGTCGATAGAAGTTTCTTTAGAGGCAGTATTTCAACTGACTATCGAATGAGCGATCTAGTGAATGATCTCGGTGAACGCAACAGAACCTTGTCGTTGTTTAGTGTTGATACAGATTTTCGTGGTGATACTAAACTTGATTCGGGTCGTCTTAAATATCATTTCTCCGCCGGTCAGTATAATGATATGGAAGATGATGATGATGGTTCAAGTCAACGTCTAAGATACGCCAACCTTGCTTGGGAAGACAATGATGATTATGCCATCACATTGGGTCGTCAACGGAGTCGAGGCAAGGGTGTTTTTGGTCGATTTGATGGTCTTTTATTTGGTTATTCAGTCAATGACAGCCAACAGATTAATGTCGTTGCAGGTGCCCCAGTTTCATCATCGCGAGATGTTTCTATTGATTCTGAACGAAGCTTCATCGGACTGAGTTATGATTGGGAGGATCTTTGGGATAATGTTGATATTTCTATATTCGGCTTAAGTCAAACCATTGGTGATTTAACCGATAGGCAGGCAGTTGGTGGTGAGTTCAGATATTTTGAGAATAATGTATCCGTTTTTGCTTTGTTAGACTACGACGTTTTTCATGCTGAAATCAATGCCTTTATGTTATCGGGTAGTTATCAAACAGAATCTAAAACCCGCATGCATTGGTCTCTGAATCAAAGAAAGTCTCCTTATATGAGTACTAGAAATGCATTGATTGGTCAGACTGCTGATAGCCTAGATGAGTTACAACTGTTGTTTCTTACTGATGATGAAATCCTTGATCTTGCTGTTGACCGCACATTAGAAAGCAACACTGCTTCTTTTCAATTGAGTACTCCGTTTACTGAGACGATTGAGCTCAGTGGCAGTGTCACATGGATGGATATGTCCGGAGCTCCGGCATCTGGTGGTGTGGCAGAGATCATCAAACCAGGCGCCTCAATGTATTACAATCTCTATCTTAGAGCGAGAAATTTATACAGCCAACGGGACTCATCTCAACTAGGGGTGCGTATTTCACAGTTGGATAAATCTGATGTAAATTCTTTCTATCTATCAAGCCAATATCGTTGGAAGAATGGAGTAAGTCTAACAGCTAAGGTTCGATATGATGACCGTCAGAATGATAACGGTGGTGGCCAAGAAAGTATTTCACCAACCTTTAGAGCGCAATACCAAGCAAAGAAGCATTTTGTGTATCTGGACTTGGGCGCTATTTATTACAGCAACCAAATCCAGAATTTTGATACGGTAAATACAGATATATATTATTTGTATTTAGGCTATCGCTTTTACTTCTAGTATCCGCCTTTTCTGCGACTTTCAGGTAAGCCAGCAATCTTGCCACCCTGTTTAGAAGGGTCAAGAGGGAATAGATCGTATAGAGAACCACTATTTACAGATTTATCACCCCAAGCTTTTTGCATTGATTTAACAATGGTACGAGTATTTGGCTGATTTTCTCTATTATTTACGTATTCACCACGAAGATAATTTAGCAGATCCCAATGTTTTTCAGTGAGGCTAATTCCTTCCTGCTCAGCAATAGCTTCAGCTACTGCTTCGTTCCAATCATCAATATTTACTAGATAGCCATTGCCATCTGCTTCTACAGTTTGTCCATTGACTTCATACGACATAGGGTGCTCCTCATGTTAGGTAAATGATCGTTGTTATTACCAGCCAGACCCGAGTGATCTTAACTTTTATGTAACCTTTATAAGACTATCTGGCGTAAATTACAAGTTTCTAATATACAGGAAGCAAGATTTTTAATCTAACTGCAGAGCTGTTCGATGTGTTTGAGTAGTGGATCTGTCCATGGTGACATCTTACGCCGCATCAAAGAACCAACCATTCTAGAATGGGAAAAGAAAGAGGTAAGTAATGAGCCTTCAACCTGTGCTAAACATAAACAGGCCAGTATTTTTTCATCTTGATCTGGAATTAATCTAGTCAGCTCAGAAAGTTCATCCGAATGAATTAATTGTTCAGAATACTGGCAAGCATCCGCACTATTATGATGTTTAACATCTATTATTTTAAAGTATGAAAAGTAATTTCCTAGTAGATCAAACAAGGCCATAGCAGTTTCTTGATCTGCCAATTTGCTCATAGCCAATTTGATAGTATGTAAAAAGGCCTGACCTTCAGGACTCAATACCTTGATTAGTAGAGCGGCCCTCGGATCGTTTTTGGTGAGTAAGGCCTCTAGATCCGTCTGTATTTGTTCGAACTCTTGCTGTGCCGGCTGTGATTCAGGCAGTTCATCTGGCATGGCCTGTAAAAATCCAATATTGAAGGTCGCCTTTCTTTGCGCCCATTGCCAAAGTTGTTGCTGCATCATTTGCTCGGATAAGCCGTCCTGTAAGAGCAGTCTAACGGAATTAAAAATAGCCTGGGGTTCTGTTTCAAAAGGGAGAAATTCGAATAACCAGGCGGCAATCTCCTTTCCGATATCCGCCTTAATTATGGCAGGGTTTGATAACAGACAGCGCGCATTTTCACCCGCTTGCATAGCCCACCAGGCACGCCGTGCTAGCTCGGGTGATATATCCGGATCATGGACAACTGCAACGACAGCCTCGGGTTCGCCAAGCAACAGTAGATTTTGCAATATATTTTCATCTCGTTTTTGATTAGAGCGAGTCCATCGATCTAAAAATACTGGATACCCACCGGGTAAATCCATCACGTGATCTGATATTAGCTCTCTTATTTTTCGTAGGTATAAAACATCTCTGGATGGACGACTGAGTTGAATTTTGGCTTCGCCCTGATCTGTCAGCGCAAAGATTTGCATGCGCGACTCATCAATTCGTAATGCCAGAAGGTTTTGCATCAGCAAAACATTGAGTCGTAAATTGTCTTCGTCAGAAATTTCCATTAGTTCAATTGTACTCGGTTTCCAAAGGCGACTGGGGCTTTACCTTTGATTAACCAAAGCACAGGAAAGCTTGGTTCTATGCTCGGAAATTCGCCCATTGCATCGGTGAAATAAACTAATACATCGGGCGTCTGGTCCAATGACTCTGCCCAATCAAATATAGGTTTAAACTGAGTGCCGCCTCCACCATAAAATTTACGGGGTAATTCCATATCTTCCCACGGCTCATAGCTCCATGGGCCATCTTCAGCTAACACAGAGTCACAGCTGTGCAATGTGACCTTGGCTTGAACCTGGGCTTTTATGGCTGCAATTTCAGCGATAAATTCTTCTAGTTCGTTGTCTGCAATAGAACCACTCGTATCAAGAGCAACAACAATATTTACATGGGCGCTTCTAAGGCTAGGATATATAGCCGGATCGCCGCGTCTTGAGGTTGGTCGTGTATAACTATAATCGTCACGAGCTAAATTGCTTAAATAATGCGATAGAAGGTTGCGCCAAGGTAGTCTGGGTTGCAATAAATGGTCGATAAGCCGAGCCATCTCACCACCCATCTTGCCTGCCTGCATTGCCAGTTGGGCCGCACCAGCCATTCTTTGTTGCCATTGAGTACTGAGTGTTTCTTGCTCATCAGGAGTTAGCGCTTCAGGTCTTGGTGATAGTCCCTGGCGCTCTTGCCCGGCTTCATTGCTGGTCATTGGCGCAGGAATATCTTTTTGATTTAGCTCAGGCTGAGAGGAGTCCTTCGGCGGAGCCTCTTGTTGTGTTTCTTGTTGCTCTGGATCCTGATAGGCGTGTTGATCTTCACTGCGATTTAAATCGTCTTTAATTGAGGGGTATATTTCCTCAGCAGTCATACCATCAAAGCCTAGGTCAGATAAGTAGCCCGGAGGTGCTATGAGTCCGTCGTTAAGCAATAAGGCATTAACTGCTAAGTCACATGCAATGTCCCAACGCTTCGGATCACGGTGTTGTCGTCGTGCAAAATGAGAAAGTGCACAATGTAATGCTTCGTGGGCGAGTACAAAGGGTAAGTGTTCCGGTTTCATTGCCTCGATATATTTGGCATTGTAAAAGAGCTTCTTGGCATCGGTGGCGATGGTTTGACACCATTTAGGATCCGCTTCTGCTAGGGGTAGACGCAATACCAAGGCGCCTAAAAATGGCTTGTCCAAAATTAGCTTGGTACGAGCGGCACTGAGTCGAGTTTCGATATCAGCCGTTTCCATCGAGTGCAGATAACCTTATTGGTTGAATAACATGATGTCAGCCACTTTGGTTGCCCATGGACCAAACTGAGGGACAGAAAATAATGGCTGTCCTATGGCTCTGTGCATATCAGAAACCAACATGATGCCCATTTCTCGACTCGGGAAATTTCCCGCATAGTCGAGGATATAGCCATATATAGTATTGGCGTCAGTGCTGTCCTTGGCGCGTATCGCATAACCGACTAGTGCGGATGCTACTGCATATTGCAAGTCCAGCTCCTTGGGTACAGGAACATCTTGTCCTTTTATTATGGCTTTGAGATCAGGCAGCTTTTCTAAATTTTCAATGAATGCATGCAGCTCGATTCCAGCCGAAGGTCCAACACAGGCCTGCAATGCGCCTTGAAGCAAAATCGGCTGGTCGCAAAACTTTTTTAATGCTCGGTGTGAAAACTCCCAAGATCTTGGCGATGGAAAAGCGACTGGGTTATGGGCTGGATCAAAGTCAAATAATAATTCTGGTCGGAACCTCAAAAAGCCAATAATTCGCTCATCAATTTGATGGCTGTAAGCCCAAGCCACCCAATCATCTAGGTAGGTTTCAACTTCATAATGAGAAAATCGATTCGCCAAAGGTGCGGGCATGCTGTAAGTAACACCTCGATCACCTTGACGGTTACCGGCTGCAAAGATAGCCCATCCAGTGGGTACTTGATACTCACCTAAACACCTGTCTAGAATTAATTGATAAGCAGCGGCTGAAACACTGGGCGGAGCCGAGGTAATCTCATCAAGAAATAAAATGCCACATTCGCCATGGCGTTCTGCATTTGGCAGTATGGCCGGTGGAGCCCATTCTACAGAATCACCGGCTTTAAATGGTATGCCCCTAAGATCAGATGGCTCCATTTGAGATAACCGAATATCAATGACTGGTACATTTTCACGCTCAGCAACCTGAGCAACCATTTGAGATTTGCCAACACCGGGCGGCCCCCATAACATTACGGGTGTATGAAAGTTCTCTACGGTACTGGCGAATTCTTTTGCTAATACCTGTAGCAATAATGCTGGGCGCATGGCTTTCCTCATCTGATTGGATTGCTGGTTGGATCTAAAGTGCTGAAGTTAGAGCCAATTACTTTGCTAAATATAGCATTTATTATGAATTGTTAATATACGCCAATCAGATGACCAAATAAGGCACGTGAAATACGTTCGTATCCTACTAAAGAGTAATGCAATGCGGTCACATAAGCAGTATCATTAGTGCAATAGATTTGAGTTATAACGTATTTAATGAGGTTGATATGGCCCCCCTATGGACTCCTAGCCAAGAGCGAATTTCAAACACACAAATGACCAAATTTCAGCACAGCTTTGAGCAGAAATTAGGCACTCAATTTGATGACTATCAGGCATTTCACAAAGCGAGTGTCGATAACTACGAGGAATTTTGGACTCATCTTATGGCGTTCTTCTCTGTTGTAGGAGAGGGTGACTTAACGCCCGTTAGTACTGATATGGGATTTGAGCGGTACGGTTGGTTTCCTAATTACCAATTAAATTTTGCTGAGAATTTATTAGCCAAGGGCGCTGATAATGACTGCGCACTTCACTTCATTCATGAGTCAGGTAAGCAAAAGAAAATTAGCTATAGCGAGTTAAGAGAGACGACTGCTCAATTACAGGGGGCGCTAAAAGGCAGCATAGGAAAGGGCGATGTGGTTGCCTGTTATATGCCGAACATTCCTGAAACCACCATAACCATGTTAGCGGCATCCAGCCTAGGTGGGGTGTTCACTTCTACCAGTTGTGATTTTGGGATTGAGGGGGTTGTAGATCGTTTTGGACAAAGTCGACCTAAAGTTTTAGTGACTGTTAGTTCTTATCAATACAATGGTAAAACACATAGTCTGTTACCAAAATTGAAAGCACTAGCTGAGCAACTCGATTTTCTAGAAAAAATTGTGGTTATTGATTTTCTTGATAATGGCGATGATCTTACTGAACTGGCTTCTGATAAATTTATTGTTTGGGATGATTACCTCTCATCACAGACAGCATTGAGTTTTGAGCGCGTTGAATTCGAACATCCGTTATATGTTATGTATTCATCGGGCACTACTGGCAAACCAAAATGTATTGTTCATTCTGTGGGTGGGACCCTATTACAACATTTAAAAGAATTAGGCTTACATGCCGATTTGACTGCCGAGAAAAGCATTTTTTATTTTACTACCTGCGGGTGGATGATGTGGAATTGGTTGGTTAGCTCTTTGGCACTAGGGGCGCGTACCTGTTTGTATGAAGGTAGCCCTGGTTTTCCTAGTTTAGCTTCTTTTTTCGAAATCATCGATCGTGAAGATATTAATATCTTTGGAACCAGTCCTAAGTTTCTAAAAGCATTACAAGATGCTAATTACTGCTGTGAAAAACCCCTGCATCAGTTTGAAACATTACTTTCAACCGGAGCACCATTATTGCCCGAACAATATGAGTATGTTTATCAAAATTTAAAACAGGACCTCTGCATTAGTTCCATTGCTGGTGGTACAGATATTATTGGTTGCTTCATGTTGGGTAATCCGAATCTACCTGTTTATTCTGGTGAAATTCAATGTCTTGGTTTGGCAATGGATGTTGTGGCACTCGATGATCAAGGCGAAGCTGTGATTGATCAGGAAGGCGAGCTAGTTTGTCGCAAGTCATTTCCTTCACGACCAATATATTTTCTTAATGATGAGAACAATGAACGCATTAACAGCGCTTATTTTGATACGTACCCAGGGGTCTGGACTCATGGTGATTTTATTAAAGTTACCAACCATGGAAGTGTCATCGTTTATGGCAGAAGTGATGCAACCTTAAACCCCGGTGGCGTTCGTATTGGCACCGCTGAGATTTATCGCCAAACTGAATTGTTAACTTGGATTAATGACAGCCTTTGTGTTGGCCGGCCAGTGGATGGTGACGTTGAAATCGTTTTATTTGTTAAGCTCTCAGACGATGAGCAATTGAGCGAAGAAAGGATATTAGAAATAAAAAGTCTGATTCGATCAAACACAACACCACGGCATGTACCTCAGCATATTTGGGCAGTGAATGACATACCCTACACACGCAGTGGTAAGAAAATGGAGTTAGCCATAAGTAGAATTCTATCTAAACGACAACTGCAAAATATAGAGGCTGTGGCAAACCCTGAGTGTCTAGAGGAATACCAACAGTTCCAATAATATTTTTTAATCAAGCATCCATTATTGCGACATATGCACAGTTACTTTCTATCTATCTGAACGATTATTCGGTATGATTTGATTCAAATTGAATGTGCCTATTCAATTTGTTTGGGCATACACATTAAGTAATTGGATTAAAAGGATATCCTAATGAAAAAAATCATTATCGTACTGGCAATATTAGTTGCAATAGCTGGAATTACCCCCTCTTTTATTGGCTCGAAGGTTGAAGATAAAATGCGGGAGCTTGCTGAAATATCTAGTGAGCATCCAATGATCAACCTAGAAATAACCGACTATCAGAAAGGCTGGTTTCGCTCTACGGCAAAGATGTCAATGAAACTTGATTTCTCTACTATGATCCCTGCTGGTCAAGCCAGTCCAATGCCTATGGAAAGTTTTAGTATTGATTTTACCCAGGAGATGCAACACGGCCCGATCTTAACCGATGTTTCTGGCTTTGGTTTTGGTCTAGTGGATTCAATTGCCTACATACATGCACCTGAGGTTGTCAAAAAAGAACTTCCAAATATTGATGCCGACTTAAAAGAAAAGTTGGAAATGATGTCACGTATGGCATTTGATGGCTCTATCAGTTCAACCTATATTCTGCATCCTTTTGAATTTTCAAAAGATGGCGATAACATAAGTGTCATGGGTGCCGAGTTTGGCGGCGATATGACGTCAAAGGGTGATTATTTGGTTAATGGCACTTGGGGCGGTATGACCGTTGCCACAGCGAAGGGAGAGCATGTTGAAATTGGTAAGTTAACTCTGGATGCTGATCAACAACTTGTTAAAGGAAAACTTTATAGCCCATATGCACTCTACGCTGGTGATTTATCTATGAACTTAGAGCAAGTTGTCATCAATAAGGGATTGGCTACCTTGACTGATTTCGACATATATTCTGATGTGAAAGTTAACGATGATATGCTCAGTTTCGGTGTAGTTTTTAAATTAAAACAACTCGATGGAATGGGCATGTCTTTTCAAGATATTGTTTATGACCTTGCAATGGAAGGTTTAGATGTTGAAACCATGGAAGAGTTGAACAAAATAACTATGGGTATGACTGATCCAAATCCTGAAGCTCAGTTACAAAAGCTACAAGCTATGCTACCCCAAATATTGGCTAACAATCCAAGTTTGAAAATTAATAAATTAGGTATGACCACAGCTCAGGGAGATATCGATACCAATATGGTCATTAGTATTGATGGAAGTTTAGTTGATATAAATAATCCAATGAGTATTGTTGCTGCGATTGATGCAACTGCAAATGGTGTTGCTCCTGAAGCATTTTTTACAGCTATGGGGCTTGGAGCCAGTATAGAGCCTATTATACAACAAGGCATTGTTGTTCGAGATGCAGATCAATTGAAGTTTAATTTTACTATGAAAGATAGTCAGATGTTACTCAATGGAAATCCTGTGCCATTAGGTGCGTTAATGCAATAATTTAATACTCTAATACAGTCCAATGTATTACCAGAAAAAACCCGCTCTAGTTAGCGGGTTTTTTGATCCAGTTAAGATTTTTCAGATATGATTTTTCCTGGGCGAAATATGCTATGATTTTAACTAGCACATGTGCAGATGAGTTTATGCCAACTCTTTATGATTAGTACTTAAAGGAGGTTGTATGTTGTTAATTCAGGGGACTTATAAATTCAAAGTTATTTTAATGTTTGCATCTCTATTACTATGCAACGTTGTTCTTTCTGAGCAAAAAGATGTTGATAAAAAAGGTGCCTTTCTGGGTGGCATGGAAACTGAATATCCGGACTGGTTTAAAGACAGTTTTCTAGATTTATCTGATGACATTGAAGAAGCGACAGAATCAGGAAAACGATTTGCCATTATTTTTCAACAGGATGGCTGCCCCTATTGTAATGCTTTGATTGAGCGTAACTTTTCGCAGCAAGAAATTGTTAATAAATCACAAAAGCATTTCGATTTCACAACCATAAATATTTGGGGTGATCGTGAAGTAACTAATCTAGATGGCAAAGACTACATAGAAAAAACCTTTGCTCAAGAAATGAAGGTGCAGTTTACACCGACAATTATCTTTTATGATGAACAGGGAAGAATTGCATTACGGATCAATGGTTATCACCGTCCTGATATTTTTAGCTTGGAGTTAGACTATGTATTGGGCAAGCATGAAAAAACCACCACCTATCGTGACTTTATGTTGGCAAACCGTTCAAAAATAAGAACCAAAGACTCTATTCACGAAAAGGCTTTAAGCGCTCAAGAAAGTTATAGCTTTGATAAAAAATTAAAAAATAAGGCACCCTTCGCGGTGTTCTTCGAACAGCAAGACTGCCCAGCATGTGATGTATTGCACGATGATGTTATGGCCGATAAAGAAGTACAGAAGGTGATTGATGGTCTCGATATAAGTCGAGTTAATATGTGGGGAAGGGCCAAGGTTGTAACACCAAACGGTGAACAGATGATGGTCAGAGAGTGGGCAAGAAAGCTAAATGTTAAATATGCCCCTACTGTCATTATTTTTGATCAGACTGGTAAAGAGGTTATTCGTTCAGAGGCATTTTTTAAGGTCTTTCATACTCAGGCTTTGTTTAATTATGTGCGGTCTGAAGCATATAAAAAAGAATCTAATTTTCAACGTTACGTCTCCGCCTATGCAGAACATGTGCAGGAATCGGGTCAGGACGTAGATATCTGGCGTACTACAAAGGAAGGCGCTAAGTAGTACTTTTATTAGCTTAATTATTGGAGTAAAGAATGACTAGTAATAATCGATTTTATGCGAGCAAGTTAGTTTGTTATTTAACACTATTTTTTCTTTCTTCCGTTGCATGGGCCGAAAATGATAACGATGATATGGCAATTAAGCCTATTAAAACTTCACCAGTTTGGGTCTATGAAATGGATGGTGAATTTTCTGATGTTAAGGAAAGCCTATTACTTGCAATTGAAGATAAAGGTATGGTGGTTTCTTATAATTCCCATTCAGGCGATATGTTTAAACGTACTGCTAAATCTACTGGAGCTAAGGAAATTATTTATAGTCATGCTGAAGCACTGTATTTTTGTAAAGCAGAACTATCGCTCAGCATGACAGAAGAAGATCCGCACTCAGTGATGCTGTGTCCTTATTCAATTGGCATTTACAGTTTAGTCAAAAATCCTGGAAAAATTTATCTCAGTATAAAGCCTCCAATTACGGAGCTTTCAACCTATGCAGCGATACATGATCTACTGGTTGGAATTGTTATAGAAACCATTAACTTCTGATCTTTTAAATACGTTTTTTAGTTATTAACGAGCCCTTTAATCAAAGGGCTCTTCATTGATCTTTTACAAAACCAAAGGCCTTATATAAAGGTTTGCTAATTTAGCATATATTAGAATTTTCTGTTTTTTTAATTCCATTGTTTGACCTGATATTAACATTTGTGTTACTTATTTACGGTCGTTATAGCGCCGCCTAGGTTGACGTGTGCGTAACTTTAGCGCATTTAATGTAAGAAAAGCGTTTTAAAAAAAGACATAAGATAATACCAATATAAAAACACACAACTAGAAAAGGTAGTAATAATGAAATATCTAATAACCATTTTCGTAGCTGTTATGTTGGGGGCTTTTAGTCAAAATGAGGTGTTGGCTGACAAAGAGTCAGACGCTAAGTTGACTGCTGGAAAGGAGCTCACCTTTAATAGAAAGAAAGGCAATTGTTTAGCTTGTCATCAAATTGCAGATGGAAGTTTAAACGGTAATGTTGCTCCACCATTGTTTCATATGAAAGCCCGTTTTCCTGATAAAGCTGTTTTACGAGCACAAATCTGGGATTCACGTGTAAAAAATAAGACAACTGTAATGCCTCCGTTTGGAACGCATGGCATTTTGTCAGCTAAAGAAATAGATTTGATTGTAGATTATATCTACAGTTTGTAAGTAATTAGAAATACCTCGATTCGGAGTAAGAAATGAATATAGTTAGAAGAGACTTTCTATCGTTAGCAACCAAAGGTGCTGCTGCACTAATGGCCGTTGCTGCCTTCCCTAGCCTTGTATTTGCACGTAATGATAAAGCCTTTGGCGCTCATAACCTCGCGGATGCTGTTGCTAATAGATACCCTGGTATGACGGCTGCTGATAGTGACAAGATAACACTAAAGGCACCGGCTATCGCTGAGAATGGCGCAGTCGTACCATTAACCGTTAAATCATCGCTAGATAATGTGAAGAGCATTAGCATTTTTGTTGAGAATAATCCCGCTCCACTAGCAACCTCATTTAATTTAGGACCACAAAACATCGCTGAAGTATCTGTTCGAATCAGAATGGGTAAGACTTCAAATGTTATTGCAATGGTTGAGACTGACGCTGGCTTGTTCCAAACCAAGCAAGAAGTAAAGGTCACCATTGGTGGTTGTGGCGGTTAGTCGTCTAGAATTAGGAGAGAATTCAAATGAAAGTTAAAGCAAAAGCAAAAAATGGTGTTGTAAAAGTTAAAATGCTTTTAAAGCACAATATGGATAGTGGTCAGGCGAAAGATAAAAAAACTGGTGAAAAGATTCCTGCGCACTATATTACAGATGTTACTGCCAAGCTTGGCGATGCCGATATATTTCACGCCGAGTTAGGGCCTGCCGTATCTAAAAACCCGTACCTAGCATTTCAATATAAAGGTGAAGCTGGTGGCAAGATAACTGTTAGTTGGGTGGACAATAAAGGCGGCAGTAAAAGCACAGAGTCTGTTGTTAAATAATAGCTTGGAAAGGGGAAAGTAAGGTGAATAAGAATATAAAACTAGGTGCCGTACTTATTGGACTGTTAGTGACAACCGTATCCTATCAGGCTAGTGATTCATATAATGATATGGTCAAAAAAGATACTCAACAATTTAGAGACTTTTTTAGCAAAAAGTTTCCCTATGTTGAAATGACTGATTATGCCAATGGTGTATATGCACTTGATAGTGCGAGCCGTGAACAATGGGAAGAAATTGAAGAGTTTCCTCCTTATGAGCTTAATGTTGATAACGGTGAATCATTATTCAATACGCCATTTAAAAATGGCAAAACATACGCGGATTGCTTTTCAAATGGCGGGATTGGTATTGCTCAAAATTACCCTCGTTATGAAGAAGGCGCTAAAGAAGTAATGACTATTGAATTGGCTATAAATCGTTGCCGTCAAAGTAATGGTGAGAAGCCTTTGAAATACAAGGGCGGTGCATTGGCCGATATTTCTGCATACATGCATTATACCTCACGAGGCAATAAGTTAGCGCTTACGGTTGATAGTAAGGGCGCCTACGCAGCCTACGAGGCGGGAAAGAAGTTCTTCTACAGCAAGCGTGGCCAACTAAATTTTTCTTGTGCTGATTGTCATATGGCATTAGCCGGTCAACGTTTACGTGCAGACATAACAAGCCCAGCATTAGGCCATACAACTGGCTTTCCAGTATATCGTTCTAAGTGGAATGCACTGGGTACATTACACCGCCGTTATGGTGGCTGTAATAAGAATGTAAGAGCTAAGCCTTTCAAAGCACAAAGTACTGAATATCGTGAACTACAGTATTTCCAAACGCTTATGAATAATGGCTATGAACTTAATGGCCCATCGGCTAGAAAATAAGAGGAACTGCAGATGAATAAGTTAAAAGTATTATTATTAGCAATCTCCATTGTTTTTGTTGGTGGCGCTACACAGGCTGGTGACAAAGGTGATTTAGAAAAGAAGTTAGCCTATGCCAAGGCTCAGTATGCTAAGGCAGAAAAGCGTGGCTTTGCTTGGACCACTACGCCAAAAGTATTGGGTAAAGCAAAAACGGCACTTGCCAAAGGTGATTTGAAAGCTGCAAAGAAGTTTATCAAAAAAGCATTGGTAGAGACGGAAGCCTCATTAGCTCAGGCCGACACTTCAGATAATAATTGGCAGGACTTCGTGCCAAAATAAAATAGGAATAGTATAGATTATGAATCTTAGTCGTAGAGAGTTTAATAAAATACTCGCAGTAGCGGCAGCTTCAGGACTCCTTCCCGGAAAAGCCATGGCAGGCGCGCCTAATAATCTATACAAGATGCCCAAAAGTGGTGATGTGCGCTTATTGCACATCACCGATACCCACGCCCAACTTAATCCTATCTACTTTCGTGAACCCAGTGTAAATCTTGGCTTTGGTGACGCTTTTAATAAAGCACCACATCTGGTTGGTAAGAACCTATTAGAGCATTTTGGTATAAAATCAGGTTCGGTTTTAGAGCATGCCTATACCAGTATTAATTTTGATTCAGCGGCTCAGAAATATGGCAAGATAGGTGGCTTTGCTTACTTAAAAACCTTGGTGGACCAATTACGAACAGATTACGGCCATGACAAGACGCTACTTTTAGATGGTGGTGATACTTGGCAAGGCTCTGGTACGGCATACTGGACAAGGGGTATGGATATGGTCAATGCCTGTAATTTATTGGGTGTTGATGTAATGACAGGACATTGGGAATTTACCTACCAAGATACCGAAGTTTTAAAAAATATCGAAGCCTTTAATGGTGACTTCATCGCTCAAAATATCAAGGTCAAGGAGGATGCGCTGTTTGATGGTGCTGAGGCCTTTGATGAAGATAGCGGGCATAGATTTCCACCCTATGTGATAAAACAGGTTGGAGGGCATCGTGTGGCCGTCATTGGGCAGGCTTTCCCTTATACCCCGGTGGCAAATCCGCAACGATTTATTCCAGACTGGACCTTTGGTATCAATGAGCGAGATGTGCAAGAGGTAGTAGACCATGTACGTGCAACAGAAAAACCGGCTGCAGTGGTTCTGTTATCACACAATGGTATGGATGTTGATTTAAAGATGGCATCACGAGTAACTGGTATAGATGCTATCCTTGGTGGCCATACTCATGACGGCATTCCAAAGCCAGTTGAAGTATCTAATGCCTCAGGAAAAACATTGGTGATGAATGCTGGATCAAATGGAAAGTTTGTCGGTGTTCTTGATCTTAAACTTTCCAAATCTGGTGTTACAGGTTATGACTATAAACTGTTACCTGTTTTTTCTAACTTCATAAAGCCACATGCCGAGATGCAGAAGTACATTGATGAAGTGCGATCTCCATATTTAGAAAAGTTGCAAGAGCCCTTAGGTGTTGCTGGTGATTTGTTGTTTAGGAGAGGTAATTTCAATGGTACCTTTGATCAAGTGATTTGTGACGCACTAAATGCTGTTGGCGGAGCTCAGATTTCTTTATCACCGGGCTTTAGGTGGGGAACATCTGTACTTAAAGGCCAAACCATCACTATGGAGCATGTGATGGACCAGACCTGTATTACCTATCCGGAAACCTATGTAAGAGATATGAAAGGTACTGATATTAAAGCTATTCTTGAAGATGTAGCTGATAATCTATTCAACCCAGATCCATATTACCAACAGGGTGGTGACATGGTTCGTTTAGGTGGTCTTGATTATGAGATGGATCCTTTAGAGAAGATTGGTCGTAGAATTCATAACATGACCTTGGATAGTGGTGAGAAAATTGAGCCCAATAAATCGTACAAGGTTGCGGGCTGGGCAACGGTAGGAGCTAAAAGCCCTGGCGAGCCTATATGGGATGTGGTCGCAACCTATTTACGTGATCAGAAACAGGTCAATATCAAGAAGTTAAACACACCAAAATTGAAGAATATTAAAGGCAATAAAGGTACCGTATAGTCGTTAACCTAGTTGCAGCCATTTAGGACTATCTTTAAGTCATCAGAATTGTCAGCCCAAAGACTAACCTACAAAGTGAGTTTCCAAACTATCATGAAAATACTTTCCCAATTTCTAATACTTTTAAGTTTAATCATTGCTTGCAATCAAGTCGATGCTGAACCCGTGCAAACTGAGTATAACCAGTTAATCCTCAACGCCGATTTGCAAGACAATGGTGAGCGTGGAAAGCCAGTCTTTTTGCTAGTACATGGCACTTGGGCAACTCATAAGATGGAAATTATGCGCACATTACAGGAGTTACTTGCCGAGGCTGAGTATAATAGTTTGGCGATCAGCTTAAGTCTTGGCGTGAGTAACAGAACAGAAAATCAAGATTGTGCTAGTGGAATTAAGGCGGGCCAGAATGACAACCTTGATGAACTAGGGCATTGGATAAATTATCTTGAGCAAAAGGGCTTTACTGAGGTTGTCTTAATTGCTCACTCACGTGCAGGTGCTCAGGTTGCAAGCTTTACACATAAGGCACAAGATAAGCGAATTAAGGCACAGGCTTTGATCGCTCCTATGGTTTGGTCTGCAGAGAGTGTACCAGATGATGTACGAAATCGAGCCGATAAGAGTACTGATAAAATGCTAAGCAAGGTAGCTGTTTTATACTGCGATGAAACCAACATTAGTCTAGACGCATACCGTTCTTACTATTCAGAACAGCCTGAAAAAAACACTCCCACAATCATCAAAAATAGTCTTATTAAGACCATCGTATATCTTGGTACAGATGATGAATTAATTACTGAAAACTTTTTAAAGCAATCCGCCCTACTAGAAAAGAACAGCAATATAACTACTCATATAATTGATGGCGCGGATCACTTTTTTAGAGATCTGAATTCAGATGAAATTGTTGAGCATTTGATTGAGGAACTGGAATAACAAAATGAAATATTTAATGGTTCTGTTGTTAATACTTGGCAGTGTCAACCCAATGATATTGGCAGAAGACGTTGGCCTAGATTTGGCAAAAAAAGTGGCTCAACCAGAACATCAGGATAAAGTACATATTCTATATTTCTCAGCTAGTTACTGCAGCTTTTGTGCCGATTTAGAGGAAAATGTACTGCATGCTGTGCGGGTTAATAAAGATTATCAAAAACAGGTTTTTATATCAGAGATTTCATTGGATGAATCAACGGTTATAACAGACTTTAAGGGTAATACTATTGATGCTGATGAATTTATTGATCGCTACGATGTTTCTTTTACGCCGACACTGATTTTTGTTGATAACCAGGGTAATGAAATCGCAAAACGCAGGAAAGGCTATCAGAATGTAGAGTTTTATTGGTATTATTTGGATATATCCATTGCTAATGGGCTAAAAGCCATACAGTCTCAATAGATTTCATAAGCAAAAATTATAGGGAAAACCCGGTGAAAAAATTATTATCTTTATTACTTCTAATATCATTTAATGTATCTGCGGCAGATGATTTTTCGGCGGTAGAAGCCAAACTAAAAAAGGCACTCAAAGGGCCTCTACGAACTGAAAAGGGTATGCAGCGAGATGCTAATCGATTACCTATCGAAACCTTGAAATTCTTTGGCTTAAGAGATGATATGAAGGTGCTTGAGTTACTTCCGGGTAATGGTTGGTATACCAAATTGCTCGCACCAGTGGTGGTTGAGGATGGTGAGTTACATGTTGCGCTCGGTACCAAAAGATTATCAGATACCCTATTAGGTAAAGATGGACTTGAGTTCGTAAACCTAATTGATACGGGTGCCGACATCAGCAAGAAAGAAGGCGATCTTCTTTATACTATTACACCGTTTGAATTTGGTGAAAAAGATTTTGATATTGTTTTTACTTTTCGTAACTATCACAACTTCAATTTAAAAGGCCGAACTCAGATGAACAAGGCCGTGTTTGATGCGCTGAAGCCAGGTGGTATTTATGCGGTGGTTGATCATACGAGACGGCATATGGAAAAAATCAATGATGATAATCGTCGTAGAATCGATCCAGTTTTAGCCATTAAAGAAGTCCTTGATGCTGGTTTTATCTTCGTTGACTATACTGATTTACATGCGCGATCAGCGGATAAACTAGACCTTGAGGTTGGCAATAAAGATGTCACCGGAAGAACTGACCGTTTCACCTTAAAGTTCATAAAGCCCAAATAAACATCTCACGTAGGTCTATCTGTAGGTCGGCCTTTTGGCCGACAACATCCCCACACTAGCCATCCTAAATGCACCCTTCAAAAGAATCATTAAATGTAGGTCGGCCTTTAGGCCGACAATATCCCCACATTTGCCACCCTAAATGCACCCTTCAAAAGAATCGTTAAATGTAGGTCGGTCTTTAGGCCGACAATATAGCCACATTTGCCACCTTAAAAACAGACCTACAGTTAATCGTCGAGTGCTTCTAATTTTCGTACCGTATTAGGTAACAGACGCATGTCCACTAATGAACTCAACAGTGCATCCAATATACTAGCCTCATCATAAACCATTCTGTAGTACTGAGTTTTCATAGTAATAGCACTACCAAATACGATCGAAAAGAAGGTTAAAAATGACCCGACAGCCAAGGTAGATATACCTGTTATTCCCTGACCAATAGTGCAGCCAAGTGCTAGTACAGCGCCAACTCCCATCATAATCGCACCTACCATATGATTGAGGAAATCTTTTAAATCGACAAACCATTCAATGCGAAATGACTTGCTAAATAGCGACCATACAAAGGAGCCAAAAATAACACCAAATACTGAAAACAGGCCTATCGTTAATTCGCTACTGTTGAATGCAGATTTGAAATACCCGTAAATTTGTCCAATCGGATTGATAAAGGTTAATGATTGAGTATTTAATGTTGCTGCGCGTGCAGGTTTACCTTCTTCAGTATCTGAAAGCATGTCCCACTCATCATAGTAACTACTCATAGTGTAGGTTTCTTCATCAATGAAAATGTTTGCATTACTACTTATCCACCATAAAGAAGTCACCGCTAGTCCTACTACAATACCGGCGATGATATTATTTCTACTGGCACGAAATTCTGCGCTTTTAAATGCGTAATAGAGCAGTCCAAATCCAATTAATAGGCCACAAATTAAACGAGTAATTTGAGCATTTTCAGTTGATATAATTGAACCAAGATCAGACGGTGTCGTTAGAGAAATAGACATTGGACGGATCCAATCAAAGAATAATAAACTAAATATAGTTTGGTCACTATTTGGAAAAGGATTTACCATGTAGTAAGCAAAAATACTGATAATAACTATCACTATCAACGATTTCAGATTACCAGCACCGAGCCGTACAATGGTTTTGTTCCCACATCCGCTGGCAAAGGTCATTCCGATACCAAAAATTATTCCACCAATAATGTGCTCAGCAACAATAATGTTTCCACCACGATATGGCGGAAATGTTCCATCTAAGTTCACAAGCCCTAGGTATTCAAGAAGAGTGGTTGTTAGTAATGCCACTGCAATGGCCAATAACCAGGCTCTAAAACGGTCATAGCTGCCAATATTAACTACGTCTGAAACGGCTCCCATGGTGCAGAAGTTAGTTTTATTGACAACTCCTCCTAAGATGAAAGTAATGATAAAAGTGCTCAACAATAGATATTCATGGGCCTGCGCAAATGATTCAAATGTCATCTTTTATACCTCTGGTGTTAATAATTTTATTGATTGTATCAAGAAAGAAATGAAGGGGGTAATGGTGCGTCGAGATTGACGCACCATTTTCAGCATAAGTTCTTAGAACTTGTAACGAGCACCGATAGTGAACATGCTGTCATCAGGACCTAAATCATCACTCTTAGAGCCATAACCTGCATATATATTTGTGCTTTTATCAAGCTTATAATCGTACATAGCTGCCACTGAAGAGCTCATTCGAGCGCCATCAGCTTCACCAGTACTGAACTTGAGGGTACTGGTCTTATCAAGTTTATAACTAGCAGATAGGAACCAGTAGTCTGAACCATCGATATCAGCAGAGTTTTCAAATTGAGCGCCCACTGTTAGATCATCAAACTTATAGAAGCCACCGACCTTTGTTGCTACCTCATAAGTACCCGCACCACCAACAAAGCTATCGTTTATATAGTCTACATAAACTAACGATTTTTTCGTTGAATGACGTAATCCTATACCTGAGCTATCATCTTGACCAGTTAATGAAGTATTAACTTGAACTTCAAAACCATTCATCTTAGGTGTTGTATAGTTGATCGATTTAGTCATACGACCTCTATCGATAGCAGCACCACCATGAAGTCGATTAGACTGAGTTCTCATAAATGAACTTCTGCCTTCAAGAGGTGTTCTATACATCGGATCAACTTTACCGCCTTTTGATTTGTAGTTAGAGCTGGCTGTACCGATTAGAACTTTACCAAACCTACCTTTAAAGCCAATCCATTGATCACGGTCGACCACTGCTTTAGTATCATTTCTTGATGTAGGATCAACTTGCCATTCCAGTTTAAACATAACTTCGATACCAGAATCACCTAGTTTCTTGTTACCTTTAATCCCAAATGCTGATGTATTAGATTTTAATTCTGGCGACGAAGCATCACTGTCTTGATCGTTGACACTTAAATGAATATTTCCGTAGATATCGTAGTTAAGATCATCAGCCATAACGCTTGCACTTGTGACGGCCATAAGTGCTGCTACTGATGAAGCTATGATTGTTTTATTTATGCGCATCTCATTCTCCCCATTAATGCCAATTTAACTCTAGAGATGTTAGAGCGAAAATTGAGCAGTTTTATAAATTTCTCATACAGTTATAGTATGAAGTTGTACTAATACATTATATATATAATGTAACTACATGATAAATAATATATATTTATTGTCAACAAATTGGGTCTATATGAGCCGGTTTTAGGGTAAAATGAATCGTTTTTATTACAAAATTTCATCAAGGCTTCTTAAAACTGTCATAATTCGCTAAAAAATGAACAAAATACTTATTGATACTCAAGATGGCTATAAACAGCCTTTAACGTTGTTTCAGCCAGCTAAAGAGGTAAAATATATCTGCTTATTATTGCCGGCCTTAGGGTTAGGCGCTAAGTATTATTCGAAATTTGCTGCTAGTTTAGCTGAGCATAATGTTGCGATAGCTGTGTTTGAACAAAGAGGTCATGGTGATAGTTCATTACGCCCCAGCAGAAATGAAAACTATGGCTTAAAAGAGCCTTTAGATAACGACATTCCTGCGGCAGTACAATGGCTTAAGGAACAATACAATGTCGAACAAATCTATTTATTAGGACATAGCCTGGGTGGTCATTTATCAATCTGTTATTCGGCATTACATCCGGTGCATATAAAAGGACTGGGTCTAATTGCTTGTGGCACGCCCTGGAGAGAATGCTTCGACACATTCAAGCGCACACAACTTTCATTTCTCGGTTTAGTCATTACATTGATGGGTAAGCTCCTAGGATATTATCGTGGCAGTTTAACTGGCTTTGGCAGTAATGAATCATATCAATTGATGTGTGATTGGAGAACGATGGTTGATCATAATGAGTACCGTTTTCGAGGTGTTGATTATCAAGCTATTGAAGCGGGTATTGCTAAATATAGTGGAAGCGTACTTAGCCTTTCTTATCAGCTAGATAAGTTTGCTACTGAAAAATCAGTTGTCGCTGTACTAGAAAAACTAGTTAGCGCAAAAATATCCAGATATAACCTAAGTTGTGATGATGTTGGGATTACTTCTGACCATTTTAAATGGGCGAGACATCCTGAGGTTTCTGCTCAATTAATTATCGATTGGCTGACAGGACAGCATTAACCATCTTTAGGTGAATCCATTACTACATAAGTGTGTATGGTTCTTATTTGAGGAATAGCGCCTAAAACATCGGCATGAAACGTTTTAAACTATTTATGCTTTTTGTTTCAACTCGTAATAGATATTCGAAAGCTCCAGTCATGTTGTGGCATTTATTGCGCTTGCTCTAACTTTTGAGCCAATTCTTGAGCTAGCTCCTGATCTAATAAAGCCTGTTTCCGTTCCAACCCCCATCGGTAGCCACCAAGGCTGCCATCACCTCTTAGTATTCGGTGGCAAGGTATAAGGACTGCTATACGGTTTTTAGCGCATGCAGAGGCAACGGCACGAGCAGCTTTAGGATTGCCAAGCTCTGTTGCCAACTCAGTATAGCTGAGTGTTTTACCTGCCTTAATACTGATAAGAAACTGCCAAACCTTGGTTTGAAAAACGGTGCCTCGAATATCTAACGGTAGATCTGGCCTTGGTGCGTTATTACTGAGGTGTTGTTCAATGGCAAATTGCCAATCATTTAGTGGGGCTGATTTATTCGCCTTAGATTGCGTCAATTTCGCCTGAGGAAATTCATTGATTAGGCCCTTTAGAAGTAGTTTTTTAGAGTCTCCAAATTGAATAAAGCAAACGCCTTTATCTGTTGCAGCTAACATCATTAATCCAATCTTAGTCCTACAGCTGCTGTAACTAATGGATTCACCAACACCGCCAGATTTATAGGCTTTGGGAGACATTCCGATATTTCTACTGGTTTGACCATAAATTCGACTTATCGATCCAAAACCAGCAGAGAAAATAGCTTCAGTGACTGATTTTGAGTTTTTCAGCCTATGCTTAAATCGGTGTAAACGAAGCGCATCTTGATATTCCTTGGGGGAAAGCCCCAAGCTTTGTTTAAACAACCTTTGCAACTTAGATGGCGTGGTTCCGGCAACAATTGATAACGTATCTAAGGTCAACTTATCTTCGACATGCTTTTCAATATATCGTGCTAATTGAATGGCCATCTGATCTTCAACTTGAAGCGGCTTGCATCGCTTGCAAGGTCGGTACCCAGCCTGCATTGCAATTTCAGGTGTTAAATAGAATCGAATATTCTCAGGCTTGGCAGTACGAGAACTACAGGATGGTTTACAAAACACCCCCGTTGTTATCACCGCGTAGTAGAACCTGTCATCAAAAGAACTATCGCGTTCAGCAATTGCTTTTAACATGGTATTTTCTGATGGTAGATTCATATTTTATTGTTCCTGTCTTATCCTAGGACTATAAGACCGTAATGTATTGCTAGAAGACATCCGTTTATGGCATTTAATTTAAAACATTTTGTCCATGTTCGATAATTCTTTCTGATATTTCTTTGTAGACTCCTTTGAGTAATGTCCACCGATGCCAATATAAGGTATCAACAATACTATATTCTGGCATGATATTAATCAGTGCTCCTGAATTTAGTTCTTCACGTATTTGCAGTTCAGAAATAAAACTATAGGCCGTACTATTTTTTACCATGGTGATAAATGCTTCGGATGATCTAACCGTATGTAAAGGGTAGTCTTCATTACTTAAGCCAAATTGTTGTTGTGCAAATTGTGTGTGCATATTGTCAAAATGGTCGAATGCCACACCAGGTACGCCAACTAAGCTTTGTTTACTAATACCTTTCTTGAAATATCGGTCGCTAAACTCAGGTGATGCAGCTAAAACATAATTTATCGTTCCCAATTCTGTCATTTGACAACCCTTGATCGGCGTATTATGCGTCCCAATGGCACCGAATACTTCGCCATCCTTTAGCTTTTGGATGGTTGTTTTTTCATTCGAGACTAATAAATTTAGCTCAATAGGTTTAGATTTTATGATTGGTGCTATGGCAGGAATTAACCAGGTGGCGAGGCTATCTGCATTGGTCGCAAGATGTACAGTGATAACTTTATTAAGGTCTTCATTAAATATCTCAGGCAATAAATCTGTTTCAAGTTGGGTTACTTGATGATAGTGACTAATCAGTCTTTTACCAATTTCCGTAGCTCGAAGTGGCGAGCTTCTAATAATAACTGGCTGAGAGAGATTCTGCTCTAATTGTTTAATTCGTTGCGAGACAGCCGATTGAGAAATGTATAATTTCTCTGAGGCCCTTTCAAAACTTTGTTCCTGTACTACCGTGGCCAGGGCTCTAAGCAATTTATAATCAATGTTTGATGACATAAGCAGTACTAATGAAACATAAGAATATTTAATTTTACTTATATTAAAACATAATATAAATTTGAGCCAGATATTAATTATGGTTTGATTCATTATGTCAGCAGCACTTTTACAAGGTATGGCCCTCGGAGCCAGCATGATAATTCCACTCGGCGCTCAAAACTCCTATGTTCTGAGTCAGGGAATTAAGCGTAATAATCATTTCTTAGCCGCAACACTCTGTATGCTATGCGACATTATTCTAATTGCTGTGGGTGTTTTTGGCGGTGGAAAGCTAATTGCCAGCAATGAAACATTGATGCATGTTATGGGTTGGGGAGGCATGGCCTTTTTAGTTGCTTACAGCGGCTTTGCATTTTTCAATGCATGGAGAAATCATTATCAATCGCCTGATAAACCAAAACTTCTAACCAGTAAGAAAGCGGTGATAATGACCACCTTGGCGGTCACTCTTTTGAATCCACACGTTTATTTAGATACGGTAATGATCCTTGGTAGTCTGGCTGGTGCCTTTCAGGGCCAAGAACGAACCTATTTCGCCATAGGCGCTATGCTTGCATCGGTTCTTTGGTTTTATAGTCTGGCTGGTGGGGCTGCAAAACTTGCACCTTGGTTAGGCCAACCAAAAGTGCAGAGATATATTGATGTGTTTATCGGCTTAATAATGATGTTTGTTGCTTTTGCATTGTTTAAATCAGTAATGAATAACTAGTGCTTGAGTTAATCATAGCGTACTTGATAGGTGCTTTGTGTAAAACCATTTGGGTATGCATGAACCTGGGTGTTGTCTAATTTTATGGTCTTAGAAAGGTAGCCAAAAAGGGCTTTGCCCTGGCCTAATAAAAGCGGTGCAGTGGTAATGGTTATTTCATTGATCAATTGTTCGTTAAGGAAGTTAGTGATTATTACGCCGCCATCAATATAGGCATGCTTATGTCCTTCATTTTCAAGCGTTGATAGTAATGCTTGAATATCCCCTGAATACATTTCTACCTTATCTTTTAAATTATCTGGTGCTGAATTAAGTGTGTTACTCAGTACAATGATACGTTTGCCACTATAGGGCCATTGCTCCTCTGTAAGATTAAAGGCAGACAGTGCTTGCATAGATATACGGCCCATAATCATGCAATCAACGGATGCCATATACTTATTAAAGCCCATATCAGCCTGGTCACCCATGTCTACAGATGTATCACCAGCGTCATATAACCAGTCAACAGCATCGTTTTCATTGGCGATGTAACCATCAATACTTGTTGCGATAAATACAGAGCATTTCATTTAATGGACCTTTTGTTAATATAATTTAATGTGGTAGGTGTTCGTTGCTCAGGTATTTAGTAGCTGTGTAAAATATGACAGGATTTCTTCATCACTAATTGCTTGATGCTCTGCACCTACTTGTAACTCAATCATGGTTTGATCGCTATGGGGAAATTGAGTCACCTGATAAAACAATTGCAATCCCATATCTGCATTCAATTCTTGCGCCTTTTTGTTTAGCAGCTCAACATCACCGTCAAGAAATATTATAAAACCATTGGTGTGCGGGCGATCGATTTTGAGTTGTGGAAATTCACTCAGTAATTCAGCAATCTGTTGCGCTCGCTCAACCAACTCATGCATTGTGCTATGGCGTTTATCTAAACCATCCATGGCACCAATTACCATCGGAAATAAGGTGAAGGAGTTTCCTGCTAGGCGTGAACGCCAAACTTTGCATGATTCAATAAAATCACTACCGCCAGCGAGAAGGGCTCCGCCCATAGAGCCTAGTCCTTTATATAAAGAGACATAAACTGTATCAAACAGAGCACTGATTTCTGCTTCCGTTTTCTGGTAAAAGTGGGTTGACTCCCAAATACGGGCACCATCTAAATGAAAGTGGACATTGTTTTGATGGCACCAATCAGACATTTTCAATAACTCATCCCACGCAGTTAACTTAAAGCCTGCACGTCTAAGTGGCAGCTCAACTGTTAATGTAGAAATCTGGTCGTGAATTGATTGAACATCATTTATATTAAACGGAGCATTATCTTTACCGAGCAAATTACCATTTAATTGCAGCAGGTGCTGGTAAGAGTCCGCCTCATCATAGGCTAAGTGCGAAAGTGGGTGTAATGCAATATTTGAGCACTGGCTTATTTCTTCTGATGCTTTTAGGGCGGCAAACTGAGCCGCCATACCTTTGCCAAAAAACAATGCAGCAGGTTTACCAAGCAGATTAGCTACGCGTTGCTCTAACTCTTGAACTAACTCACCCTGATTGTATGAATCAATCTCTTTTGCTAAATATTTGGACTGTTGTAACTGTCTTATCCATTCCTCAGCATTAGGTTTTGGCATACCAAGCTGACGTTGTTTTATTTTATTTTTTGATAACGCCATATTACTGATGTCCAATACTAGTAAGTATAGTTTTTAATTTTTCGTTTAAAATTGCGTGAGCAAATTAACCCCAATACTTTCCAGTCGAGACCATTGAGCTCTATATCTGGAAAAATTTCATTGCAGGCATATAAGTATTCACGGCCATCATCATCTTTTTTATATTGTCGAAACCAGCGAGAACCTTCGACCTCAACAAATACATAGGTATCAGGAATTTTGGCTTCAAAATGCTCAATGATGATAATACATTTATCTGGAAACTCAGGTTCCATGTCCACGCCCAATACTTGTAATGCATAGGGTTCTTTTTCAGCGCATTTACTCGAGGGAATTTCGGGTTGAACTTTGATTGGAGTATCAGTCATAGTGGATTAATTCAGTCATCAATTGGGTTGCCTATATGTTTGCTGAATAGCTTCATATATGCAACCTATATTCCTAAGATTTTTACCTGTTATTTTGAGCTTACATCAATAAACATATCAATTGTATTGCCAGATTAACTATTATTGCTGTTACATCCTGAGTGAAATATGCACAAATGGTGCTTGTCAGCACATCTACTGTTCTATATATTAGAAATATATAATGTACAAAAGGCGCTGATTATGAAGATTTCAACCATTGATACCCATATGGCAGGGAGTTCTACTCGAATAATTACTGATGGGCTACCTGAGCTCGTTGGTAGAACAATGACTGAGAAGATGCAGTACTTCTGCGCGAATCTTGATGATGTTCGCCGACTGCTAATACTTGAACCTCGAGGGCATCAAAATATGTGGGGCGTTGTTCTAACTGAGCCATGTGATCCAGAGGCAGACATTGGTGCATTCTTTGTGAATAGTGAAGGCTGTTTCCCAAGTTGTGTACACAGTAAAATAAGTTTAGTCACCGCTGGTATCCAGAAGGGCTTTCTCAAGGCGCCGGAACAGGGGAAACCGATAAAAATTGAGTTACCTGTCGGCATATCGAATGCCTATCCAACGATTGTGGAAGACAAGGTACAGTCTGTATCTATTGAAACTCGCGCATCTTTTGTTGAAATTCTAAATATTAAACTATTACTTGAGACGGGTAATTTCATTAATGCCAGCATCGTATTTAGTGGTGTATATTTTATTCTGATTGATGTTAATCAGGTTGGTTTTTATGACCAAGGGGCTGAGTTATTAAAATCTAAATCGGGTATACAGAAGTTAGTCAGTTGTGCCATTAATGCCTTAAATCAAGTTAACAAGAAATATGAGTTAAATGATCCGCGCGATTCAAATCGAGTTGCTAAAGTATCGCTTGCAATGTTCTATGATGAAATTGATCCTCAACAAGCAAATGATGTGGTAATAAGTGCTACAGGGAGTGTCGATCGCTGTCCATGTGGCTCAGCTGCTGGAGCTAAATTAGCACTCCTCCATCATCAAAAACGTCTTGGGATGAAGCAAGATTATAAGTTAATCAGTCCAATTGAGTCGACGTTGTCTGGTAAAATTATCGGCGAAATTACTAATGATGATGGTAAGAATGCGGTTATACCGAGAATTACCGGCTCTGCATTCATTACTGGTGAACATACTTTCTATCTGGATGATCAAGACTCAATTAGAGTTGGGTTTACTCTATAACAATATTTTATAAAAAATAGACGAGTGCGTTTAATCGCACTCGTCATTAACGTTATATTATTTTTCGAAATATGCCTTAATGTAGCCATTCAATAATCGAATACCGAATGATGTAGAGCCTGGAGATGATTTCATAGCTGTTGCCTTGTCATTCCATGCCACACCAGCAATATCAAGATGAACCCATTGAGTTGTATCACGAACAAATGTGCCAATAAAAGCGGCACCGGCACTTGCACCAGGAGCCGTAGGTCCGGAATTCATTATATCTGCAACATCATTTTCAATGGCTTTAAAATGGTTCTTGTTTAATGGTAAGTGCCAAACTTCTTCGCCGGTTATTTTGCCCATTTCAATTAATTTACCGACCAATTCGTCGTGCCGACTGAATAGGGCCGCATAGTCCTTGCCCAAAGCGCGACTTGCTGAGCCAGTTAAGGTTGCTAAATCAACTAATAGGCTAGGGTCATACTGGCTATCACCGTAGTAAATGCCATCAGCGAGTACCAGTCTACCTTCTGCATCTGTCGAACGAATTTGAATAGTCTTACCCGACATGGACTTAACCACATCACCGGGTCTTTGTGCATTGGCTCCTGGCATGTTTTCAGCAAGCGCTGCAATCGCAACAGCATTAACCTTAGCGTTACGCCCTGCTAGTGCATGAATGGTGCCGATAGCACTGGCCGCTCCAGACATGTCGAACTTCATATTCCACATATTGGGTGGATTCTTGATGCTGATACCGCCACTATCAAAGGTAATGCCTTTACCTACAACAACGACGGGCTTTTGATTTTTATTACCTGCCATGTATTCGACAATCATAACTCTAGGGGGTCTTTTACTACCTCGGCCAACACCATAGATCGCACCCATATCCAGTTTCAGCATATCTTTAACATCAAGGACTTTGATTTTTACGTTCTTAAAGCCTTTAAAATGTTTTTTCCATTCCGAAATAAAACTTTCTGGGTAAATGATATTTGCGGGCTCATTTGAGATATCTCTCGTATGCCAAATAGCATTTGCTACGGGGTCGAGTTCTTGTTGAAAATGTTGCTTCGTTTCAGCATGCTTTAAATTAATAAACATAATGGCTTTTTGAGTCTTCTTACGCTCGGCCTTAGTGTAGTATTTATCAAAAAAATAACTGCCTAGCTTGGCACCAAATGCAATATTGGCGGTGGCTTCAGGTGATAGGTTAAAAGCCATAACCGGTGCTTGCTTAAATGCTTTAAGCCCTGCCTGTAATGCGTTTCCGCCAATCTCTTGCCAGACAAGGTTGCTGTTAGGTTTCTCTTTACTGCCTAAACCCACTAGTAAAATCTGCTGATAACCTGAGTTCCTTGGTGCAGTGATAACTTTTGAAGTATTTACTTTGCCTTCAAAGTCAGACGCTTGAATAGCATAGCTAAGACCACCGTCAGTTGAATTATTTAGCTCATTTGCAAAATGTTCTAGATTCCCATTTTCATATACGCCTAAGGCAATGTTTCCTTTATTGGGTAACGAAGAATTGAAAGTAATAGCCGTTGGTTTTGAATTTACTGAATCTGATTTGGCCTGTAGATTAGGGTTAACTATAAATAATATTAATATAAGTACTGAAAAAACTGACTTCATTCTGCATTCCATTTGTTGGTTCAAATTTGAATTAGGGTGACAACCATTAAATTATCGCTAAATTAGGCAATAGCAATCGTTGATATGAACAGTATCTAACGGTAAAAATTAAATCAAGACTATTTGCTACCACATCGGCATTGTTCAATTCCGAGCCAATTATAGTGCTATAGTTTAATAAATAGATATTAAATATTGAGAATAAATGTGTCTGAACAAAAGGTAGAGCTAAAAGATATTAAATTGCTTCCTAATTTATGGACGTCTGTTCAATTTATCACTTTACCACTGATGATCTATTTTGCTTGGATGCAGAACTTTAAATTGTTCATAACATTTTATCTTTTGACATTTTTCATCGATTCTACAGATGGAATAATGGCACGTTATTTTGGTTTAACTTCGAAATTGGGTATGTACCTTGACACTTATTTAGATTTTGCAATGTACCTGTCAGTAGCAGTGTGCTTGTATTGGTTTATGCCCGAATTTCTTTCGAGCTATGTTATCTTTTTGGTGGTCATTTTCTTGGTGACTGTAGTTAGCAGAGTTTACAGTGTGGTTCGATTTGGACGTGCGCTAATGTTACATTTATACAGTTCCAAATTGATGTACGGTTTATTGACATTATTCATTGCCCATTATTATTTCACAAGGCTGGCTTCAGATGTCCTGTTCATTATTCTGCTGATCGATGCAGCTATATTCGTTGTTGAAGAATTCTTGATTGTGATGCTTTTGAAAACGCCAAGAGAGGATATATTAACAGTATGGGACGTTTTATCCGGAAAAAAGAGCTAGTTCTGTAACCCATTCAATATTAATGTTTAACGTTAAACTAGCTCTTCTAGTTCCAACAAATCCCCAGGCTGACAATCAAGTGCTTCACAAAGTGCGACTAAAGTACTAAATCGTATCGCCTTTCCTTTACCCCTTTTAAGTGTAGAGAGATTGGCCATAGTAATTCCAACCCGTTCCGATAATTCAGTCAGTGACATTTTTCTCTGTACGAGTAATAGATCGAGATTAACTTTAATAGACTTTGACATATTAGATAGTCAACGACTGTTCTTCATGAATCGTAGTCGCCTCCTGAAATATTTTAGATAATATTATGAGTGCCAGACCTATAAATAAACTCATTACATTTATCTCGACGGCTGGGAATAATTTAATATGATTTGCGAACTGGCCTATATCAGAAATAATAAATAGCCCACCTAAATAAACCAGTATTGGAATGATTAAATTCGAAATAAATATAATTAATCCTAGTTGATATAGATAGTGTTGATTACGTTCGTGGAAGGGTTCTTTATTGACTAAATTATGAAATATTTTTCGAACAAACATCCAAGCCCATATACCAATAAGCCCTGATATTAAAATGATAGCATTTGATACATACCATGACAGATAGCTTTTAGTATTATTCAATTTAAGATTGGACGTACCTTGAATGATCTCACTTAGGTTAGTTTGCTCGTCAGCATCCAGAGATTCACCCACCGGTAATACGCGAAATTGTAGCCCAAATGTTATGTCAGTATGCCTTTCATCGGGATTATCAGGAATACTATAACCGATGACCATAATGGCAAAAAACCATACGATTAAAGTTGCTATGCCTAGATACCAAATGATATCTACATAGCGTTTAACCAATAAGGTGAGTTTTTGGTTAGAGGAATTATTTTCATCAGATTTTTGTTGTTGATTACTCTTCATCTTTATCGCCTGCTGATTATTGATATTTCACACAGAATACATCTAAAGTATTCGAAAAACAATAAAAATATATCGAATAACGATAAGTATATGTCGTTTATCGCTATTTTTGTGCCCTTTTTAAGCTAATTGTTAGATTATTAGGCAGTTTTGAGTATGACTGAATAATTAGGTTGCTTAATATTAACGCAGTTCATACCACATAATGCCTTCTAACTAATTGATTTATATAGATTTCAAGGTTCTTCCAACTGTTTCAAGTAAATTTCAAGGTTTCAGCGCTAGTAATGGATATTATCGTTTCATGGTCAAACCATGCTTAACAATGGTTAGCCATTTGTACTCAGCATCGAGCGCTACAGATTAAAAAATATAACTCAGGGAAATATCATGAAAAATAAGATACAACAAATTATTCTATCTATCGTTATACTCAGTTGTTCGATCAGTGTGATGGCGGCTAATGAATGCCGGTTGAAATATAAAAATAACGGTTCAGCATTTCAATATAAATATAGCAATAAAGGTCAAAACATAAATTTCACACGTTCAAACTTTACCGATGCCTTTAATGTTGGCCGTAATGATATGCGATTAACATTAGAATATTTTGATGTATTGGCACAAAGAAATAAGACAGAATACCTATACCTAGTGAAGATTGGCAATAATACCTTGCCTATACCACCTATTCCATTAATCGGTAAAAAACTTAAAAAGATTGAATGTAAAAATTATGCAACTCAGATTGATACGCAGGCATACTTACAGCAATTTGGTAGTTCTGCGTCTCAATTGGTGAGCAACGCCTCATCTCAAGCAGTAAGTGCAATCACTTCAGCTGCAACCTCTGCTACAAACACTTTTAAGGCGCAGGTTGCAAACGGCCATAAAAATGTATCTCAGGCAGCGCTTAATGAAATCAATAATGCATTAGATCAAGCAAAGGAAGATGCAAATACATTTCAGTCGAATATCAGACCAAGATTAGCGCAAGACTTTCCTGAAGTTAATACGGCGATCAATGCAACAAATAGTTATTCTTGGTCGCTTTCATCCGCAGTTATGAATCAAGGTGAACAAAACATACAGAAACTATTAACTGAAGTTAATAGAATGGACCAGAAGTACCAGGTTTCTCAAACTGCTTCAAAACTTGTAAAAGTGAATTTGCGCAAAGATTTTCCTGAAATACATCAGCTTGGTAATCGGCAATGTAGCGTTAATTATAGCGGCATCGACCGTTTAAAAAGTGATATAACGTCGCTTGTAAATCAAATCAATCAACTTGAAAGAAAGTACAAACTTAAGCAAACAGCAGGACGACTAACTGAGAAGCTTATTTCCTTGCCAAGTATCGATATTCAGCATATTAGTCGCTTTACAAAATTCAAAAAATGCAACGACAATTGGAGCTCGTTAGTTGGTGCATTTAAAAAAGACTGGAAATTAGTAGATAGTTATAGTGCCCAGTTAAATAATGAGCTTAAAAAGCTCAATGCCAAAAAGTTTACAACCAGTCAGAAACGGTTTTTCACTGAAGCACAGAAACTTATAAAGGCAACACAGGATTTAGATAGAGAACATAAGGCTCAAGAACGGAAAGAAACAACTTTGGCGGCAGCAAAAGCAGCCCACCTCTCAGCACTTAAGAAGATAGACAACGATATTGGGCCCATGGGTGATTTTCTAGAAAAGTTACCCGGAGGTAGCTTTGTCATTACTGTCGGTGTCAAGATGAAAAATATGTTGCCTAAATGGATGACTCGAGATCCAGAACGTTTAAAAGCCAATATTGCCGATGCTAAAAGAAAAGGAGTCGCTTATGAGAAGGCTTTAATAGCTTATGATAAAAGCTACGATCTTATCCAAAAGAAATATGATACTTGGCTAAAACAAATATCAGTTACATCTAAGACGGCTACTCAAGTTAAAATTAAATTACCGAAGACAAGCTCGTTATTAAAGCTACTAACAAGACCTCCGAAGTTGAAATCAATTGGCAATGCATTTAACACTTCTGTTGCATGTACTCAGGAATTTCTGAAATTATCCAGTGCTGCACTCGGTGTATTTGAGAAGACAATGCAACAGTATATTACTAATATAGACAAGATACTCAAGACCATTCTGCCTGAAGATGTAAGGGCTGATTTGTTTGAACTTTCCAAATCGGTTGATCAATTAGTGAGCTTGGGTATGGGTAGATTAAACACTAGCGAACTAAAAAATTCAGCGACACAAATGAACAGTACTAAGGTTGAGTTAAAACGTTTGGTAACGGGTGATCCAACAAAGGCTAACTTTGCGCAACTCGCCAATCAATTGATAACTACATTAAAACAGCATGTAAGTGCAGTTAAGCAGGATGCGAATGGTTTTGTTAGTTCTCTTGGACAATTCAATAGTCCAGTTCAACTAGGTCTTCAGCGGGCCAATAAATTGGCTCAAACGTTATCGAAGCATGCAACGTCTTCATTCGGCGATGTAAAAACAATGGTTAAAGGAGCCAAGAGCCTTTTAGAGAATCAGTGGGGGGCTATCGATTCCGGTTTTGATTCTACGGTCAGTTGTTTAGATGCAAGTTGGAATGATATCAGTGCTGTTGAACGGAGTTTTCCAAGTCGTCTAAGGGCATTTATCAAAGCTAAAGCCACTGTGGCTGCGAATGGTTTGCCTCAGAGCATTAAAACTGAGCTTAGAGCAATTGCTACTGAGCTGAATTCGATGGCTACTACCTATCAGCAATTCTCGACTGCAGTTGGCGCAGCGAAAACTGCTCTGGTACAGTTGAATCAAAGCCGTGACCAAGCGATTGCTTCACTTATACCGACATTGAAAAGTAATGCCGGACAAAAGTTTCAGCAATTACTGCCAAAGGCATCAAGCTTAAAGCAAAAGGTTGGCGATGTTTCGACTAAATTCCAACAATTAGCTGGTAAGCAAAATCAAATGAGCAATAGACTCGTTTCACTTGGCAATGAATTGAATAAGCAAGGGAAGGCTGTTAGAAAGGATGCGCGTAAGTTGGTCTTCACTGCTTTTGATTCTTCAATGCTAGGCCAGCAGCTTAATGCAACCAATGGTTTATTTTCACAATGGAATAGTGCAATACAAACGCTACCAACACGAATTGCGTCCATTGCCACCGGTGGGGTATCAGACCAAGTAATTACACAGGTACAACAGGGTATCAACACAATGAACAGTAAATTCAATTCATTGAATCGTTGCATCACAACCGCTAATACCAAGCGCACGGCCATTACAAGCTCGCAACGTAGAACTACGGTGCTGAACCAGACCCTTGCCAATTTAAATACCCAAGCGACGGCTACGATTACTAGCCTTAATCGTTTACTGCCACCGACAGCGAATATTTTATCTCAATTAAATAATGTAATGACAAATGCCGCTCAGCTCGCCAATAGATTGGGTGCCATTGAGCAGACTGCAAGAAGTAATTTTATGAGCAATGCAAACAGTCTTATTAATGATTTAAATGGTGCTAAGACTTGCGTGATAAATAACAAATCTCAAATTCTGTCCAAAAAGACGCAGTTACTGCAATTACTTAGCAATTAAGCAATTGTGTATTTAGGTTAACTAAGACTAAATATGAATGGACATCCTAATCATTAAGGATGTCCATTCAAATACTAGCTGATTGATATTGAACGCTATTAGCGACTAGTGTCAGGTTATAACATTGGTTTTCAAAATGTTTCTGGCTATTGATGTATCTCGTTAGGTTCTCTAAAGTTAGAGCTAATACGATTAGATAGCTAGAGACATCCATTGAAAAATACGTTTACTTTATTTGCTGCATTTGTATTGATTGGCATTCTAACTATCAATATTAAGGCTTCACCAAACACTTTAAAACCAAAGTTATCAATAGCACTTACTCAAACTAAGCAGAAAAATATTCAAGTAGAACTGTCTTTTCTAGGTAGTTCAGAAGGTGAAACGATCTTAAAATTAAATGATTGGGGGGGAATTAACAACCTGTCCACGCATTTTCAAAAACTGCATGTTACCGATCATTCAGGGGTTAAGCTTAAAGTTGTTGAAGCGCAAGACGGCGAATGGTTAGTTACGCATCAAACGAATGAAAAACTTGTAGTGACTTATGAGTTGTTGGCAAATGACAATCAAAGCTCAGATACGAGCGAAGGGTATTATCGTCCCATTGTTAACGACCAATTATTTCATGCGGTTGGACATAATTTTTTGACATTACCGACACATCTAAAAGGTGAAATAGAAGTAAATTTACAGTGGTATAATTTTGAGGGTCAATCGACATTGACGTCGCTCGGCAGTAGCCTGCCTAAATTTAATACAATCACCAGCCTCGATAATATATATCAAAGCCTGTTTGTTGCCGCCTCTTTGAAAATAGAAGAGCGCACGATAAATGGTAGACCGCTTACAGTTTCTTTACATGGTGATAACTGGCAATTTAAGTTTGAAGAGTTTGTTGATTTGACGGAAACAGTAACCCAGGCGCAGCGTGATTATTTTGATGACCATGATTTTCCATTTTATTGGATTAATGTCATTTCTACAGGTAAACCAATGAAACAGGGTTACAGTTTCGGCGGTACACGATTGCATGATAACTTCGCCTTATTTCTGAACCCATCAACACAGCTGGAATACGATACAGCCACTGGTTCTCCCATTGTGCACCTATTAATGCATGAAATGATGCATGTATGGATTGGAGGCAAGTTGACTCCAGATACAGAACACTCAGATGAAGGGACTTATTATTGGTTTTCAGAAGGGTTTACGAATTACTTTACCCGCCAAGTGCTACTGCAGTCGGGTCTACTAACACAACAGCAATATGAAGCAAGTCTTAATGATGTGTTTAAAAAGTATAATGAAAACCCGGTAAATGCTGCCAGTAATCAAGAAATCGCCGACAATTTTTGGAAATCTCGTAACCATCAACTACTACCCTATCAACGCGGTGATTTGATTGCACTTTACCTAGACCATATGCTTCAAGACACTCGGTTAAAACAATTGCTCGTGCAGTGGATTCAGGATGAAAAATTTAGAAACTTTAAGCTCAATGATTTTTATAATTCTGTGAAGACGCTATTACCTAAGCATGCATTTGAAAAGTTAAAACTATTCATTGAATCTGGACAGCTGCCTGACTGGTCAGATCTTAACAAGCCGAATTGCATGAATATAAGTCATTCGATGGTTTACGAATGGGCATCAGGCTTTGATCATCAAAGTACACTTAAGTCACATATAATCACTGGAGTTAAAGCAGATTCCGCTGCGTATAAGGCAGGATTAAGAGATGGGCAAAAGTTAACTTCAATATCGATGCATTATGGTGATACAAGTAAAAATGTTTCGGTTGGTGTGGAAGGTATGGAAGAGCCAATGCTGTACTTACCTGTTGGCAATGGTATTAAGATTCCTCAGGTTAAGCTGACGGGTATCTCATGCATTGTGGAATAAACTTAATCGGATTACATGCTTAGTCAACGAACTGCTCAGAGACGTAATTAATTATAGACTCTGAGCTCAGTTCATTAAGTTCTGGACTAAATCTATTTCATTACTACCTGGTCTTTTAAAGAAACCAAAATACATAAAAACTCATCGATTTCATTCTGTCCATGACCTAAGGATTTCATCGCCATCATAATATCACCACCAGCCGATAGAAAATGTGCATCAGTTAGTTTCATCTCAACATGAGATGAATGTAAATCTCTACCGGTGTATTTTGCACCACCGCCTGTACCTGCAGAAATAAAGTCAACAAGGTGCTTAACCGTGGTATCAAGATCAATGCCTTCTACCGTATGTTTAATGGTCGGGTTTAAGGTATGTAAACGAAATATTTCATACACCATTTTAGTTATCTTTTCTGTTCCACCTAAACGCTCAAACAGTGCTTTTTCAGTTTGGCGTGCCATTCTAGCTTCTGCTGAAGCACTGCACATATTCTGTAAACCGGTGATTTGTTCATCAACTGTGGGTGCTTTCTCATCGGCAAGAACTTGGCTTGCAAATGGTATGGTTAATGCGGTTATTATTATCAGTAACTTACGAACTTTCATGGCTGTCTCCTCAACAAATTAAGTTCTGAGAATCAGAACAGTTGAGAATCATAGCATGCTCATTGTGTAATATTTAAACAGCAATCGCTAATTTAGTGTTAATGCAATTATGCATTCTTTCATTAATAATTTAACTGATTTAGAATAAGGGTGATTTGATATCCGAGGGAAGCATACGCTCTCTATTCAATATATCGTTTCGATAAGGGATTAGCATGCCAAATTCATACAGTCTCACAAACCTAGGCTGGCAACCATTTTTTCAGCAACAGCTGTCACTTGATGAGTGGGATGAGGTTATTCCAGCCCGTATTATTGAGCAACATAAATCAGCAATCATTGTTGCAGTTGAGCAAGACACCCGCTCTTTAGAGATACATCACTCAATGCCTGATCTTGTGGTTGGTGACTGGATACTATTGGATACTAACCATCATTTTTTACGGCTATTAGATCGTAAAACCTGTTTTACAAGAAAGGCTGCAGGAAGCAAGGTCAAACAACAACTCATTTCTGCGAATGTTGATAGTGCTTTTATAGTTTGCTCGATGAACGAAGATTTTAACCTCAACAGGATCGAACGGTACCTCTCACTTGTTAACGAATCGGGTGCTGAACCAGTCATTGTGCTGAGCAAGAGTGATCTAGATGACTCGCCTGAAGACAAAGTAGCGGCAGTGCAAAACCTAGATCAGTTACTTGCTATAGAATCAGTAAATTGCCTTGATAGCGAAAGTGTCGCTAAATTGTCAGCATGGATTAGGCAAGGCAGTACCATTGCTGTTATTGGTTCTTCTGGCGTGGGCAAATCAACTTTAGTAAACACCTTGGTTGGCGAAAGCTTACAGAGTACAGCTGGCATTAGAGAGGATGACAGTAAAGGTAGACATACAACCACGAGTCGATCATTGGTAATACTTGAATCAGGCGGGTTAATTCTTGATACACCGGGTATGCGAGAAATTCAACTGGCCGATAGTCGTGAAGGAATTTCATCAACTTTTACAGACATCGAAGTGATGGCACAACAGTGTAAATACGCTGATTGCCAACATCAGTCAGAACCAGGCTGTGCCGTTCGCGAAGCAGTAGCTGATGGTGAACTAGAACAACGACGACTGAACAACTATTTAAAGCTACTGCGCGAAGATGCCTTTAACTCAGCCAGCCTGAGTGAGCGCCGAGCGAATGATAAGTCACTTGGCAAATTCTATAAACGAACCTTGGCAGAGTCTAAAAAGCTAAAAGGGCATTAAACAAGTATCAAAATATTAATCAGTCGAGAACATAAGCCATTATAGTTTGCTATTTGAATTATGACCCAATTGTTACTTCCGTAACTAATATACAGCTGATAAAATGTTCGGCGTCTATAACAACAATAATGGTAGAAATATGAAATTTAATTGTAAAAAGGCAGCGATAGCGCTGGCTTTACAAAGTATTATGTTTTCAGGAACTGCTTTTGCAGAAGAGCAAACTGAAGATCAAGCGGAAGACGGCAAATTAGAAACGATTGTCGTAACTGCAACCAAACGTCCCCAAAGCGCTCAGGAAGTGCCTATTTCAATTACCTCTATGTATGGAGAGCAATTTGAGAACCTACTGTCTGGTGGTGGCGATATTCTTACGCTCGCATCTCGCGTACCGGGGCTCTATGCTGAAACTTCAAATGGTCGTGTTGCCCCTAGGTTCTATATTCGAGGGTTAGGAAATACAGATTTTGATTTAGCTGCTTCTCAACCTGTATCCATCATAATGGATGATGTGGTGATGGAGAATGTAGTTCTAAAAAGCTTTCCTCTTTTTGATATAGAGGGTGTTGAAGTCATCCGTGGTCCTCAGGGAACACTATTTGGCCGAAATACAACTGCTGGTATCATTAAGTTCACATCTAAAAAACCAACTGAAGATTTTGATGCCTATGTCAAACTGGGCACTGGTAGTTATGGTACTCGTGACATCGAAGCGGCAGTCGGTGGTAGTTTATCAGATACCGTTTCAGCTCGTTTTTCAGTCTTGAATCAACATCGTGACGACTGGGTAAGCAATGGTTACACCGGAATGAATGATGTGATGGGTGGTCATGATGAGGCCGCCTATAGATTACAGGTCGCTTTCGCACCATCTGATGATTTAGATATCTTATTAAATGTTCACTCAAGATCATACGAAGGTACAGCGAGTCTATTTAGAGCCAATATTCTTACCACTGGAAGTAACCAGTTAAATGCGAATTATGATCGCGATACGGTCTATTATGATGAGGGTGATAATAATCCTCAGGAATATGATGGTGATGGAGCAGTTTTAAACATTACTTATGATATGGCTGATATGACTTTTAGCTCAATTACTGCTTACGAGTCAGCAGATGGTCGCAGTTTAGGCGATATTGATGGCGGCTATGGCGCATCTTACCTACCAGAAATGGGACCTGGATTTATCCCATTTAATTCAGCGACACAGGATGCTGCTGATGTATCTCAGTTAACCCAAGAGTTTCGTCTAGCTTCAGATACCGGTGGTAACAGTACTTGGCAGGTTGGTTTTTATTACTTTGATTCAGAACTTGAGGTTGTGACAACACCATTCTTCGTAGCTCCTTCAACAGTCACTCAAGAAAATACAACCTGGGCAGTATTTGGCCAAGGAACCTATGATCTTTCAGATGAAACAACCTTGGTGTATGGTCTTCGTTATACCAATGATGAAAGAAGTTTAACGGCTATTTCTGGTGCTGGCATTCCAATTGATCCAGTAAATTTAGACGATGGCCAAGTGAGCTGGGAAATGATGCTAAATCACCGACTATCTGATGATGTCAGTGTTTATGGCCGTATCGCCAATGGTTTTAGAGCACACTCCATTCAAGGTCGTGATATTGCATTTTTTGGCACACCTTCGGTAGCTGAATCTGAAACAATTATGTCTTTTGAAGCGGGCTTTAAAGCAGACCTATTGGATAACACTTTACGATTGAATGGTGCGCTGTTTAGTTACGAAGTAAGTGATATTCAGCTAACCAAGGTCGGTGGTAATGGCAATAATGTTGGCTTAGCAAACTCAGATAAGGGCGTAGGCCAAGGCTTTGAGGTAGATGCTCAATACCATTTAAATGAGAATATTACATTCACATTGGGCTACAGTTATAACGATACTGAACTTCAGGATAATAATCTTTGGATTCCGGTATGTGGCTCTGGTCAATGTACAGCAACTGATGTAACTCGTACTAACGGTGCAGGCGGTTTAGAGGCATTGGTGAATGGCAATCCATTCCCACAGGCACCTAAAACCATCTTCAACTTTACAACTCGTTTTGCATTTCCAATTGAGTCTGGTGAAATCTTTGCACTGGTTGATTTTGCCCAGCAGGGTGATACCAACTTATTTATCTACGAAACCGTTGAATACAATGTTGATTCTCAGCATGAAACGGGTTTACGTCTAGGTTATATTAATGCTGAACACAGCTATGATGTCTCATTGTATGGAAGAAACATTACTGATGAGCATAATCTAAAGGGCGGCATTGATTTCAATAACAATACTGGCTTTGTCAATGAACCTCGTATTTGGGGTGTTGAGTTTAGAAAGAGTTTTTACTAAATTCTATTGCTAGTTAAGCCTCGAGATTTTGAGCAATATATCTCGAGGCTTTTTTATTTCAATCCGTCCTTATTATATCTGGTCCTCACGTTCGAAAAGTTTCAGGAATTTACTTTTGTATTAGTATTTCTACTACTATTGGCTTGTAATAAATCGGTATACATAGCATTATTTATAATAGAAATATAATTTGAATTAGCAGCTCGCTAGTTGTTAAAAATTATTGAGTGATTAGAGCACTATTTAATGTCACAATTCCTGAAAACGATAAAAGATGCATTACGGGATTTGCTCGCTATTATTATCGTTGTGGTCTTTTTTCAGTTGGTGGTATTGCAACAACCCTTCCCAGAACCTACCAAAATATTAATTGGCCTTGTTGCCGTCGTCTTAGGTCTAGCATTATTTATTCAGGGTCTTGAATTAAGTTTATTCCCGCTCGGTGAAAATATGGCAGGAGCCTTGGTTCGTAAAGGTAATCTATTTTGGCTACTATTTTTTGCATTTGCTCTAGGTTTTGGTACCACGGTTGCAGAACCTGCACTAATCGCTGTTGCAAAGGAAGCCGCTCGTATTAGCGCCATGGCAGGAGTAATCGTTGATACAGAAGAATCGCAGTCAAGCTACGCCCTTGGTTTACGACTGACTGTTGCACTGTCAGTTGGGATCTCTTTGCTTGTCGGAGTACTGAGAATTTTAAAGGGCTGGCCTATCCACTACATTATCATTGGTGGTTATCTTGTCATTGTAATACTCACGCAGTTTGCTCCAGAAGGAATTATTGGTGTCGCCTATGACAGTGGTGGTGTAACAACTTCAACAATTACCGTTCCTTTAGTTACAGCCCTTGGTATCGGACTGTCTACAGTCATTAAAGGGAGAAACCCGATGATTGATGGCTTCGGCTTGATAGCCTTTGCTAGTTTGTTTCCCATCGCGTTTGTCTTGCTCTATGGAATGGTGGCTTAGCTATGCCTGAACTTTTAACCACCATCCTGATGACATTTGTTGCAACCATCCGTGACATAGCACCGATTGCGCTGTTATTAGTCTTTTTTCAAGTCATTGTGTTAAGAGAGCGAATTGCGCATTTAAAAAGAATTCTGGTTGGCTTTATCTATGTGGTAGCAGGTTTAGCTTTATTTCTGATAGGTCTTGATCAGGCATTGTTTCCAATCGGTGAAATCATGGCAACCCAATTAACCGATCCGGTGTTTATTACCGGTGCTGAAGCAATTGAAGACTTAAACGCAAGCGATATTGTAGATAGTGCAGTAGCAACGGTTCAATCCATAGAGTGGTGGCAATATTATTGGGTGTATATATTTGCAGCAGCAATTGGTTTTTCAACAACGATTGCCGAACCATCACTGATTGCAGTAGCCATTAAAGCCAATGAAGCCTCTGGTGGAGCTTTAAGTCCATGGGGACTTCGTATTGCAGTAGCCATTGGTGTTGCCATCAGTATTGCCCTTGGCGCTTTTCGCATTGTTACAGGCACATCACTTGCCTACTATATGATGGCTGGCTATCTAATTGTAATTATTCAAACCATGTTTGCACCGAAAATGATCGTGCCGCTTGCCTATGATAGCGGCGGTGTGACCACTTCGACAGTGACCGTTCCATTAGTGACAGCCTTAGGGCTTGGGCTCGCAAGTACAGTTCCAGGTAGGAGCCCATTGATCGATGGTTTTGGTCTGATTGCATTGGCTAGTCTTTTTCCCATGATCACAGTAATGGCCTATGCGCAGATTTCGAGAATGAGAGCAGGAAGTTAAGTAAATAAAAACAATAGTTATATTAACTTGAGGTTAAAAGTATGAAATTTAAACTAATCATAGCGATGGTTTCCGATGAGCGAATAGAGACGGTAATCGAGAAAGCACGTGAGATGGGGGCAACAGGAGCAACTGTAATAACCAGTGCTCGAGGTGAAGGCCTGAATCCATCAAAAACATTTTTTGGATTAACTCTAGAAGGTCAGACCGATGTAGTGTTGTTTATTGTTGAGGAACACCTATGTCGGGATATTTTAGAAGAAATCGCTGAAGCAGGCGAGTTTCATAAAACCAAGGGCGCCGGTGTGGTTTTGCAGATTGATATAGAAGATGTCATTGGTCTAGATTCACAATTAAATGCGATTAAAGAAGAGATAGAGGAACAGTTATGAGCGAGATTAAATATGTCCCGGTCAGCGATGTCATGAATGAAAAAATTCTAAAAGTTGACGGTTTAACCAGTATTACAGATGCCATGCAAATGATGCGTGAAGGCGGAAATGGCTCATTGATCGTTGATAAACGCGACGAGCACGATGAATACGGCTTGATTTCTATTGGCGATTTGGCATCAAAGGTGATTGTTCCTGATGTGGCTGCAGAGCGTATGAGTGCCTATCAAATCATGACTAAACCGGTGCTATGTGTCGAGTTTGACCTTAATGTTCGTTATGCCATTCGATTACTGACGCGATTTAAAATATCTCGAGCATTGGTGCTAAAAGATGGCCATGCGGTCGGAATTGTATCCCTGCGTGACATGGTGTTGAATTATGATATTTAAGCGTACTTGAAACGTTTAAGTGGTTGGTGCAGCCATGCTGCATCGCCTTAATTTAGATCCGTAGATTCGAATACTAACAATGCTTTACAGCATTTTCTGTTAGATCCAAGCCTGGCCCATAATTTTTGCCTGCAACCTTGATTTGAACAGAAAAGCCCTCAGTTAACTACTAGATACAACATAATAAGAAGTACATTAATATCCATTATTTTCACTAAAGGCTCAATATGAAAAAGTTTATGGCTATCCTACTCTTAATCCTCTTATCGAGTGGAATACTAGGCTGGGTGTTAATTGCAGATTCTCAAACTGATTCAGATAAGTTGCAGGTTGAAAATCAACAACGGATTGTGCTTGTCCATGGTTTTGGACGAGGCAAAATGGCTATGTGGCGCATCGCAGGACGATTAGAAGATGCTGGATACATTGTTCATCGGATAGGCTATCAAACGATTAATCGAACCGTTAACGAAGTGATTGATGATGTCAGCAAACAAATTAATGATTGCTGTATTGAATCTAATACAACCGTTCACTTTGTTGGTCATTCTATGGGTGGTCTGATGATCAGGGCATACCTTCAAAAAAACAAATTTAAACCGCTGGGAAAGACCGTGATGATTGGCACACCCAATAAAGGCACTACGGTTGCTGATGAATTTAAAGACAGTCATATCGTTAAATCCATTCTGCCAATAGGACTGTCACTTGGCACTGATGCCAGTAGTTTTCCAAATCAATTGGATGTACCGTATTATCCAGTAGGTATTATCGCCGGTATTGTCGACAATGATTCAAATAATGGTTACTTACCAGGGCCTGATGATGGCTTGGTTGCGGTAGAGTCAACCAAGGTTCCCGGTATGGCCGATTTTATACTGATTGAAACAAGCCACACTATGATGCGTTACAACGAAGAAGTTGCTAAGCAAGTCATCACTTTTCTTAAGCAAGGCAAGTTCGAGCATAAACCAAATGAATAATCGAATGACTATAATTATCATTATGGGTTAGGATAGAAAGGGTTGAAGGATTATTAGAAAGAGGCGACGGAATTGTTATTTTTACCTTATAGAATTGATTTAGAATTAACAAAAATACCTGTATTTACCATACTCATTTGTTTTGCATGCATTTTTATTTATACCAAACAGTACACAAAAGATCAGAAGCATTATGAGTCGGTACAATATTTCTGTACCCAGTCTCTTGAGAAACAAGAAATTGCACTACTGCGAAATATTTCACACCAGGATGTTGGTAATCAATGTTACGAAATTTTTGAAGGCATACGTAGCGCGGTTGAACCGCAACAAAAAATAGCTGATCTTGTGAAACAGGCTGAACCAATTGGATTATTTCCAAATGCATTGGATGACTATAATTATATTCATAGTCGGCTAAGTAATATGTATCAACGATACAAGTCTAGGGTTCCAGATAGTTTAACTGAAAACTTAGCTTATGATCCGAAGGAGCTGAACCTATTTAAAATGGTTTCTTCTACTTTTTCACATGGGAGTATTCCTCACCTAATTGGTAATCTTATCTTTTTCTTCATTTTTGCTTCTTCGGTAGAGCTAATTGTCGGAAAAATCACCTATGTTGGTTTTATTGCAGTGGTTTCGATAGGTACAAGCGTTGCGTATAGTTACTCAGTTCGAGGTCTAGAGGCTGCATTGCCAACTGTGGGGCTTTCTGGTGTAGTTATGGCAACCATAGTAGCTTTAGCACTAATGATGCCTATGGTACGCATTCGGTGCTTCTTTTGGTTTTTGGTGATTTTTAAAGTTTTTCGGATCCCTGCACTCATACTCGCGGTGTGGTATGTCGGCTGGGATTTATACGAGATGAATCAGGCTGGAGACAACAGTGCTATAAACTATGTTGCCCATGTCAGTGGTGCTTTCATGGGAGCTCTACTTGGATTATATTTTCTTATCTTCAGGAAAAACCACCTCAGAGAGATTAATTCTACAGTTGGATAGCTACTAACATTAACTCAATACATAAAGGAGTTAAGCCGTACAGTTAGTAGCTCTCGGTAGAATGTGGTTTAGACACAGCCAGTTGGCTTAGGTAAACCGCCATATTTAGAGATTGGTTTCATCGGTCCTGTCATCCACATTTGAAAAAGCTCCTTTTTATCTATATTGATAAACTTAGCAAACTTTCTGATTGGAGGAACGCTTGAGTGTTCTTGAAAATACGCTCTTGCTTGTAATACCTGGTTCCATTTTTCATCATCTATTTCTATGTCGTCTTCAGCAGCCATTGCTTGACCTATTTCGCTTGTCCAAGAGTCCATATCTAGGAGGTAACCGTCGCCATCGCGTGGAGGAATTTCAATACTCATTATTTATACTTCCGCTTTAAATTAGTTAATTTACACCATTGATTAAGCAGAGTAGCAGAAGTATGAGCTGGCTATCTACCACAAATACTGTAGGGGTATTCCTGCCCAGACTTGTTATAGCGTCATTATGAAGCAATGAAATGTAGCGCAGTTTTGATCCTGATCAGTGCAGTTGTTGTACAAATAAGTACTATGAAACACTGGCGTATTATAAGCCTTCGGCCATAAGTTCAGGAGACAGTGATGCAAAAAATAGATTGGGACAACAGCTTAAGTGTTGAAGTTGATGAAGTAGATGATGATCATAAAAAGCTAGTTGACCTATTTAATTTACTCAGCAAGGCCGTAACTGATAATGATAGCTATGATTACGTTAATGCATTATTGGAAGAACTCATTAGTTGTACCGTATGGCACTTCAAGCACGAAGAACGGTTAATGATTAAATATAATTATGAAAATTACGATGAACACAGAACAGAACATAACGAGCTAATTGAAAGCGCCCGTAAGGTTCAGATGAGATTTCAGCAGGAGCATCCACAGCTGACAGCAGAAGATATAGATTATTTATCAGACTGGCTCACTGGACATATTTTAAATCAAGATATGAAGATGGGGTTTTATCTGATAAAGGTGATGAGTTAACAACAACAAATATTCACCATAGCTTTGTTTTTTTATTATGATGAGTGATTCATCATACAGCTTCGCTGTTGCCAAAAAACACTTCTGCTTGATAAAACCACAGATCTAATCCCACTAGGTCTTAGGCGATGGCCTTTTACTAAAAAATATACCGATATAAGTCCAAACCCTATCCAGAATGGTGCTATAGTTTTGTTCATAATTGTCAGTTGATTCTCAAGCTAGACAGCACAATAAATTTTAGACAATGATTTGCAGGAGATTTGCATGAAATTCATAACCACCATCATCATTCTACTCACAGTGATTTCCGGATCGGCACTGGCTGCCAGTAAGGATAAATCCTCACTAATGACTGATGAGCTTTTTTCATCTATGAAGTTAAGAAACATTGGTCCTGCCTATATGTCAGGTCGAATAGCTGATATTGATGTTGATCCTAAGGAGCCATCCACGTGGTATGTAGCTGTAGGTTCTGGTGGTATTTGGAAAACCGATAATGGCGGCATAACCTGGAAACCCATATTTGATAAACAGGCGGTATATTCCACCGGAGATGTCACCATTGATCCGAGCAATTCAAACATTATTTGGGTGGGTACGGGTGAGAATAATGGTGGTCGTCACTTGAGTTTTGGAGATGGCGTTTATCGCTCGCTTGATGGAGGCCAAACGTGGAAAAATATGGGCTTAGAGCAGTCTGAGCATATTTCTGACATTATCATACATCCTACAGACTCCAATACCGTTTGGGTTTCATCACAAGGACCGCTTTGGTCTAAGGGAGGCCAAAGAGGTTTGTTTAAAACTACGGATGGCGGACAAACATGGAAAAACGTTTTAAAAGTAGATGAATGGACTGGTGTAACCTCATTGGTTATTGATTCAAGCAATCCTGATAAGCTTTATGCCGCCACATGGCAAAGACAAAGAACCCTAGCAAATTACGTAGGCACAGGCCCTGGTTCAGCGATTCACACCACAGATGATGGTGGTAAAACATGGCGTAAATTAACCCAAGGTTTGCCTGAAACCAATATGGGTAAGATAGGCTTAGCTATTTCTGTTATTAACCCTGACGTTGTCTATGCCGGCATAGAGTTAAATCAACGTAAAGGTGGTTTGTATCGTTCCTCTGATAGAGGCGCTAGTTGGGTCAAAATGTCTGATGCTGTAGCGGGTGGTACAGGACCGCACTATTATCAGGAGATATTTGCAGACCCACATCGCTTTGACCGAATATACATGGCCAGTAATTACAGCCAATACAGCGATGACGGCGGTAAAACTTGGACTCCTATTAATGCCAAACACAAACATGTAGATGACCATGCTATGGCTTTTCATCCGACTGATCCGGATTTTATGTTAATCGGAAGTGATGGAGGTATTTATGAGACTTGGGATGATATGGATAAGTGGCGATTTATCTCCAATATGCCGGTCACACAGTTTTATAAGATAGCTGTTGATGATAGTAAGCCGTTCTACTATGTCTATGGTGGTACTCAAGATAACTCCTCTCAAGGTGGCCCATCACGTACCACAAAAACGCATGGTATTAAAAATAACGATTGGTTTTTGATCTTAGATTGGGATGGACATCAACCGGCTACAGAGCCTGGTAATCCTGATGTTGTTTACGGTCAACGTCAAAAAGGAAATCTGGCGCGTTATCACCGTAAAACAGGAGAATATGTATCAATTCAGCCACAGGCAAAGCCAGGTGAGCCAGCCGAACGGTTCAATTGGGATGCGCCAATATTAGTATCGTCACACAATCCACAGCGTTTATATCATGCTTCCTATCGAGTCTGGCGTTCGGATGATCGAGGCAATAGTTGGCAGGCTATTTCAGGCGATCTAACGCGTAATGAAAATCGAATGCATATGCCAGTGATGGACAGAACCTGGTCTGTAAATTCTGGATTTGATTTATTGGCCATGTCAGATTACAACACCATTGCCAATATTGCTGAATCACCGCTTGATGAGAAGATTTTGTATGCAGGCACTGATGATGGTTTGATTCAAGCCACTTCAGATGGCGGCAAGAATTGGAAATCTTATGAAATTGGTAAGATCAGAGGCATACCCGCTACGGCCTATGTCAATGATATTCGTGCCGATTTATTTGATAAAGACACAGTTTACGCGACACTTGATAATCACAAATATGGCGATTACAAACCCTATGTAATTAAAAGTACTAATCGCGGAAAATCATGGAAATCAATTGCGTCAAACTTGCCAGATAAACATTTGGTTTGGCGTATAGTTCAGGATCATGAAAATAAAAACTTATTGTTTGTTGGAACAGAGTTTGGCTTATTCTTCACTGTAGATGGCGGTAAACGTTGGACCGAACTAAATGGTGGCGCACCAACCATTTCATTCAGAGATGTAAAGATTCAGCGCCGAGAGAGTGACCTGGTTGCAGGAAGTTTTGGTCGAGGTATTTTCATTCTTGATGATTATTCACCATTACGTTCAATCACTGAAAAAAGTCTCAAGCAAGAAGCGCTTTTATTTGCGTCAAGAACTGCGCCTTGGTATCTCCCTGATGCGATGCATACTGACTCGCATGGTGACTTCGAATACCGAGCAGAAAATCCAGAATTTGGTGCAACACTGACCTATTATTTACGCGATGGAATAAAGTCTGCCAAAGATAAACGAGAAGAAGCTGAAAAGAAAATAGAAGAGAAGGGCAAGTACCCGCTTTATCCAGCATGGGACAAGGTTGAGTCTGAACTACGAGAAGCCGAACCTACGGTCTATCTATTGATAAAGGACAGTCAGGGAAAAGTCATTCGCAAAGTTGTTGCCGAGGCTAAACAAGGCCTGCATCGGGTTACTTGGGATTTACGTTATCCCTCTTCAAATGCACTTGGTACAAGCCCAAGCTTTTTCGGTGATAAAGGTCCACTCGCAGCACCGGGTCGTTATACTGCATCACTTTATGCTATGGAAGCGGGGAAAATTCGTGAACTTGCAAAGGCCGTGAGTTTTGATGTTAAAGCATTACACCAGGAAACTGTTTCTGGCGGTGTATCTCCAGACCAGCGTACGGCTTCATTGCTTAAAGTTGAAAACCTAAGAGCACGAGTGTCGACTGCAGCTAGTCAAATTGATGATCTTAAAGCTCAATTAAAATCATTCCGAATGGCAATGGATCGTTCAACAGTTGCGGCTAAATTTGAAGTCCAATTTGATCAACTCAGACAGGCTGTCTTTGCTGCTGAAGAAACGATCAATGGTAAGGCATCGAGAAGCGGCTTAGGAACTGCTCCTGTGAGTGTTTCGGGTCGACTATTTATGATTGAGTTTGCTCGTGCCAATACCTGGGGCTTAACCGATACTCAAAAACAACAAATGGGCTATGTGCAAGATGCATTAGCAAAACTAGAACCTCAGCTAGATAAGTTACGACAAGGTGATTTTCCTGCATTAAGAGCAGCGTTATTAGAAGCAGGTGCACCATGGATGCCTGAAGGTCTTATGGAAGATATTTCAGAAGAACATGTTGAGATTGACTAGTTGATCGCTTTGTTGATAACTAATTTGAACTGTCTAGTCAGGTGAAAGCACAGGTACTTTATCGAAAGATCCACCATTGGGGCTCTTTCATTATCGCTCTGCCTTTGATCGTTATGATCGGGGCAGGCATTCTGCTGATGCTAAAAAAAGAGGCAGAATGGATACAGCCATCAAGTCAAAAAGGTTCTGAAAGAAATGCTGTTCCCATCGTACCGATGGAGCAATTATTTGATTCAGCTCGTTCGGTAGCCCATGCTGGTTTTACTACTTGGTCAGAGCTTGAACGTGCTGATCTTAAACCTGGCAAGGGCATTATCAAGTTTGTCTCAAGTTCAAATTGGGAGGTACAGGTAGATACTCATACCGGTGCGGTACTAAAGGTTGCTCAACGCCGCAGTGATGTCATTGAATCAATCCACGACGGCAGTTATTTCGCGGATTGGATGAAGTTAGGTCTGTTTTTACCCGTTGGTTTCATGCTCCTTATCCTATGGCTTACTGGCGTGTATTTATTTATACTGACGGAATATAAAAAGGCCCAAAAGCGTAATAAGAAACGTTCGTTATGAGTTGCTATGTGAGCTGATTATTAATCACCACAGGGAGTAAACGGAATTTATTATGGATTACGAAATATCATTATCACCATCTAACAAGAATGTCCTAGGCAATTCAGAAGAGGCCGTTCTCGATTCGCTGTTAACCGCAGGTATTGCCATTAAATACAATTGTAGCAATGGAAGTTGTGGCAAATGTAGGGCGCGCCTTATCAGCGGTGAGTTGCAACATCAACATCATGATTTTCATTTTAAAGAACATGAAAAGTCGATGGGTAATTTTTTAATGTGTCGCTGTACTCCTAAAAGCGACATACATATCGAAGCAGATTTAATCGGCAGTGTAGAAGATGTTCCCGAGCAAAATATTGCCACAAAAGTTTATAAAATTGAGCAGCCCTCTGATGATGTTCGTGTCATCACTTTGCGGACACCACGCAGTCATACCTTACAATTTCTAGCCGGTCAGCATATTCGTTTATCAATCGATGGTTTGAAGCCAAGAAATAAATCAATTGCTAGCTGTCCGTGCAATGGTCGGTACTTACAATTTCACTTTAATCGCCAAGAAGAAGATGAATTTACTGATTATATTTTCAATGAATTAGGCAACAAAGCGACGGTCGATGTAACTGGTCCCTATGGTAGTTTCGTGTTTGATGAACAGTCACCGCGGCCAATAGTATTGATTGCCACAGAAACAGGTTTTGCGCCGATTAAGAGTTTAGCCGAACATATCTTTGCACTCGAGGTATCGCAGCCTATTTATCTTTATTGGTGTGTGCAAAATAATCAAGATGATTACTTCTCTAATTACTGTCGCGCTTGGTTAGCATCTGAAGATAACTTTAGTTACCAAAAACTTGCCTTAGATGAACTCGGAATAAGCGGCACAATGGATACTGAACAAGCTCAGAATAGACTGGCAGAGAAAATTTCTGAACAGTTCCCAGATTTAAGTGCACATGATGTGTATTTAAGTGGACCTAGAGAACGCTTTGAGACTTTGATTAGTAATTTTTGCAACAATGGCTTACCACAAGAGAGATTATCTGTAGATTCAATGCAACGCTATTAAATTCTAATTGTTTCCTTCGCGCAGGAGTTCAGTATGAGCAATAATCAGCTCGGTACCACCAAGTTTACTCATCGTATCGCTGGAGAAGATGATAAACAGTCAATAATTGAGCTGATGAGTTTATCGATCACTCATAATATGAAAGCCTTTCTTAGTAGGTCAGAAATAGAGGCTGCAAAAGAAACCATGGGTGTTGACCAAACACTGATTGATGACCAGACTTACTTTGTTATAGAAACCATCCATGAGGGTAATACCTTACTGGTTGGATGCGGTGGTTGGGGCAAACGCAAAACACTTTATGGTGGTAATCATACGCTAGGGCGAGATGATTCATTGAGTAACCCTGAAAGCGATCCAGCACGAATTCGTGCCATGTATACGCACCCAGATTGGGGGCGAAAAGGCATTGGCACACTATTAATTGAGTTAGGAGAACAAGCGGCAAGAGATGCCGGATTCAAAGTAATTGAATTAGGCGCAACCATTCCAGGTGAGCCACTCTATCTGGCTCGTGGCTATAAAGAAATAGAGCGCGAAACCATGATTGCTGCCAATGGCTCTGAAAATGTAGTGATTAAAATGTCGAAAGATTTATAAATTTTTATACTTAATAACTACAACATACGCTATTAACATCCATGTCTGTTAACTATAAAAATAGTATTAGTTTTATGAACATACGGGATTAATGCTATTGAGAACCTTTAATACATGACGCCAATTAAAACTATATCCATCAGTAAATTGATAAAAATTCATATTGTTTGGTAATAGAGCAACCGTAATTCCTCCGTATCCAGATAAGAAGGGTTGCCAGATCTTATCGGCACAAACATTTGAACTTTGAAGATTCAGAAACCAATACCCTGAATCGTATTGAAATGTCGATTCATTGTTCAACCTGTCTGAAACTAAAATTTGTTTAGCCGTTGTATTGAGTAGATTTGAGATTTTAACTAAGTCATCTGATAGTAACGTCAATCCCCAACCAACAAAGGGTTGTGCTGATGAATCATAGGTCCGTTTACTATCATTCAGTAATGGGCTTAGGTTAAGTTGAGACAGGATATTATATCGAAGTAAATCTCGATATAAATCATAGTTATTATTGCCGGTCTTCTGCCTCATAAAGCGAGTCATAAAGACACCGGCCAAATAATGATCACTGGTGTGGTAAACCCAAGTTTTTCCTGCATTTTCCTGCAATGGATATTCAGAACAGGCGAATTGAATTTTATCTTTTGAGGATTCACTATCAAAAAATGGAGCGATGCTTACTGCACTTTCATCGACCATCATTTTTGGTGATTGATAATGCCCCGTTTCCATATTAACCAAATGTTTAATGGATACCTTTTCCCAGCCTTTACCACGACATTCTGGGATATAGTCTGTAACTGGTATAGTTGAAAAATGTTTATATTTTCTATCTAAATAAATAAAACTCATACCCGCAAAAATTGTTTTCGCTAGTGAGTAAGAAGGCAATGCAAAGTGATCACAATAAGGGTAATTCCCAGCGCGTGAAAAGCATTTACTTTGGTAATGTTTGTTATTAAATGACAATCCATAGGTAGATGTATTGGCAAAGTCTTTGGGTTTTAGCAATTCAGCATCAATCTCAGGATAATCCGTACTAAACTGCTGCAATGAACTGATAGGAACCCTATGTTCACGTTCTGATAAATAGGATGCAATGATCGAATCTTTATTTTGATAAAGGTTAGGTCTAAATTTTGCGGTTAAATTGCCTTGTAAATTGAATTTAAGATAAGGACAGGTTTCAGTAGCGATCTGAATCCGAACATCCTTGATATCTCCGAGCGTATTGTACTTAAAACCAATAAGTCCGTTATGAGTGCAGTTTGCATTTCGTTCTGATAATGCAAATGGCATTGATGCCTGGCTCCACATATCTGATAAATACCAAACCTGTCCTGGTTCTAGCAGGTATTCCCAATAGGAATGTTCTGTTGTTTGAACACCTCTATCGATAGGAATGATAAATTCATCAGTTGTTATTAGTTGGATTTCTAATACAGGAAGAGAGGTAATTTTTTTACCCAGACTCTCCATTAGATTAAATCTATCTTCAATAATTTGAATTTCTAAACGATCATCACTATTCAGTTTAAAGTTACCCTGCAAATGATGAACGGGTGATTTAGAATTGGGGGGTATCGTAAATGTTGAGGCGTTCCATAGCTCAATAGTATCCAAGACTTTTGCTGACTCTGCTTTAAAATTAGAATTCCATGCTACTGTTAATATTATTAAGTAATAGTAAAAAGATGTTGATTTTATTAGCATTTCTCTTTGTTCCACTTTGTGCAAAATGTTTGTTTGCATCGTATAAGGTTGGACTTTCAACTGACTGCTGTTTATTCTATCTGGCAAAGTTAATCATCAACGACGCATTATTTCAATGGTAGAAAATGAATAATCACCTAATACATATTGATCCCTCATCGACAGAAAGTTTACAAAATCAGATTCGCCAAAAGTTGGTTGATGGTATTTTAGTGGGGTCATTTTCTATCGGAAGTCGCCTTCCGTCATCAAGAAAATTAGCGTCACAGCTGCAGGTTTCTAGAAACACGGTGGTACTTGTATATCAGAAACTAATGGATGAAGGGTACATTGAAAGTCGTGAGCGAAGTGGCATCTATGTTAGTGATGAATTTCAGAAGGGACGAATCAATAATATAGAGCAGCGGACTGAAGGTATAAGGCATCTGAATGATATTAATAGTCGGTTTAAGGGCGCTCTTTCAACAACAAATGAAGGCGCCTCACCGCGAAACTGGCGTGAGTATAAATATCCATTTATCGATGGTAAGTTTGATTCTTCGCTTTACCCCGCGAAACAATGGAGTGATGCCAGTAACAGAGCAAATTCAACAGCAGAAATAGCGCATTGGTCGGAATTACATGTTGAGGAAGATGATCCGATATTAATTGAAGAAATTCGGACAAAAATTCTACCGAGACGAGGCATTCAATCAACCGCAGACGAGTTATTGATTACGGTTGGAAATCAGCAGGCACTTTATCTTATCTGTCTCTTACTAATTGACGATAAGGTGACTGTCGCAGTAGAGGAGCCGGGTTATCCTAAGATGAGGGAGTTACTACTCCAGCAAGGTGCAAATCTCGTGCATCAACCAGTGGATGATAAAGGCATCGTTGTTGATCAAAAACTGGATAATTGCGATATTGTTTATACGACACCCAGCCACCAAACGCCAACTAGCATAACCATGTCTTTAGCTAGGCGCGATGAATTATTACAAAAAGCGCAACAGGAAGACCTGTTAATTATTGAAGATGATTTTGAGTTTGAAAGTAATTTTCTTGGCCAACCGCATCCAGCATTGAGGAGTTTAGATACTGATAATCGCGTTATTTATGTCTCTTGTCTGTCAAAAGTATTGGCTTCGGGTGTACAAATCGGATTTATTGTTGCCGATAAAGAGGTAATACAAGAGCTGAAAAAATTACGTAAAATGATCTTGCAGAATCCGCCCTATAATAATCAACGCGCTGTAGCATACTTCCTATCCCTAGGTTATTACGATACTTATATGATGCAGTTACATCGAACTTTTTTCGAGCGATGGCTAACGCTAAGAGAAGCATTAAATATCTATTTACCTAATTGTATTGATACTGGTCCAATTCAGGGTGGAACGGCCTATTGGATCACTGGACCTGAGCAACTTGATGGTGAATACCTGCGTGAAAAAGCAGCTGAGATTGGTATCTTAATTGAACCTGCGAAACGTTATTACTCTAGTCCAGATTATCCTGAAAATTGTTTCCGTATGGGTGTTACCAGTATACCCAACGACAAAATACAGGAAGGTGTTAAGAAGTTAGCTGAGCTGATTTATGAGTTAACTGCAAACTTTGAAGAAAATTTAAGTACAGCAAAAGGGCAATTACTCAACGAAAGTGCGCTTCAAGAACTTTTACCAGGCGCCGTATTAGAATGCCAAATGGTCTACGGTGTTCCCTGTACCATTGAATTATTGCCCAATGGAAGAATGACAGGTCGTACTGGCGGAAAAGATAAGGAGCAAGATACCGGTCATTGGTGGATAGAAAACGGCATGTACGTTCGCCAGTGGAAACTCTGGGGTTACGGTGAATTAAAGAGTTTTTATGTCATTATGAATGACAATGAGATGAAGTGGTTTGACAAAAATTACCGCTTTATTCGACAGCTAGACTTAAAAAGCAATCAATCAAATCTGGACCCATAGCAAATTATAATCTGGTACTACACATAACTTGTATAACCTCTGTAGAGTAATAAGCGTCTTAATTATTAAGCCATTTATTTTTGTTATACGAGTAATACGATATGTCTCATTTTTCAGTAGCTGCATTACAGTTAGAGATTCTCGCCCAGAGTAATCTTGAGTTAGTTGGTGCAGAAATAAGCAAAACTAAAAAGCGTTTCCCGTGGCTTGATATGATTGTATTAAGTGAGCTTTGTAGTTTTGGTCCTGAAAAGAAATACGCTGAGCCTCTCCCCGGAGCAGCGGAGAATTTTTATTGTAAATTAGCGAAAGAATTGAATATCTGGTTAATCCCAGGCTCTCAGTACGAGCAATCAGGCGACGAAATATTCAACACCACAGCAATCATTAATAATAATGGCGATATCGTCGAGAGGTATCGCAAGATTTACCCATTTTGTCCTTATGAAGCAGGTATTTCAGCCGGTAAAGACTTTGTTGTTTTTGATGTGCCACAGGGGCGTATCGGAGTCGCTATTTGCTATGACCTGTGGTTTCCAGAAGTTGCCAGAACCTTGGCCTGTAAGGGTGCTGAGATGATTGTATATCCAACAATGACGGGAACAATTGACCGTTCAGTCGAACTGTTAATGGCTAGAACCACAGCCGTAACCAACCAATGCTACGTCTTGTCTGTTAATTCTTGCGGAGACTTTGGTAATGGTCAATCAATTATTGCTGGCCCCGACGGTGAGGTTATCCACCAGGCTGGAGAAGCGCCTCAAGTAATACCATTTGAAGTAGATTTTGAACGCGTTCGTCGTGGTCGAGAGCGGGGTATTCATAACCTTGGCCAGCCACTAAAAAGTTTTAGAGATAACAATGTAAATTATTCAATATATAACTCAGAAGAAGTTAAAAATGCACAGTTGAACAAGCTAGGTCCCTTGGTAATTCCTGACAATGGAAGTGACTAAAGTGGAATTTACTATAAGTACAACTGGACCTATTAACCAAATGAAACTGGTACTATGAGATTAACTGTCTCTAGTTTAGTCTCAATCTATGCGTAACAAACACAATGATTTGGAGTCATCTATGAAAACAACTATCCACAAGCGAACAGCAGTTGCCACAGCTGTAAGTGCAGCAATCTTAATGTCAGTTCCTGGCATTACTTTCGCAGCTGAGGAGTCAGACGATAATGCGGAAGACTCAGAAGTTATCATTGTAACAGCTAACAGACGTGAGCAATCCATACAGGATGTACCGTTCAATATTTCTGCAGTTTCAGGCGACGATCTTGAAGCAGACAATATTATTGATGCAGTTGAAATGATGCGTAATGTGGCTGGGATTACCGTGGTCGATCGTGGCTATAGAAACTCAGGAACAACCAATGGTGTAATTATTCGTGGTGTAAACGTAGATAGTGGAGCGAATGGTGACGTTGCTTTATCCGCTGTACCAACGGTTGCCTCTTATATAAATGACACGCCACTGTACGCTAACTTTATTTTAAAAGACATTGAACTGGTGGAAGTCCTTCGTGGGCCTCAGGGTACCCTTTATGGCTCGGGCTCACTAGCAGGTACGGTCAGATATCGTATGAATAAACCTGATTTTGATGGTTTGTACGGTAACGTTTCTATGAGCTTCGGAACGACCGAAGGATCAGAAGGCTATAATTTAAATACCGATGTCATGTTAAATGTTCCATTATCGGACAATGTCGCTTTTAGAGCTAATTTAGGCATGATAGATAATGATGGTATCGTTGATTACACTAACCTTTACCAACTTGATGCAAATGGTGCTCCACTCGCAACTGGTGGTGATATTGCTGCCGGCGCCCCAATGTACTATTCATTGGAAGATGCGGATACAGTTGATATAGATTACGGCCGATTATCCTTATATATCAATGCAACAGATGATCTTTCAATACTGCTATCACATCAATATCAGAATGATGAAATTGGTGGTCGCCGTCAGGTAACTACAGGTACAAATTGGGTATCGGGTACTGAACAGGCCTATGGTGAATACCAAAATGGTGCTGTCGTACGTGAGCCTTCAGAGCGTGATGTTAGCATGACAGCTCTTGAAGTAGAATGGGATCTTGGTTTTGCAACATTGACTTCTAGTTCATCAGATTACAGCCACTCTGGACAGGGTATCAGTGATAACTCAGGTTTCTATGCATCATCAGACTGGTTTGCTGGACTCTATTATGGCTCACCAAGACCAATGGCAGAAGCACACCGAGGATACGAAGATGAAGCATTTGTACAGGAACTCCGGTTAGTTTCTAATGAGACAGTTAATGGCATAGACTGGGTGGTAGGTGCTTACTATATGGATCAGGATTCTTTCTCCTGGCAGGATAGTTTTATGCCAGGTTTTAGATCATGGATGGACGCCGCTAATCCGGGTGATGTTGCTAATTGGATAAGCTGGGGTGCATGGGCTCAAATCGATACCTATACAAATCCTGACAATGATTTTTATTACCGACGAAATCAAACCTTCACAGATAAAGCTTTTTTTGGTGAGTTAACCTATCATTTTTCTGACCAATTAAGAGCAACAGTTGGGTTTAGAACATTTGATAATTCATTTGTGAATAATACTGATTTGGTATTACCTATCTGGCCATATTTAGGTGATAACGTCAGTTATACAACTAATGAAGATGATACTTTATTCAAAGCAAATGTTTCATATGACCTCGACGAAAACACCATGCTATATGCCACCATGTCTGAAGGGTATCGCCGTGGCGGTGCTAATGCTGTGCCGTTGCAAGGTAATCTAGCAGAGCGTCCAGAATGGCAACAATATGATTCTGACACTGCAACCAATATTGAATTTGGTGTTAAAGGAAACTTTGCAGGTACTGGCCACACTTATACGGCATCCGTATTTAATATTGATTGGGATAACCCACAATTGAATAGTGCTTCTGCCTGGGGATTCTTTACCGTCGCAAATGGTGAATCAGCCACAACACAAGGTGTTGAGTTAGAGCTACAAGGGTATATGACTGAAGAGCTGCATTACGTAATTGGTTATGCGCATGTCAATGCTGAATTAACCGCAGACTTCTACCAACCTTCTGCTGTCTGGGCTGCCGATCCATTGGCTTTAGTAGCAGAAGATGGTGATAAATTACCTACCACACCTGATAATACCCTGAGTATTGGATTAGATTATACGTACAGTATTGATGGTCAGGATGGTATGTATTTAATTAGTCAGCTAAATGGTTACTATCAATCTGATTCATTGAATAATATTGGTAATAGCGGACGGCATGCTGCGGAGATTGATGCCTTTTCATTATGGAATTTCAGCAGTCGTTTAAGCACAGATGAATGGGATATTACTTTCTTTGTTAAAAACATATTTAATGAGGAAGGGGTGACTGGTAAATATACTGAAGCTTATGGTGGAACAGATCCAAGTGAAAACTTTATGGGCAACTCATCAAAAGATTATATTAGTTTACCGAGAACCATCGGAATATCAGCAAAATACCGCTTTGAGTAACCTGTTAGCATTTTAAATGTTATGGTTATAGTCTCTTGGAAATGCCAGCATATGCTGGCATTTCTTTAGTTTAAATTAAACTGTACTGGAGTATTCTTTATTCGTAATTCTGCAGATATATTGCTAGAACAAGCATGGCACAACATTAAATTAAAGAATGTTGAGCAGGCCATAACCGCTTGCAAGCAATTGAATCAATTTTATCCGCAGAACGCTGAAGGTTGGTATGCAACCAGTTATATAACACTTAAGCTAAATGATACGTCTCAATCATTGATGGCGATTGATAAAGCGCTTTCGATACAACCTAAATCTGTTTTTTGGCAAATACACAAAGCCAATGCATTACTGTCAGCAGGTAATAAAAAAGCCAGCGCCGAATTAATTGATACACTAGCTAATAAAAAATATAGCAATGCAAAGGTCTATATAGAGCTGGCACAGATATTGAGTGATTTGCAAAATTTTCAAGCCGCTTCTGACCATTATGAGCAAGCCATCACCTTATCTCCCAACAATGCTCAACTGTTGTTTAATCTAGCATCTGTTAAAAGATATCTCGGTGAAATCGAAACTGCGGAAGAATATTTGAGCAAAGCAATAAAGTTAAGTCCTTGGGATTGTGAAGCGCATTTATTACGCTCGAGCTTGCGTACTCAAACAAGAAATAATAACAATATTGACGAGTTAACATTGGTTTATCAAGAGAATACAAAACAACCAATTGCTCATGCTCAAATATGTTATGCCTTAGCAAAAGAACAGGAAGACCTAGGGAACTATCAACAAAGCTTTGATTATTTGAAAGAAGGTGCAGATATTAGGCGTACTCATATGCAGTACAATCCTGAAAATGAAATTAATACCATCAATAGAATTATTGATGTTTATGACTCTAAAATGGTTAATTCTAAGGCCAAAGGCAATGATAATGATGAAGCCATCTTTGTACTCGGCTTACCACGTACCGGCTCTTCGTTGGTTGAACGAATAATCAGCAATCATGATCAGGTTTTTAGTGCTGGAGAGTTGAATAATTTTGCCTTACAGCTGATCGATCACTGTCGCGCATTAAAGGCTAAAACACCTGAATCAACAACAGATTTTGTGCAGTTAACAACGGCAGTTGATTTTGCAAAGCTCGGAAGCAGCTACATTGATAGTACCCGTCCTGATACCAGTAATAGCA
>Ga0316202_10000307_pt1 | contig 61741 bp, 39 predicted proteins | sample 3monrhotite_MG_FD_204934 | JGI IMG/M metagenome (GOLD analysis project Ga0316202, IMG submission 204934) | Microbial mat bacterial communities from mineral coupon in-situ incubated in ocean water Damariscotta River, Maine, United States -... | ecosystem: Environmental > Aquatic > Marine >...
CTTAAATCTTGAATATGGGTCAGGAAAGTCATTGTGTCTCCATTAGCGACAGTTTGGCAGGAGTAGATGTGAATGCATGTGAGGCTTGCGACGGTTAGTTCAAAATCGAATCAATCTGAATCGTGGGCGCAATTGCCTCTTAATCGCAGGATTAAGTGATAGTGAACATTTTGTCGAAGTTGGCAATATCAAAGGTTCGCTCGGTGAGTGGGCTTGGCTTGCTGAGGGTTAAAGATTTTTTCGATGTTTCGGCAAGTTCGCGTAGCACAAGCAACATGCCCAGAGCAGAGCTGTCTAAGTATTCGATTCCCGCGAGGTTGATGATGATATGGCTGATTTTTGGGTCGCTGAGATATTTTTGGTAAGCGCCCTTGAAGTCGCGGTGTGCGTGGAATGCAAAGTGACCGCTAATGCTAATAGTCACAGTGTTTTGGTTGGCGATGACGTGGGTATTAAACTTAGGGGAATTATCCATTGTTTCCTCATTTCCAATTTTGATTAATGAATATTGCGTGGTATCGCTAATACGGTGCCAAGGGAAGCTTGGCATAACTTGCTCATAGTATAATGTGCATTTGATGTAATTTGTTATCGATGTGGATTGTAAATTAAGGGGAGGGGGATTCAATGACGGATACAGTCGTAAAGTCAACCATTATGGTGGGTGATATTCGGCTAATTTGGGCCTGATGAAAGACTTACTGAGTGAAAATTACAATGTGCAATTAGTTAATAGTGGTGTAAAGGTTTTTGATCTGGTAGAAGTGTCTTCCTCTGATCTTATTCAGCTCGACAATTTTTAATGTTTAAAGTAGGTGATTTCGAAGTGTGTTGTCGTTTACGATTGCATGCCACCATCAGCAATGTGCCAGTCATTTTTATTACTACTATGAGTGAAGTCAGCGATGATACGCTGGAATTTAAAGTAGGGGCATCTGATTTTATTCATAAGCCAATTAGTGCTCTAATTGTGTCCGCTCGCGTTAGAAAGCATTTGAAAATTAAGCTCACGCAGAATTATTTGCTGAAAGAAAATGAAAAGCTAAAAAACCGTGTGCAACAATCCTGAACAGAGTTGGAACAGCTCGGAAAATTTCTCCGGCCTTCTATTTTATCAAGGCACTAAAGCTGTTTTTCCTTATTTTAAAGTGCGCTATTGGGGTGAATGACAAGTCTGAACTCTATGAAAAACGATAAAAAAAATTCAATACTGGTGGTGGATGACTCGCCGGAAAGCATCAAAATACTAAGTGCTGTGCTGAGTGCTCAGTACGAGGTTAGAGTGGCTAACAGTGGTGTGCAGGCACTTAAAGTGGTGGCTGCCAAAATTCCTAATTTGATACTTTTAGATATCATGATGCGAGGCATGGATGGTTATGAAGTCTGTGCGCAACTCAAAAGCAATCCTGCAACACGCGACATCCCCGTTATTTTTATTTCTGCCTTGGATTCTGTAGAAGATGAAACGAAGGGTTTGTCTTTGGGTGCCATCGACTATATTACTAAGCCGATACGCACTTCAATTGCCTTAGCGCGTATTCAGAATCATTTGGGACTCAAACATTATCAGGATAAATTGCAGGCGATAAATCATCATCTTGAGGAGCGGGTCCGGGAGGAAGTGGATAAAAATATGGAGTTCGAGCGGCTCGGACTGTTGGGTAAGTTGTTTGATATGGGACACGAAGCGGTACTCATCACGGATGAGAGAAGTCGTATTGTGGACGTGAATAAAGCATTTTCTGCGATTACCGGCTATAGCAAGGATGAGGTGTTAGGAAAGACACCTAAATTTTTGCAATCTGGTCGTCATGGCCCGGACTTCTACAAACAATTGTGGTTGCAACTTTCCGAACAGGGATTTTGGCAAGGCGAAGTGTGGAGTAAACGTAAAGACGGAGTGATCTACCCAGAATGGTTGGGGATTTCTGTGATCCGCGATCAGCGTGGAGAAGTGGTTAATTACATTAGCACCTTCACCAATATTAGTGAACATATGGTGATTCAGGAAAAATTTCGTCATTTGGCGCTGCACGATCCCCTCACGGGTTTGCCAAATCGCGTCGCATTTAACGAACAATTGGAACGGGACATTATTCGTGCTGAACGGCATAAAACTAAGCTGGCGATAATAATGATGGATTTGGATCACTTTAAAGTGGTTAACGATACCTTGGGCCATGCAGCAGGTGACTTGCTGCTGATAGGCGCGGGGGGACGCATGCAAGCATGTGTACGTACCGATGACTTTGTATGCAGATTGGGTGGGGATGAATTTGTTCTTGTTCTTCATGATGTCAGTAGCAAAGAGGATGTCGAAATTGTGTGTAAAAAACTGTTGTACAGTATTTCAGAACCCTATGCGTTTGACGGTAATGAGGCTTACGTAACGCCCAGTATGGGTATTGCCATGTTTCCAGACAATGGAAATTCAGAAGTGGAATTACTGGCTAATGCAGATGCCGCAATGTATCAAACTAAACTGCATGGACGTGCGAATTACACATTTTACGCTTGAGCAGGGAGTAACTAAATATTATGAAAAATAATATACAGGAAAAACGAATTAATAAATTTCTAGTGGTGGATGATTCTGCGAGTATGCGCGCTTTAGCGCATGCAATTCTTGATTCATTCGGTGCTGAAATTAGCGAGGCGGTGAGCGGCGAGGATGCCTTGCTACTGATAAGGCAACATCAGTTTGATGCGATATTCTTGGATATCAATATGTCTGGCATAAACGGCCTAGAGGTATGCAGAAAGGTACGTAAAGAATTTGGTTTTACTAAGGTGCCAATTATTATTATGACTTCGCTGGAATCCAGTGCGGTGATTGCTCAGGCCTTCGCTGAAGGAGCCACTGACTACATCAACAAGATTCATATTCAGCATGAAATGAAGGTGCGCACTCGTGCTATTTTAGAACGGCGTAATGCTGAGTACGAACTCTTTCTGGCTAAGAAAGAGGCGGAGCTTGCTAATCGTGCCAAGTCTGAATTCCTCACCAATATGAGTCACGAGTTGCGCACGCCTTTGAATGCCATTATCGGATTTTCCGAGTTGCTGGAAAACGATACCTTAGCGCCGTTGATGGCAGGGCAGCGTGAACTGCTCGGGCATATTATAGATGCGGGTGGACATCTAATTGAAATGATTAATGATATTCTTGATTTGGCTAAAATAGAAAGTGGCCAGGTTGGTATTGCCCTGTCGAATGTGAATGTAGGTGAACTCATTGAGAATTGCGTACTACTAAATCAGCCGCATGCGGACAAACAAGGAGTTCTCTTTGAGCCACGCCTGATTAATAGCACCTCATGTTCGGTGCACGCTGATCCAACCCGGATTAAACAAGTGTTGGTTAATTTGCTGTCTAATGCTGTTAAATACAACCGTGAAGGTGGGCGTGTTTCGCTATCTCAGGAACTTCGTTCAGATGGGCGGGTGCGTATTTCAGTGTCCGACACTGGTTATGGCATTTCGCAAAACAAGATGAATTTGCTGTTTCAACCATTTAGTCGCCTAGGTGCTGAGAAAGGCAAGATTGAGGGACATGGCGTTGGACTAGCCTTAAGTAAACGTTTGGTTGAGTTGATGGGGGGGAGCCTAGGTGTGGATAGTGTCGAAGGGCAGGGATCTACATTCTGGCTTGAGTTTCCAGAAGTGCCTGCAGCGCAGCCTAAGCAAGAGATAGAAAAAGAAATGGATGGCAATCAACTCGACGCTAAATTGCGCGAATTCCCAGCTAGAAAAATTCTTTACATTGAAGATAATTTGGTCAATCAACTGCTGGTCACCAAAATGTTGGGTAAATTTCCACAGTTGGAAGTGCGCTGTGCAGATAGCGGAGAAGATGGATTGAAAATGCTGCTTGAGTTTGAACCGGATTTATTGTTACTCGATATGCAATTGCCTGGGATATGCGGTCTTGAAGTCTTGCAAGAGTTGAAGGGCAAAATAACTTTCCCTGTGTTATCTTTTAGTGCCAATGCTATGCCCGAAGATGTGCAAGTGGCTTTGGACGCAGGCGCTGTCGGATACTTGACCAAACCACTAAATTCGGTGATGTTTAAGCGTACTTTACTGGGGGTTTTGTAATCGATCGGTTTAGGTGCTAGGAGGAAATATGAAACTGTTCGTCGCACTTATCATCGCTTTGCTCACACTTACGCAAGCAGCTTTTGCCGCAGAAAAGCCTTTTGTAGAAACAACGGTTACGCATGACACACTCATGCAATTACGCCATGGCGGATATGTGCTGTACATGCGCCATGGCACTTCAGATACTTCACGGCCTGACCGAGTGCCGAATGTGGATTTGAACGATTGCAGTACCCAACGTCCATTGACTGCGGAGGGGGTGGAGTTGGCGGCGAAGGTCGGGCGTGCGATCCGCCGTGCGAAAATTCCAGTCGGTGAGATTTTTGCTAGTCCGATGTGCCGTGCTAAAGACACCGCCCGTGCTGCTTTCGGGGACGATTTCATCGTACTAGGTCATCTGCGCTACACCTCGAATATGGCTTCATATGAGAAGGCGGGGATGACACCTATGAGCCGTGCATTACTTAGCAAGCCAGTGGAGGGAAAAGTAAATCGTGTACTGGTTGCGCATGCTCCCAACTTGATGGACATCATGGGTTATTTTCCAAAGATTGAGGGCACAGTGGTGGTCTTCAAACCTTTGGGTAATGAGGGTTTTAAATATCTCGGTAGTATCACCCCAGCGCAGTGGCCTAAGCTGCTTCAGTAGGCTCTTCATATGAGAATCGGACGTACCTCGCTGCTGCTATTCCTGATGCCGGTATTGCTGTTGGTAGTGTTGTCAGCAGGGATAAACTTCTGGTCGTTGAGTAGTCTTAAGAGTCAGCGAGATCGTACTAGCACACTGCAGGCAGACGATATGCAGTTATTGACCGAAGCGGCCAGCTTGAGTCAGGACATGGCAAAAATTCAGGGACAGGTTTCGGATGCGCTAGATAGTGCCAGTGCAGGTAAGTTGGATGAGGCGCAACTGTATCTTATTCATTCCGATGTGGTGAATCATTTCGCCATACTGTCGAAGCGAGTGGAAGCGTTGTCACACGCTCCTTTGACACGGGATTTGAGTGCAAAGGATAGTGCAGAGATGTTGGTGAACTTCTCCAGCTATCGCAACTATGTAGTGATGGCGACTGACATTGCTGCCATAGATCCCCACACAGCGCATAACTATATTGATGCATCAAGGCGACAGTTCATTGCATTTTCTGAGCATGCTTATCGTCTTTCGGCTTTGTTAGCTGAACATACCCAACTGGGTAGTGAAAAAGCGACCCATGCTTTTTCGAACTTCTATAGCCAAGTACTATGGCTCAGTTTGTCGGGAGTGTTCGGCATGTTGTTGTTGTCTATTTTTTCAGCACGCCTATTGAAAAACAAGATTGTGACTATAGCGAGAGCTTTAAGTCTCTTATCTAGGCATCAGGCCGCGAAGGGTGAGAAGGTAAGCGTGCCACTTCCCGATATTGAACGTATGCGTGAGAAGTCTGGTAGCGAGTTCACTGCGATGGCTACTTCGGTATTGGCATTCCGCGATGCGCTGGTGGAGCGTGTTCGTGCTGATCATAAATTGCGTGATAGTAAAGAGCAGCTACGTGTTGCACTCAATGTGGTGGAAGAGACTAATGCCTCCCTAGAGGAAAAGGTAAGAGAGCGCACCAAAGAATTGCTTGAAAAAGCACAGATGATTGAGCAGGTGTCGGATGCGATTTTGCTTACCGATATGGGCGGCAATGTCATAGAGTGTAACGTGGGTGCGGTAAGAATGTTTGGTTACGAGCAGGGTGAGTTGAAGACACTGCCGCTACGGCAGTTCCATCTCGAGGAGGATTGGGAGGGAATGAGCCGGCTTATTCGCTTTGAACTGGAGCACAATGACACTGTGGAAATTACCACTCGCTATGTCAAAAAGTCAGGTGAAATAATCAATGCCCATGTGTTACTCAGAAAATTACGTGATGCATCAGGGCAGCCAGAAAAAATTCTGGCTTATATAGTTGATATTACGTCACGAGTGGCGATGGAGGAACGACTTTCCTTGTCACAGTCGATTGCTCATTACGGTCTGTGGGATTGGAATATTCAGACTGATAAATTGACTTGGACAGATGAGATGTATCGTATATTTGGTTTGCGAGCACAAGAATTTGCCGCCAGCTACGCTGAGTTTGTAGAGCGCATTCATTGCGATGACCGTGAGGCAGTTGCACGTGCAGTGCGGGAAGCAGTGGAGCTGAATCAACCCTATGATATTGAACACCGCGTCGTTACGCCTAGGGGAGAAGTTCGTCAAGTACTGGAGAAGGGGCAGGTCTATCGCGATGCGAATAGCAAACCGATTCGTATGGTGGGGGTTGTGCATGACATCACCGAGCATAAGGCCTTGCAAAAACAGTTCGAACTTTTTCGACGTATGATCGAATCTTCCAATGATCCCGTTTATATGATGGATGTGGATGACGAATGTCGTTTGACTTACGTTAATGAGGCCGCAGTTCGACATTGGAAAGTGCCGCGTGACATGCTGCTTACTTGGCGTTTGGCAGACTGGGATCCAAGTTTTACAGTGGAAAAAAGATCGGAATTGCTGGATTTTGTAAAACAGAACCCAGGCTCCTTGATCGAGACCGAGCACCGTATTGCTGACGGCACGCTGGTTCCAGTTAGCGTTTCTACTAATTTGATGCGCTTAGATCACAAAAATTATTTCTTCGGCTATTTTCAAGATATTACCGAGCGTAAGCGCATAGAAAGCGAGCTTGAGAAGGCAAGAGATCAGGCGGAAGCTGCCAATGCAGCTAAGAGCGGTTTTCTTGCCAATATGAGTCATGAGATACGCACGCCGATGAATGCGATTCTTGGGTTTTTACATCTGTGTTTACAAACACGTATGGACGATCAGCAACGCGATTATTTGGAAAAGGCACATCAATCGGCTAATTCCTTGCTGGGCATCATCAACGATATTTTGGATTTTTCTAAGATCGAATCGGGTAAGCTGGAAGTGGAAAAAATGCCTTTCCAGTTGGGCGAAGTATTGGCTGGTGTTGCCGCTGTTATAAGTATTCGTGCAGAAGATAAGGGCTTGGAGTTTTTGATTGATCGAGAGTTGTCGCTCCCCGAGTCGCTGATTGGTGATTCTCTACGTTTGGGACAGGTGTTAAATAATCTAGCGGATAATGCGGTGAAGTTTACTGATGCTGGAAAGGTCGTCATTAGAGTTGAGGTGCAACAACAGAGTCACATGAAGACTACTTTACGCTTTATAGTGAGTGACACGGGTATCGGTATGACTGAGGAGCAGATTAAACGATTGTTTCAGTCCTTTAGTCAGGCTGATGTCTCCACTACACGCAAATATGGTGGCACGGGACTGGGCTTGGCTATTTCTAAGAAGTTAGTGGAGCTGATGGGCGGACAAATACGGCTGGAGAGCGCGCCTGGGGAGGGCAGTCGTTTCATGTGTGAAATTCCCTTTATGCGTGTGGAAGAAGAGGTTTATACCTCCGCCATATTAGGTGATTGTAAGGTGCTGGTGGTTGATGACAATAAAAGTGCACGGCATCTGGCGCAGCGTTATTTGAAATCGTTTGGCGCGCAGGTCGTTCTGGTGAGTAGTGTGCTGGAGGCAGAAGCGGCACTAATTTATGCAGACGGGGTGCAACAGCCATTTAGCGAGGTTTTGCTGGACTGGGGGATGTTGGGAATGACTGGCTTGGAAGTGGCACGCCGCATTAAATTGGAATTGCCCTTGAATTTGCGTCCACGCATTATATTTCTGGCGGGACATTCGCTGCGAGAGGCTCTCAGGGAGGGTGAAGATGGTAAGTTATTGGATGGCATAGTGAATAAGCCGTTAACATCTTCGCGCCTTTATGATGTGTTGATGAAGAGTCGTGCTGGGCAGGGAGTGTTGCTTGAAACTCAGTCGCTGCAAAATGTCGATTTTGATTTGGCGGGTTTGCATGTGTTGTTGGTGGAAGATAATGTGTTGAATCAACAACTGGCCAACGCTTTGTTGGCTCGGGCAGGGGTGCGAGTCAGTATGGTGGGGGATGGTATAGAGGCCTTGCAAGCCTTGCAAAAAGACAAATTTGACGCAGTGTTGATGGATATGCAAATGCCGAATATGGATGGTTTAGAGGCCACACGTCGGATTAGAAGCAATGCGAATTTTGATTCGCTGCCGATTATAGCTATGACCGCGAATGCCATGTTGGGCGACAGAGAGCGTTGCCTTAATGTTGGGATGAATGATTATTTGAGCAAGCCAATTAACTACGATACGATGTATCTTACATTGGGGCGTTGGACGCAACGTTCGCCGATGATTTCCTCACCAGTAGTGAGTGAGTTAGTGACTTTTGGAACAGCCCTAGATTCGGACAAAGCGATCGCAAGTATAGGTGAACAGGAAATTTATCTAGCAGTATTGGAGCAATTTATCCCTAATCAAGGGGGTGTAGTTGAGTCGCTACAAGAGGCTTTAGCGGAAGCAGATGTTAAGAAGGCGGAGCTTTTGGCACATACCTTAAAAGGCATTGCTGCAACCATAGGCGCAGATGCGCTTGCGGAGCTTGCACGCCAATTGGAAGTGTCGATACGTCAGGAAGACACCGCACAGTGTGCGCAACAGCTGCAATTTCTTGCAGCACAAATGGATGATGTGAAGCGTGAGGTATCCGCCTATTTAGATAAGCACAAGGTCACGGAGTTGAGTGCTGAGTCAATGCCAGATGAAGTAGAGCTGACCAGTTTGATGGCGCAGTTAATGCAGCAGTTGCACATTTTTGACTCTAAGGCTAATGACACAATGGGGCAGATTAAACAGCACGCCAAGAGGACTGCTGCATGGCAACGCTTTGCCCTGCTGGATCGCTACATAAATGCTTATGATTATGAAAGTGCGCTAGTAGAAATTCAGCGTATTAGCAAGGTCGACTCATGACTATAAAATATTTTTTTTCCAGATTTAACCCCACGAATAGCTTGCAAGGGAAATTGAGTTTTATTATTTGGCTCATCGCTTTAGGGATGATTGTGGGTGGCAGCATAATTCTTGGGGCACGATTTTCGGAGATCGTGGAACAGCAAAAGGGAATGATGTATGTGGGAATTGCGCAAAGTATGGTGCTTGAGCTAAATAAAGACATGCACACTCGAACTCATGACCTTGATTTTTTTTCTAGCATGCTTCGAATTAGGGACACTCGTTTTTCTATCGCTGAGAAACGCAAGTTGATGGATGAAATTGTTGCAAACTATCCTGGCTATACATGGGTGGGGATAGTGGATAAAAATGGCATCGTAATGGCGGGATCTGGGGGTTTACTGGAGGGTGTAGATGTATCCAAGCGAGAATACTTTATTCAGGGTCGCAAAAAAGCTTATACCGGTGATGTTCATGAGGCGACATTGCTCGCCAAGCAACTTCTTCTTCCTAAATTGGATTCACTGCCTTTACGTTTTGTAGATGTGGTGCGTCCCATTTATGCCATACGAGATAGTAAATTTATAGGAGTGCTGGTCGCGCAAATGAGTTGGAAGTGGGCCTCTGAGGTGCGAGATAACTTGTTGAAACCATTTATTGGACAAATCGGGGGGCTTGAGGTATTTGTTTTTAATAAAACGGGAAAGCTTATTCTGGGGCCACCCGAGTTTTTGACCGGAAAGCGTGTTACCCGACTGCCGACCATAATGCCAGCATTAAGAAATGGTGTTACGCATTTTTTATATAAGGATGAGGGAGAGGAATATCTTTATGGATTCGCTCAAAGCACAGGTTATGAAGAATACCCTGGCTTAGGCTGGAAGATTATTGTGCGTCAGAAAGCTAGTCAAGCCTTGGCGAATGCCGAGGGTTTGAAGTGGGACACTATAATGGTAGGTGTTTTTGCGGCAATGTTGTTCGGTTTGATAGCTTGGTTCTGGTTGGGCAGACTTATACAGCCAATACGTGAAATTGTGAGTGTGGCCGACAATATAAGCTCAGGAAATCTAGATGAGGATATTGCCGTTGCGCAAGGTAGAGATGAGCGAGCCATGCTTACTCGTTCGCTTAAAAAAATGCTGACTACTTTGAGAGCACAGCGTAACAAACTGATTGGCAGCAATGAAGCGCTTGAGGAAAAAGTGGCCGAACGAACCTCGCAGCTTGAGCAGAAAGCAGTAGAACAACAGCGTGTGGAACAAGGCATCAGGGACGTACAGCAGATGCTGCGCACAGTGATTGATAATATCCCGATGCGGGTTTTTTGGAAAGATTTAAAGCTTAATTACTTAGGTGGAAATCAAGCGTTTGCTGAGGATGCAGGTTTTATATCACCGCAAGAAATTGTGGGAAAAAATGATTTATCTATGCCGTGGTGCGAGCAAGCCAGACATTACCAGCAAGATGAACAACGTATCCTGATGAGTGGTGTTCCCAAACTAAATTATGAGGAAGAACAGCTTACCTCTGCTGGGGAGATGCGTTGGCAGAGGAGTAGCAAAGTGCCGTTGGTCGATGCGGAACACCAGGTAATCGGTGTGTTGGGTATTTATGACGACATCACGGATCGCAAGAAGGCCGAACAGGATTTGGAGTTGTATAGGCTGATGATTGAGAAAAGCGGTGATCCATTTTTCTTGATCGACGACGATAACTGCCGCATGGCCTATGTTAATGAAGCCGCAGTTCAGCATTTTGGTGTTAGTAAGGAAGAAATACTAACTTGGCATATTCCGGATTGGGATACGAATTATAGCTATGAGCGTCTGAGCGAGCATATAGAAGAGATCAAGAAAATAAAAAATTTGGTTATCGAGTCGGAGCATCGTCTTAAAGGCGGAGGCTTGGTTCCTGTAGAGATTTCGCTTAATTATGTTCAATATAAGGGGCGTAGCTGTCACTTCGGCTATTTCAAAGACATTCGTGAGCGTAGGTTGTCGGAAAGTAAATTGCAGGAGGCCAAAGATGCTGCAGAGTCTGCCAATAAAGCTAAGGGCGATTTTTTAGCGAATATGTCACACGAAATTCGCACTCCAATGAATGCGATTATCGGTTTAACGTTCCTGTGCCTGCAAACCGAGTTAAATCGTAGACAAGATGATTATCTGAATAAAATTCATGAATCGGCCAAGTCCTTGTTAGGAATACTGAACGACATATTGGATTTCTCAAAGATTGAGGCAGGAAAATTGGAATTGGACAATATTCAATTTGAATTAGAAGACGTAATCGGCAATCTTGCTACCATGACCGCAGAGCGTGCCGAAGAAAAATGTATCGAATTCCTTGTTGATACAGAACTAGATGTTCCTTCCTTCCTGGTTGGCGATCCACTCCGTTTGGGACAGGTGCTAATTAACCTTGTGGGCAATGCGATCAAGTTCACTGACCGGGGTGAAGTTCATGTTAAGGTTGAAACAATAGAGGATTCAAGCGATGGAGCAAAGTTGCGTTTTTCTGTGCGAGATACAGGCGTAGGCATGACTCAAGAACAACTGGGCAAGATGTTTCAAGCCTTTAGTCAGGCGGACTCTTCAATTACACGGAGATTTGGCGGTACAGGATTAGGACTGGCTATTAGCAATCAATTGGTGAAAATGATGGGTGGTGAAATTTGGGTGGAGAGTGAGTTTGGTAAGGGCTCAAGCTTTATTTTTACCGCACGCTTCCGTAAATCGAAGTCGTCTAACGATGTGGTATGGCTGCCTGCGCCAGATCTGCGTAATTTGCATGTGCTGGCTGCGGATGATAATGAACGTTCACTCGATATACTGCATGGGCTTCTTGAATCATTTACTTTTAATGTCGATGTGGCTCGTAATGGAGCCGAAGCAGTAGAGATAGTGGAGAAGGCAAGTCTACCTTACGATCTAGTTATATTGGATTGGAAAATGCCTCACTTAAACGGTGTTGAAGCAGCTCGAAAAATCAGGGCGATGGCGCATTTGCATAAACAGCCTAAATTGTTGCTGCTGTCATCTTTCGGACAGGGTGATATGCGGCGTCTTCTCGGGGAGAGACTGATTGATGAGTTTATAAGCAAACCTTTTCAGCAGAGCGGATTGTTTACTGCCATTATGGGTTTGTTTGCCAAAGATAGAGGGGGGGATGGTCTAAGTCATAAGGGACTACGCTTTGACAGAAAAGTGGTTGCTGAAATCAGCGATGCGCACCTGTTGCTGGTTGAAGATAATGAATTGAATCAAATTGTTGCGAGAGAGCTTTTAGAGCGTATCGGTATCAGTGTGGTCGTGGCAGAAAATGGCGAGGAAGCGCTTGCTCGCATACAAGAAGCAGATTTCGACGGTGTGTTGATGGATATGCAAATGCCTGTAATGGATGGCATTACTACGACAATTGAAATACGCAAGTTGCATGGTTTTCAAACTATGCCGATCATTGCAATGACAGCTAATGCGATGCAGCGCGATCAGGAAAAGTGTTTACAGGCGGGGATGAATGATTTCATATCTAAACCGATAGACCCAGCAAAGATGCTGCAAACCTTGATGAAATGGATTGTGCCAGCCGATCCGTCCATTATGTCTTTAGCTAGTTTGAGTACACAACTAGAAACGACCGCATTGCCAGCTTTACATGGGGTAAATGTAGCTGAGAGTGTGCAACGTATGGGAGGGAAACTATCGACTTATTATGCGGTGCTAGAGAAATTCCGTGATAATCAGGGTGGCGTAATCACGGAATTGGCCGAATCTCTAAGTGTAGGTGATAGAGAAAAAGCTGAGCGTTTGGCTCATACTCTAAAAGGTTTGGTAGGAACGCTTGGGGCGGTGGATCTGTGGGAAAAAATATCTCAACTTGAGATGGCAATTCGTGAAGATCGAGAGGTAGCGGAAATTGGTTTGTTGATGCCATCCATAATAGACAAATTAAAAGATTTGTTTGCTGATATTGATGTTGCGCTAGAAAAGAATAAAAGCGAGTTAGCTGTCGCGTCAGCAGCTTCTATTCCAGATGATACAGAAATTACTAGCTTAATCGATGAGTTGAGGGAGAAACTGCAGGCGTTTGACTCAACGTCGAACGACATAATGGCTAAACTTAGGCAGCAGCTTCAAGATTCGCCTGCCTGGGATAGTTATGTGCAGCTGAATATGTACATAAGTAATTATGATTATGAAAGTGCTTTGACCGAAATGAAAAGTATACACAAGGAAGGTCAATGAAACGCAAGGAAACCCCCACATTGCTGGTGGTTGATGACATGCCGGACAATATTGATGTGCTGCGCGGGATATTGAGTAATGACTATATTATAAAAGTCGCCACGGGCGGAGAAATGGCCTTGAAGATCGTGGCGGCACAGCCTCCTGACTTAATTCTGCTTGACGTGATGATGCCTGAGATGGACGGGCATGAGGTTTGTCGCCAACTTAAGAATAAGGAGGCTAGCCGACATATCCCAGTGATATTTATTACAGCGCGTAATGCAGTGGAGGATGAAGCACGCGGCTTCGAACTAGGTGCGGCCGACTATATTGCAAAACCGATTAGCCCGTCTATTGTGCGAGCACGAGTGAGCGCTCATTTAGCATTGGCGGATCAGCGTTATTATTTGCAGGAGTTAGTGGCGGAGCGCACCAGTGAATTGGACAGCACAAATAAGAGACTTGAGCAAAGCTATCTGTCCATGATTCAGCAGTTAGGGCGTGCCGTAGATTATCGCGATAATGAGACTGGCTTTCATGTGGTGCGGGTGGGTAATTACAGCAAGTTGCTGGGACGGGCCGCAGGCTTGTCAGAGTTGCGCGCAGAACAACTTATGTACGCTTCCATGATCCATGATATTGGCAAAATTGGTATTCCAGATCACATATTACTTAAACCGACAAAGCTTACGATTGAAGAGTTTGAGGTTATAAAAACACATGCTGCGATTGGCGCTGAAATCATCGGTGAGCAAGATGCTGAGATTATGCAAATGGCCAGAGAAGTGGCGCTGTCTCACCATGAAAAATGGAACGGAAAAGGTTATCCACATGGCTTGGCAGGAGATGATATTCCCTTGCTCGGGCGTATTGTTGCAATTGCAGATGTATTTGATGCGCTAACTTGTGTGCGTCTATATAAAACTGCATGGCCGATAGACAAAGCCTTGGAGTTTATTTCCAATGAGTCAGGACAGCATTTTGATCCCAGTTTGGTAACACTCTTTTTAAGTTTAGAGGCGGAACTGCGCCGTGTTGCGATTGAATATAGAGAAGCTGCGGATGAGTTTCATTCCGCTGAAGTGAGTCAGCCGTGACAATCTTACCGTTAAGACCAACTATTCTAGTGGTGGACGATGCCCCTGAAAATATTGATGTACTGAGGGGCTTGCTGCAAGAGGAATATGTATTGCGCCCCGCGATTAGCGGTAAACTTGCATTGCGTCTAGTACTAGTTGACCCGATGCCGGAACTTATCCTGCTGGATGTCATGATGCCGGGAATGGATGGTTACGAGGTATGTCGAAGACTGAAAGAAAATCCTCGTACTCAGAGTATTCCTGTCATTTTTGTTACGGCTAAAGCTGAGACAAAAGATGAGATTTATGGGCTGAGCTTGGGCGCGGTGGACTATTTAACCAAGCCGATTGCACCTGCCATTGTGAAAGCGCGAGTGAGTGCTCATCTGGCCCTGCGTCAAGTGCGCCGTGAGTTAGAAGAAAAGAATTTAATTCTGAATGACGAAAAAGAATTGCTTGAAGATATCGTTACGCGTATGCGCTTTGCTAGCCCGTTTGATGAACGTAAGGTTCAGTGTATTCAAAAATCTTTGGAAAAAACAGCTGGTGATATTGCCTTGTCTGCGTATCGCCCAGATGGCGCTCAACATGTGTTGGTGGGGGACTTCTCTGGTCACGGATTGCCAGCCGCGTTTGGCGCACCGCTGGCCTCTTATATTTTCTATCAGATGACCTCTGAAGGACGCGATCTGCAAACTATTCTCACGGAAGTGAATCGTATACTTTGCCGTCAGTTACCCACGCAATTGTATATGGCGGCCAGTTGCCTAGAATTGACTCCCAAGCGGGACAAGATGCGGGTATGGAACTGTGGTGTGCCAGAAGTGTTGTATATGCATACAAGCAATGAGTTATTACGCATTGCTAGCAAAGGCTTGCCGCTTGGGATGAGTGAGTCTACTGAAGAATTTGCTGCGCATGAGGTGATTGAGGTGCAAGCGACTACGCGCGTCTATCAATATTCGGATGGGATTTCAGAGGCAATGTCGCCGAATCAGGAACAGTACGGGCAAGGGCGACTGGAGGACTTGGTGAAACGCATTTATCGAGAAAATCTGCCACTGGAAGTGGTGTGGGCAGAACTGGATGTGTTTTGTGACGGTCAGGGGCTTTCAGACGACGCAGTCATACTAGAAACAACAATCGGTTGAGTTTATTGTTTGAGTGAAATGTTGAATAGCTAAGTCATCACTTCAGTAAATAATCCAGTACAAGGTGCTTGCGCGATGAATGGGCGAATAAAACATCTGTTTTCATTGATCGCTTACCATCCTCGCGGATGGTGGGGGGTGGTGATTTTTTGGAGTGTGTTAGCGACGCTTTCTTACTCTTGGCAATACACAATGCTGGAAACGGGTGCGCTGGAGATGGCGACAATGCGTGGCCGCCTAGTCATTTCTATGGTGCAGATTACGCGGGCATGGAATGCTAGTCATGGCGGTGTATACGCTGTAATTACCCCGCAAAGTCCGGCTAACCCTTATCTGAATCACCCAGATAAATTTGCTGAAACGCGTCTAGGAAAACAGCTCACACTAATTAATCCTGCGTATATGACCCGACAGATTAATACCTTGCTGGCCGCACAGACTGATCTCAAAATTCATTTAACCAGCCTGAATCCAATTAACCCCGGAAATAAAGCCGACGCTTGGGAGCAAAAGGCACTGACTAGTTTTGCTAATGGAGTAAAGGAGCAGTCAGTGTTTCAAGGTAGTGGTGAAACGGCGAGCTATCGTTATATGGCACCACTTTATGTGGAGAAAAGCTGCTTGCCCTGTCATGCGCAACACGGATATAAATTAGGTGATGCGCGTGGGGGGTTGAGCGTCACTCAGCCAGGTAGTTACATCACGGACATGGTTAGCTCGCAACAAGTATCTATATTGTTGGTTCATATTGTAGCCTTCGTCTTGCTTTCTCTTATTTCGGTATTAAGTTTGAGGCAAAACCGGCACCAAATTTTCCATCTTGAGAGTGCTTATGTGCAACGCAAAAAATTAGCAGATGAGTTGGCCGATAAGCTGGAAGTTATAGAGCAGACGCGTGGTCAATTGTTGCAATCAGAAAAAATGTCTTCCTTGGGGCAACTCTCTGCGAGTATCGCGCATGAGTTGAATAATCCTATTAGTTTTGTGTATTCGAATATGGGGACATTACAAGAATATCTGAGTGATATATTTATTATCTATTCCGCGTATGAGGAGCTTGAAAAAATACTTCAAGAAAACAATGTTGACCTGAGCAATATTCAGCAACTAAAGAAAGAAAAGAGTTATGACTACATCAAGGATGATGTTCCCTTGCTGTTGGAACAATCCAGAGAAGGTCTCATGCGTATGCATAAAATCGTACGGGACCTTAAGAGCTTCTCACATATTGCGGAGGAAGACTGGGGATGGGCTGACTTGCATGAGGGCATAGACTCTACTTTGAATATTATATGGAATGAACTTAAATACAAATGTCGGTTAATTAAGAAGTATGGCACTCTCCCGCAGGTCTATTGCATGATCTCGCAAGTTAACCAAGTGTTTTTGAATTTATTGGTTAACGCTGGGCAAGCTATCGAAACAAAAGGAATCATTACCATCCGAAGTGGAGTTGAAGGTGGTGAGGTCTGGGTGGAAATATCAGATAACGGTAAAGGTATGCCAGCTGAAAATATAAATCGTATTTTTGATCCATTTTTCACCACCAAACCAGTCGGGGTGGGGACTGGCCTTGGGCTATCACTTTCTTACGGTATCATACAAAAACATCAGGGTCGCATTGTGGTGAGCAGTGAAATAGGTAAAGGCACGACTATGCGCGTGGTGTTGCCTGTGAAACCTGCTGATTGTATTACTTAAGGCTGTTTATTTATTTGAACCAAAGTCTTTGCTGCTAATGCTTGGATGACCGCAGTTTTAAGTTGAAATAAATTCCATGCCTGACGACGCATATCGGTGCGAAGTTCATTGCTACTCCAATATAAATGCAGCAGGTTTTGTACCTCTACATCATTTATGGCTTGCGAAAGCATGGCTTTATCTGGTTCGGAGCTAATTAAAATTCGTGCTGTATCAGGTATATATTGTTTCATTCTGTGTAAAAGTTGAATTCCGTCCATGTCGGGTAACTTCTGTGACGCAATAATGAGGTCGCAGGGATTTTTTTCGACGTGATCCAACGCTGCTTGCGCGCTACGGAAGCTGCTGACTAAACACTTGAAATACTTTGTAGGCGCGGATTTGAATTCTAGTTGCATCGTATTACATATGCTCTCTTGGGATTTTTCATCAGATAGGCCGCGAGCCATCAATGCCAATAAGCGTTTGTCATTTTCAACTAGAACGATTTGACAAGCCGAGTCATGTGGAACTGATTTAGCAGTGTTTTGATTCTCAGCCTTGCTTGCAAGGATATTTTCTCTATGTGCTAGTGCTTGCAGAATGCTGGATAGTAACTCGGCTTTTTCCCATGGCTTGGAAAGAAAACGATAGATGTGGGTTTCATTTATGGTGCGCACCAATGCATCAATGTCTGCTTCGCCGCTCAGTACTAAGCGTGCTGCATCAGACTGTAGCTCACCGAACTGTTTCAAAAATTCGATACCGTTCATTTCTGGCATTTTGTAATCGGCAACGACTAGATCAAATTTAACTTGCTTGCAACGTTCGATAGCTTCAACAGGATTACTAAAGGTTTCAATTTCAAAGAGACTTCTAAGCTCGCGGCGCAAGGCATCAAGTACGCTTTGTTCGTCATCTACTAACAGTATTTTATTCATGATATTTCTCCATTTCTATGCTTTAGGGAAGCTCTGTAAATCTAAACTCCGTCGCAATTTTTTACTCGCGCCTTGCCTCGCTTAGTATTTTTGAATTTATAGAGGCCTCCTTTATTTACAGCAAAGGCACAATCAATAATGCGACGATATTGATGATTTTGATAAGCGGATTAATCGCTGGGCCTGCTGTGTCTTTGTAGGGGTCTCCCACCGTATCGCCCGTGATTGCCGCTTTGTGTGCTTCGCTACCTTTACCGCCGTAGTTTCCCTCTTCGATATATTTTTTCGCATTGTCCCAAGCACCACCGCCTGTAGTCATGGAAATAGCGACGAAGATGCCGGTGATGATGGTGCCGACCAACACGCCACCCAAAGCCTTAGGCCCCAGCGTTAAGCCGACAATAATCGGCACGGCGACGGGCAGTAGTGAGGGCAGAAGCATTTCCCGTATAGCGGCTTTAGTGAGCATATCCACTGCTTTGGAATAGTCTGGTTTGCCCGTGCCTTCCATAATGCCGGGAATTTCTTTGAACTGTCTGCGGACTTCGACCACTACAGAGGCTGCTGCGCGTCCTACTGCCTCCATGCCCATGGCTGCAAATAAATAGGGCACAAGGCCGCCAATGAACAAGCCGATGATGACGGTGTGGTCTGACAAGTCAAACAGCGTGGCATGGCCTAGATGTGTTGCCAGTGCATGGGTGTAATCCGCAAAAAGAACCAAAGCAGCTAGCCCAGCAGAACCGATGGCATAGCCTTTGGTCACCGCTTTAGTGGTGTTGCCTACCGCATCTAATGGGTCGGTGATATTGCGGATTTCTTCCGGTAGGCCAGACATTTCGGCAATGCCACCTGCGTTGTCGGTGATTGGGCCGTAGGCATCCAGTGCCACGACAATACCTGTCATGGATAACATGGAAGTGGCGGCAATAGCGATGCCATACAACCCAGCGAAGGCATACGCGGCATAGATGCTGGCACAAACGACTAGCACGGGCGCGGCGGTGGACTTCATAGAAACGCCTAAGCCAGCGATGATGTTGGTGCCGTGTCCAGTGGTTGATGCTTTAGCGATGTGGCGTACGGGGTTATATTCGGTGGCGGTGTAGTACTCGGTGATGACTACCATGGCGGCAGTTAGGAGCAAGCCGATCACTGCCGAACCGTATAGCGCACCCACGCTATAGCTGCCGTTGTCACTCATGAGCCATGAGGTAATCGGATAGAAAGCGATCAGTGCCAATACACCAGAGACGGCAAGGCCGCGATATAGCGCGTTCATGATCTTGCCGCCTTCGCGGGCATTGACGAAGAAGCAGCCGACGATAGAGGCGATGATGGAAAAACCGCCCAGCGCCAGCGGATAGATCACCGCATTGGGGCCTGCATGGGACATCAACATGCCGCCCAGCAGCATGGTGGCGATGATAGTCACAGCATAGGTTTCGAATAAATCTGCCGCCATGCCTGCGCAATCGCCGACGTTGTCGCCGACATTATCGGCAATCACGGCGGGGTTGCGTGGGTCGTCTTCGGGAATGCCCGCTTCGACTTTGCCCACTAGATCCGCACCCACATCCGCGCCCTTGGTGAAAATGCCGCCACCAAGTCGTGCAAAGATGGATATCAGCGAGCCGCCGAAGCCCAAGCCAATTAGAGGCTCAAGAATTTCTATGGTGTTAGCTCCGGCAGGGGCGTAAGCAGAGAGGAAAGCGTAATAGCCCGCCACGCCGAGTAGCCCCAATCCCACGACTAACATGCCTGTAATAGCGCCGCCTTTGAATGCTACGTTCAGTGCGGCATTCAGGCCATTGTGTGCGGCTTGTGCGGTACGCACATTGGCACGTACCGAGACATTCATGCCGATGTAACCTGCCGCACCAGAGAGGACTGCGCCGATGAGAAAACCGAGCGCGGTTTTCCATGCGAGCAGAAACCCGATTGCCAAAAACAACACGGCTCCGACAAGGGCGATGGTGGTGTATTGGCGATTCAGGTAAGCTGTCGCACCTTCTTGGATTGCGGCTGCGATGCTGCGCATCTTGTCGTTGCCCGTCGGCAAAGAGACGATCCAGCGAATAGATAGCGCACCGTAGATAATGGCAATCAAGGCACAATTCAATGCAAATATTAATCCAGCGGACATGATGTTCTCCTCTTTCGGCACGATCCCCAACGCAAAGGGATTGTGCCGTATAAGTTATACTTTAAACGTCTGCAATTTTTTCGCTACGGCTACATTGTTAAGTTGCACATACTGCGGCAAACCATCTTTAAATGGCGGGTAGTCTTCACCTTTGATGAGTGGTGCCAAATAAGTCCGGCATTTTTCGGTGATACCGAATCCGTCTCTAGTAATGAAGTTACGCGGCATCATTTTTTCAACGTTGGCGACTTCACTGAGTTGTGCGACACCGATTTTCCATTTATAGGGTGTGTCAGAAATTCGCTTTACGGCAGGCATAACGGCATTCTCACCTTTTAAGGCAAGTTCGACGGCTTTCTTGCCTAATGCATAAGCTTGTTTGACATCAGTTTTCGAGGCGATGTGGCGTGCTGCACGTTGTAAGTAGTCAGCGACAGCCCAGTGGAATTTATACCCAAGCGCATCTTTAACCATGTTGGCAATAACCGGTGCCGCACCACCTAATTGTGCGTGACCAAAAGCATCGCGCACCCCTTGGTCTGAAAGGAAGTTGCCATCTTCGCCTTTCACTCCTTCGGAAACAACGATGGAACAGTAACCGTGCTTTTTCACCATCGCATCTACTTTGGCGAGGAACTTTGCTTTCTTGAACGCGATTTCGGGGAATAGGATGACGATAGGTAGCTCACAGCTTTCATCCGAGGCTAGTCCGCCGGCCGCTGCAATCCAGCCAGCATGCCGCCCCATTACTTCCATGACGAATATTTTGGTGGATGTCTTTGCCATTGAGGCCACATCGAAACTGGCTTCGCGTGTTGATACGGCAACATATTTAGCGACTGAGCCGAAGCCGGGGCAGCAGTCGGTGATGGGCAAGTCGTTGTCCACGGTTTTGGGTACATGAATGGCTTGTAGCGGATAGCCTAATTGCTCGGAAAGTTGCGAAACTTTCAAGCAGGTGTCAGCAGAATCACCTCCGCCGTTGTAAAAGAAGTAGCCGATGTTGTGCGCTTTGAATACTTCGATTAAACGTTCGTACTGAATTTTGTTTTCTTCCAAACCTTTGAGTTTGAAGCGGCAAGAGCCAAATGCACCGGAAGGGGTATAGCGCAAAGCGGCAATGTTTTTGGCGGACTCTTTGCTAGTGTCGATCAAATCTTCTGTTAAGGCTCCGATGATGCCGTTGCGCCCAGCATAGACTTTGCCAATTTTGTCTTTATGCTTGCGCGCAGTTTCAATGACCCCTGCGGCTGAGGCATTGATGACGGCGGTAACACCGCCTGATTGTGCATAAAATGCGTTTTTCTTTGCCATGATGGACTCCTGATGAATGATCAATATATTTCGTTGTAATGGATACATCTTACGCCATTTATTTGCATGTGATAAATCTCGCAGAAAACATTTTAGACTGCCTGAGTTACACTTATATATATGAAAAAAGATTTTGTTTGGAATACTAATGAGATGCTGGCTTCTGTGTTGTTTGAGCCGCTGCATTCTGCATGTAAGCGCCTTGGGTATGCGTGTTTCCCAAGCTTGGCAGAGCTTAATGCGCTCTTGGATGAGTCACATATGGTGCAGACGGGTAAGCGATTATGCTTTGTTGAGCAAGGTTTGGGAAAGCTGGCTTTTGAGTCTCAATATGAACCACGTTGTTACTTGACCGGCGAAGTGCAGACGCGTGAGAATAATCTGCACGATTTGTTTAACGCACTGGTCTGGTTAAATTTTCCGCGTAGCAAAGCGGCGATTAATGTCAGACATTATCAGGCATTAAGTGTTGCTTCCGAAGCTTTAACAACGCAACGCGGCAGCGTGCGTGACATGGCGACTTTGTTCGATGAATCGGGTGTAATGGTGGTTAGTGCGGATAGTCATTTGAGTCAGTTGTTGTGTGATTTCAAATGGAAAGAATTGTTTTTATCGCAGCGTGATAAGGTGATTTCTCAGATGGGATTTTACATTTTTGGGCATGGTTTATATGAGAAAGCTATGCAGCCTTATGTTGGGATAACGGGGCAAGGATTGGTGTTGCAGGTGAACGCTGAATTTTTTACTTGGCCTTTGGCGAGTAGAATGCAGCATTTAGATGAGCGAGTCGCCACGTATTTGCATGATCCTGTGCATTGTCAGGATACTCATGAACTTACGCCAGTTCCTTTGTTGGGCATACCTGGCTGGTCAAACGATAATGAACAAGCTGAGTATTACGATAATCTAAACTATTTTCGTTCTGGAAGGCGAAGTTCGACTTTGCTTAATACAGCTGAAGGCCGAAATTAGTGTCAGTAATTATATTTTCGGATAAGCAATAAACTTCGTTTAATCCGCAGATTTCGCAGATCGTCAGGAGGGTGAAACGGGCGCTTTAATTTGGATGCCGACGTGGCTACGGTAGCATATTGGATTGTTTAGGAGTTTTTAAATATGTTGCCTGCCATGCACAAGCGAAAAACGTACATGTGCTTCTGTGCCGTCGAGAGTACATGCTATTTACTGCAGATTTTTTGATGCTAGGCGGGAGATAACTGAGTTCGCAAAGCGAAATTCACTCGGTATTATCGGGATGCGCGAACAGGCTACTGACCTCGACGACGTTTTTTATGTTACAAATATTGCCTAAGGGGCGCTTGAGTAGAAGTGAGTTTACCTACGCATCTTATTGGTACGTTAGGGACAGTGCAATGATTTGGGTATTGATTGTTGATGACCACGCCATCGTCCATACGCAAATCGCAAGTGGAGGTGTGTTTATTAGTGCTGGCGTGCTTGAGCTTTTGACACTTGCATTGGGTGGCACTCATACAGCGATGCCTCGTACTTTACTATTCGATTCGTCATCAACTGACAGGTTTTCCAAGCGGTTTATAATGTTTTTAGCCTTGTCGCTTAAAGCAGGGCTGGAATGCAAGCCAATTCTATTGGAGTGGTTAAAGCGGGTGGTTTCTAATAACATGGCTGTGTGGTGTTAAATTCAAGGTGGCGGGTGAGAGGAATTATCGCCCCCCGCAAGCTATAAATATGTGTATATAATAATCCTAAGCGCGTAAGGTGCTTATTAGAGGGGAGTCAAGTTGAAACCAAAAAGCTGGCTGGATCGGATGATAGATAGTATTGCGCAAGTGTTCCAAGACTGGGGTGCGGTGATGGCTACACGCGAGTTTTGGGCCATTCTCGCAGTTACTACCATCATGATCGGATTTTTGATCGTAGCAGGAAGCATGTTGGTCAACTTCAATTCTATGCGCATGCGCAATTGCTTTGGGGCGAGCAACTGGACAGCTTTTCTGATGTTTAATGTTCTCGCCGTATTTGTGTTTGCTGGAATTGCGGCACTTGGCGAGGCATTTAACTATTTCGATAGCAGAAAACGCGGTATTCCGTATAAATTGAGCTCGACCTTTTCCTTGCTTATCGCCATGGTGGCCTTAGGTAGTGTCGGTTTGGTTATTTTGAAAAACGCTTGTTAGTATTTTTTTATATAAAAAAAACATCAAAACATCAAATCCTCACCACAGAGACACAGAGCAAGCACAGCTTCAATTGCTTATAGGCGTAGGTGTCATGGGTGCTGAGTGAATATCTACGAGCACTTGAAAATCTGCGTTAATCTGTGAAATCTGCGGACAAAAGCTTTTTCTAGGTTAATCTGCGGGTTGAACTGCTGTTTTAAGGTTTAAATAAATGCGCTGAATCTCTGCTTTTGCGGAGATGATGAATTATCTGCGTTTGCCTTGGATTAACCAGCTGGCTTGATGCTGGCTAGTACCTGCGCATAGAGATCAGGGGCGAGGTGATCCAGTTCTATATTGTCCGGCATGCCGCGTAGCCAAGTGAGTTGGCGCTTGGCAAGCTGGCGGGTTGCGGCAATTCCTTTGGCGGATAGCTCCGCCGCGCTGATCTCACCATCTAAATATTCCCAAGCTTGTCGGTAACCTACGCAGCGCATAGAGGTCATGTCAGCGTGCAGTGCATATTTTTTGCGTAATTCTTGCACTTCTTCCAGCAAACCTTGATTTAACATTTCAGCGAAACGAGAGGCGATGCGTTGGTGTAATACAGCGCGGTCGTATGGCATCAATGCGATGGAGGTGATGCTGTAGGGAAGTGGGTTTTTCTCCTGCTGTTGTAGCAACACTGACATTGCTTGTCCGCTGAGGAGAAATACTTCCATTGCGCGTTGAATACGTTGTGTGTCAGTGGGATGTAGGCGTGCGGCAGTTTCGGCATCCACTTCGGTAAGCTTGCAATGCAGCTGTTCAATGCCGAACTGCGCGATCTCCTTATCCAACTCCGTACGTAATGTTGCATCGGCTGGCGGTAAAGGGCTTAAGCCGTCGCGCAGTGCTTTGAAGTACAACATTGTGCCGCCGACTAATAAAGGAATTCTGTCGCGAGCCGTGATGTCCGCCATTAAGCGCATCGCGTCGCGGCGAAACGCCGCAACGGAATAGGCTTCAGTTGGATCAATGATGTCAATAAGGTGATGAGGTGCACGGGCTAGGGTGGCGGCATCTGGTTTGGCGGTGCCAATATTCATATCACGAAATACCAAAGCAGAATCCACACTAATGAGTTCTACAGGTAGTTGCTGAGCCAGTTCTACGGCAATGCCGGTCTTGCCGCTGGCCGTTGGTCCCATTAGGAAAATAGCGGGGGGGAGATGCTTGGCTTGGTGATTATTGGAATTATATGATGTAGGCATGTGTAATTCTAAGATTTAAATGATAGGAGCAGACTATATTATTAACGTTTGCAGGATGATAGCGAGGTTGACCTGCTGTCGCTGCAAGATGCTGCAATACTTTTGAAGTAATGTAAGCTTGGTTTTCTAAAATGCGCATCTCATTAGTGGTATCTGTGATTTTTGATTGATTTCAGCAAAGCTGTTTGTGAGCGATGAAGCGACCATACACCTTAAATAAATGATATTCTGCAATCTCAGTATTTCATCTACAGCGAAGATATAGATATTAAAGGATCGTATGGAAAAGCGTAAAGTTCGAGTGCTGGTCGCGGATGACGAAGAACATATTCGTATCTTAATTAGTACGATTATTACATCGCTGGGGGCTGAAGTCGTTGCTGAAGCAGCGGATGGAGAGCAGGCCATCAATTTATACAAACAACATCAACCAGATATGGTTATGCTGGATATAAATATGCCCAAGCTAGATGGAATCGCTGTTCTTAAGCAAATCATGGCAATTAACCCCAGAACACTAGCTGTAATGCTGACCTCGCTTAATGCGATTGATGTTGTGAAGGAATGTATAGATGCAGGCGCATGGAACTATCTTCTTAAAAACACCACAGCTGAAGAATTACACAAGGAAATTAGTAGCACATGGGCAGGCTATATGAGCGCGATTGCGGAGGCTAGAAAGCAATGAGTTGTAATCATGTCAATCCAGAAGGTTACCAATTCTGTGCTCATTGTGGCGAGTCTCTGGAGCCTGTGCGTTGTCGCTGTGGTTTTGTGGTCGCTTCGGGTGATGCATTCTGTGGTCGGTGCGGAGTGAACTTGTCTGAGGAGGTCATAGCGCGAACTCATAAGAGCGTCATGGATGTAGATCACCGTTTTAACCTTGAAAACCTAGTGCAACAAGCGGCACAGGAGAAAAAATTTATTGAGTCTGTCCACAAAGCATATGTTACCCAAGACGATATCCGCAAACTGTTGGCTGCGCGCAGAAAGAAATTTTAGTTATGGAACTTTCCGAGTCACTCATCTCCAGTTTTCAGGAAAAGGCTAATATCCCTCCAGTGCCATTGGCTGGCATGGTTAAAGCAGCACATGGTGATGCACTTGAGTTTGCGCAATTCGTGATTCAGGATAGTTATCTGGATCGTGATGCTTGTGGAGAACTATTAGCGAATCAATTGAATCGTACTTATGTGAATCTTAGCAACACCTTGTTTCAGGACGAGGTAGTTGGGTTGTTGAACGGAGAAATTGCGCTACGTTATTTTGCGATTCCTTTGTATCGACTTGGTAAAGTGGTGACAGTGGGTATGGTTGATCCTAATGACTCGCAGGTCATCACAGCCCTCGAGAATTTTTTGATGGGATCGATTAGCCCGGTATTTTGCTTCCGCGACGAAATTGAATCGGCAATAAAAGTTAACTATCAGTCCGCCCAAAATGTGGATGATTTAGCGACTAGCTTTGACTTGAACGTATTTCAAAGTGGGCAATTAAGTGAAGATGCGCTGAGTAAATTGTTGGACTCCAAACCTCTAGTAGAGCTTGCGGACTCGATCATCCTGCTTGCACTAAAGGAACGGGCTTCTGATATACATATTGAACCGAAGAAGAAAGAAGTCGTGGTACGTTTCCGCATTGACGGTTTACTGGTGGACCGACTTTTCTTGCCGAAGGAGATGAGTTTGCCACTTGTTTCACGCTATAAAATTTCCTCTGAAATGGATATTAGCGAACGGCGAGTACCACAGGACGGTAGACTTAGTTTTGTTCTGCCGATGAAGGCGTTAGATCTGCGTGTTTCATCTTTGCCAGTGATGTATGGCGAAAAAGTGGTGATGCGTATTCTCGGTTCTTTGTATGCTAGTGCTATTTTAAATTTAGATAAGCTGGATTTTTCTCCTGAAGTGTTGCGTCCATTGAAGGCCACACTGAAGCACCCACAGGGGATTTTGTTTGTGACAGGGCCGACGGGTTCTGGAAAAAGTACTACTTTGTATGCGGCATTGAACTTTATTAATACCCGCGATATTAATATTGTCACCATTGAAGATCCGGTTGAATATGACGTGCACAGTCTGAATCAAGTCATGGTTAACGAAAAAGTGGGGCGCGGTTTTCAAGAAGTGTTGCGCTCGGTATTGCGTCAAGATCCAGATGCCATTCTGGTGGGGGAAATACGTGACCCAGAAACCGCACGTATTGCGGCTCAAGCCGCGCTGACGGGTCATTTAGTGTTGACCAGCTTGCACACCAATGATGCGATTCAGGCTACGACACGTTTGCTGGAAATGGGCGTGGAGCGATATGTGGTGGCCCCTGCCATTATTGGAGCGTTGGGGCAGCGCTTGGTTCGTCGTTTGTGTGAGTACTGTAAGACTGAATATCAAGCTGAAGCGGATGAGTTGCGTCCCTATTTTTATTGGCAGGAAGGCACTATGATGCCAACTCTCTACAAGGGAAGTGGCTGTGAACATTGCGGGGGAACAGGTTATGTAGGCCGAATAGGTATCCATGAGTTTCTTAAAATCACCCCGCAGATTCGTGAAGCGATTCAGCAAGCGCGAGATTATGATGAAATATTGAGCCTCGCCATGCAACAGGGTTTTCATAATTTACGCTACGACGGTTTTAAAAAGGCCTTGCGCGGCTTGACCTCCTTGGATGAGGTGATACGCGCAACAGCCTCATTAGAGGACGAGTGATATGGAACAAGTCGAGAATATGTTGGCGCAGAATCTGCAAAGAAATGAAACCTTGTTGACCGCGATTCTTGATAATGTACTGGATGGCATTATCACGATAGATGAATATGGTCTCGTCGAGTCGTTCAATAAATCAGCCCAAACTATTTTTGGCTATCCAGCAGCAGAGGTTGTTGGCAACAACATCAAAATGCTAATGCCTGAGCCGTATCACAGCGGGCATGATGGCTATTTACATAATTTCGCAAGCACGGGAACTAAAAAAGTTATCGGTATCGGACGTGAGGTAGTCGGTCGGCGTCGCGATGGTTCGACTTTTCCGATGGATCTGGCGGTGAGTGAAATGCAGGTAGGGAAGCGGCGCATGTTCACCGGCATTGTGCGTGACATCACTGAATATAAAAAGGTGGAAAGGCTACAGGGGCAGTTTTCGGCGATTATCGAATCTTCTAATGATGCCATTATGAGTAAAGATCTAGATGGAATCGTTACAAGCTGGAATTTGGCTGCTGAAAAATTGTTTGGCTATACCGAGCAGGAAATGATTGGTCAGCCGATGGCACGTCTTGTGCCAGTGGAGCGAGCCGAAGAAGAGCCGCAAATTCTTGCTAAAATCAGGCGTGGAGAGCACATTCAGCATTTTGAAACCCAACGTAGAAAAAAAAATGGGGAGATTTTCCCCATTTCGGTCACCATTTCTCCAATTATGGATTCGCATGGGAAAATTATCGGTGCCTCTAAAATCGCACGTGATATCTCAGAGCGTCATCAGGCGATTCAGGCGCGGCGCGATAGTGCAGCGCGCATGGCAACGATTCTGGACAATATCCTAGATGGCATTATTACCATCAATAGTGAAGGGATTGTTGAATCATTCAATAAATCAGCAGAACATATTTTTGGCTACGCCGCCGCCGAGGTGATTGCTAGCAATGTCAAAATGTTGATGCCAGAACCCTATCACAATCAGCATGATGGCTATCTGAATAATTTCATGACGACTGGAGTCAAGAAAATCATCGGCACGGGGCGTCAGGTGAAAGGGAAACGCAAGGATGGTAGCACCTTCCCGATGGATCTTGCGGTTTCTGAAATGGAGTTGGGTGGCACTCGTATGTTCACTGGCATCGTGCGTGATATCACGGAACGCGTTAAAGTCGAGCGCATGAAGAGTGAATTTATTTCCACGGTCAGTCATGAGCTACGCACCCCGCTCACTTCAATTCGCGGTTCTTTAGCATTGCTTGCCGGTGGCGTGATTGGTGAGTTGCCTGCTGCCGCCAAGCCGTTGGTTGATATTGCCCACAAAAATAGTGAGCGCCTGATTTTGTTGGTTAATGACATTCTCGATATGGAGAAAATCGAGGCGGGCAAAATCGAGTTTGATCTGCAAACCGTCAAGTTGATGCCGTTATTGCATCAGGCCTTGGATGGGAACCGTGCTTATGCAGAGCAGTTCAATGTAGTCTACGAAATTGAAAGTGAGCTGCCGGATGTGATGGTGAGGCTGGACCCAAATCGTTTGATGCAGGTGTTTGCAAATTTGTTGTCAAATGCAGCAAAATTTTCACCTCTTGGTGAAAAGGTATTGATTGCGGTCGAACAAAAAGGGGGGCGTGTTCGTGTCGCGGTGAAAGATCATGGTTCAGGTATTCCGGATGAGTTCAAGGACAAGATATTTCAGAAGTTCGCTCAGGCCGACTCTTCTGATACGCGAAAAAAAGGCGGCACAGGCTTGGGCTTGAGTATCACCAAGGCAATTGTCGAACACATGGGTGGCAGCATAGATTTTGAGTCACAGCCCAACGTGCTGACTACATTTTATTTTGAATTTCCAGAGTGTTTGTCTGGCAAAGCAGATGTTGTTCCCCCGCTTAGTTTGGTGTCTGACAACAAGGTGTTGGTATGCGAGGATGATAAAGATATTGCACTGTTATTAAGGACAATGCTGGAGCATGCGGGTTATGTTGTTGATGTTGCCTATGATGCGACACAGGCAAAACAGCTGTTGCAACAAGACACATACCAAGCGATGACTTTAGACTTGGTGATGCCTACTCAAACTGGCATGTCTTTGTTGCGTGAATTGCGAGATGATCCTGATACTGCTGATTTGCCAGTCATCGTGGTTTCTGTAAAAGCAATGGAGGCGAAAAAAGATGCAGGCAGTGGCGACTTAGACGTGATTGACTGGATTGCTAAACCTATTCACCGCGAAACATTAGTTGAAGCAATTGCTAGTATTGCCGACAAAGTTAAGCAACGTAAATCTAGAGTGTTATACGTGGAAGATGATGCGGATCTATTTCATGTAGTAAAGAGTGTTGCTGGGCAGTTTGTGGAACTGGAACAGGCCAATTCTATTGCCGCAGCTTGGCGTATGCTGGAGTTGCGGCAATATGAACTAGTGATTCTTGATATAGATTTACCTGATGGCTCTGGATTTGACTTGCTTCCATTATTGAAAGAAGCCGGCTCAACCGTTCCCGTATTGCTGTTTTCCGCGAGCGAAGTCGATCTCGAAGAAGCAAAACAGTTTGATGCGGTGATGGTGAAATCGCGTACTAGTAATGATAAGTTGTTGGAGGTTATCAAACGTTTAATTGGGATCGAATAGCGTGGAAAAAATGCGTACTGTAGTTGTGGTTGATGATGACAGCCTGATGCGGGAAATGTTGAAAGTGATTTTGCAAAGTGCAAATTATCAGGTGTTAGGCGAGGCCGCAAACGGCGAGATGGCTATTGAACGATGTTCAAATTTAAAGCCGGACCTTGTTCTTTTGGATATTAATATGCCGAAAATAGATGGCTTGCAGGCGCTGCAAGAAATTCGCAAATTGTGTCCTGCAACTAAGGTGATGATGGTGAGTGCGGATGCAACAATGGGCCGAGTTGCTGAGGCGATTCAAAAAGGCGCTTCTGGGTTTGTGGTGAAACCGCTTAATGCCGCCAGTGTGTTAGATAGAATCGAAAATTGTTTTAAGGGAGAACTGCGTAATGACAGATAAATTAAGCCGAATTTTGTATGTTGAGGACGAGCCGGATATTCAGGCTGTGGCTAAAATGGCCCTAGAGATGGTGGGTGGGTTTACTTTGGAAGTATGCAGCTCCGGTGGAGAAGCACTTGAGAAAATCGTCGCATTTCAACCACAACTTATTTTGTTGGATGTAATGATGCCCGGTATGGATGGGCCCACTACGCTTGGAAAGTTGCGTGAACTACCGTCGTTTGCCACGACTCCGGTAATCTTCATGACGGCTAAAGTACAGCCCTCTGAGGTGGCTGAATATAAAAGAATTGGTGCTCTGGATGTAATTCCAAAGCCTTTTGATCCGATGACACTGGCCAGCCAAGTGACGGCTGTATGGGAGCACAGCGATGGCTGATCAAACCGAACTGTTGGCGAAACTAAAGGCTTTGAGTGATGGCTATGCTGAACAGTTACCGGCTAAATTAGCCCAGATCGAAGCGCACTGGGAGCAGTTGTCGAAACTAGACTGGGATGAAGAAGGGTTTCAAGCCCTGCATCGAATGGTGCACAGTCTGACGGGCTCGGGTAAAACGTTTGGTTTTTCTGCCTTGAGTGATGCAGCGCGTAATCTTGAAGCTTTTCTTAAACAGATCAATGAATCCAAGACCGTGTTGGACGAAGAGCAGAGCAATCAGATACAAAGCATGATAACCGGTCTGCACCAGGTAGCGATCAAACGCGATGCAGCTCCTGCTGGCGTGGTTGCCGTTGTGCAAGAGCCGATAAGCGAGCTTCAGTCGAAGCGTGTTTATGTGGTCGAAGATGATGTGGATTTTGCTGCTGGGCTGAAGATACATCTCGGTTATTTTGGTTACAATGTTAGTGTGTTTCACCACTTAGAAGATTTTCGTCAGGCCGTTAAACACAGTTCAGATGTCGTCGTCGTGATGGATATCAGCTTTCCCGAGGACAGTTGGGGTGGTGTACATGTGATGAAGGAGGTTCAGGAGCAGCGAGAAGTGCCTTTGCCGGTCATATTTTTGACTTCGCATGTTGATTTTCAGTCGCGTTTGGAGGCGGTGCGCTCTGGGGGTATTGCCTATTTTAATAAATCACTTAATGTTAGTAGCCTGATTGATAAGCTTGACGATCTGACCTCCATTCAACCAGCTGCTCCGTATCGGGTGTTAGTTATTGACGATGCACCAGCGCTGACAGCTTATTACGCAGCGGTGCTGGAACAAGCGGGAATGACCACGTTCGTAGTCAACGATCCCTTGGCTGTAATGCCTCCGCTGCTGGAGTTTTCGCCTGATTTGATTTTGATTGATATGTATATGCCAGGATGTAATGGCATGGAATTGGCCAAAGTGATTCGTCAGCTAGATGTTTTTGTCAGCATTCCCATTGTGTTTCTGTCCGCTGAAAAAGATTTAGATAAACAACTTTTAGCGATGGATTTAGGCGGTGATGATTTCCTTACCAAACCGATTCAGCCGCAGCATCTTGTTTCATCGGTGACAAGTCGTATTCGTCGTTCATTGATGCTGCGTTCATTTATGGTGCGTGACAGTCTGACTGGGTTGTTGAACCATACTGCGATCAAAGATCAACTCGGTCGTGAAGTGGCGCGAGCCAAGCGACAAAAAACCCATAGTTGTTTTGCCATGGTAGACATCGACTTTTTCAAGAAAGTAAATGACACCTATGGTCATCCGGTCGGTGACCGAGTGATTAAGAGCTTGTCGCGCTTGCTCAAACAGCGCTTGCGTGATAATGATTCGGTAGGGCGCTATGGCGGAGAAGAGTTTGCAGTGATTTTGGCTGATACGGACGGCGCAGCTGCGCTTAAGGTTCTAAACGTGATTCGCGAAGATTTTTCTCGTTTGTTGCATCAGGCTGAAGGTGCTGATTTCTCGGTTACATTTAGTTGTGGGATCGCGGATGTAGCAGATTTTGCCGATGCAAATGCGTTAAGCGAAGCAGCTGATAAAGCTTTGTATCAGGCCAAACATGCGGGGCGCAATCAGGTAGCACTCGCGAGTAAGTAGCCGGTTATGAAGCGTGCTGAGTGATGGCTTTTAAATTACCGATATCAATTTTATTCGTCACGAAAAAGCTGACGCAATAATGCTGAGGAACTCAATATTTAATCTGAAAATGGAAACTTAATCCGCAGATTAATGCGGATTTAAATTGCTTGCAGATATACGATTAGATAGCTAATAGCTGATTCAGATATTCAATATTAATTGCTTATTTAATCAGCGAAGGCCTGTGGAATTTGCTTTCGCTAGGTTTGTCGACGTTGATCCATGGAAAAAGGAACTTACTGACATGCGGCATGTTTCCATTACTTACAAAGTCGTCTTAGCGTTGCTATTGGTTTCTCTTATTCCTTTGTTTGCAATGCAATGGATGAGCGCACGCGAATTCGAACAGACACTTACCCGACAAATACTCCAAAATCTTGGCAATGTTGCCAGCAAAAAATCCGAGCAACTTGGAATCTATGTGAAGGAGAGGATCTCTGACTTAGAATTGCTGGCGAGTAATCCGCAACTATCTCACGATCTTGTTCGCTTGAGCAAAAGTTTCAATCGCGGGATACAGTCCGCTTCGTATTTAAAGGCTAATGCCGACGTTCATCCCTACTATGAGCGCATTGCTGCTTTGGGGGATTATTACGATCTGTTTTTTGTTGATACTGTGGGCAATATTGTTTTTGATGTTAATCATGAAGATGATTTCGCTAGTAATTTGAATGATGGGCCATATCGCGATAGTGAACTGGCACGCGTTGTAGCCTTAGCACATAACAAGCGAACAAGTAGCTTTTCTGATGTTGAGTATTATGCGCCATCGAATAAGGCTGCTGCCTTTATTGCTACACCTGTTATCTCAGAAGGCAAGCTGATCGGTGTTTTGGCAATGCAAATTAACCAGACACATTTTGAAGCTGTGGCAAGAAATAATACTGGCCTCGGAGATAGTGCTGAGACAGTAATTGCCAAGGCGGTTGGAGACAATGCGCTGTTCCTATTCAATCTCAAGCATGATCCTGATGCGGCAATGAAACGCGTTGTTAAGAAAGGCGATGTGAGCGGAGAAGCCATTTTGAATGCGCTTCAGGGAAAAAATGGTGAAGGCTTATTAGCTGACTACTATGGGCGCAAGGTGATAGCCGCTTGGCGTTACATTCCAGAAGCTCGACTCGGTATGGTGGTCAAAGTGTATCAAGACGCAGCGCTGGCTCCAGTCACGGCAATGCGTCAGCGCTTATTGATTTTTGAAATATTGGTGACTTTGCTGGTGGTTGGCCTTGGCGTATTTTTCGCTCAACGTCTAATTCGTCCCGTGCGCGAACTGAGTGTGGCAGCTCAGGCCATTGCGCAGGGGGAATTTTCACAGCTAATCGAATTACATGGCAAGGATGAACTTACGCAACTGGGAGAAAGCTTTAATCAAATGGCCGCATTTGTGCGTGGCTCTAGCAAGATGCTTGAGGAACGGGTTAGGCAACGTACTCTAGAACTCGAGATTGCTAATATTTCGTTGGCAGAAAACGAACGCTTCATTCGCACGATTATGGACACCGTTGTCTCAGGCATTATTACTATCAATGAAAAAGGCATTGTTCAAAGCGTGAATTATGCTGCGGAGCAGATGTTTGGCTATGCAGCTCATGAGATGGTGGGTGAAAATATCAAGCTACTGATGCCTGAGTCTTATCATTCTGAGCATGATGGCTATATTGAGAAATATTTAGCAACAGGTGAGCGCAAAGTGATTGGTATGGGTCGCGAGTTTAGCGGTTTGAGTAAGACTGGTTTGGAGTTTCCAATAGAGCTGGCGGTAAGTGAAGTGCAGCGCGAAGGCGCAGTGCGATTTTTTGTTGGCGTTGTTACCGATATCACAGTACGCAAGGCTGTACAGGCAACTAATTTGCGCCATACCCGTGCGATTGAGGAGAGTCCGGTGATGGTAGTGATTGCCGATAGAGAGCACAATATTGAATATGTGAATCCAGCTTTTATAAACATTACGGGTTATTCATTAGAGGATGTACTTGGTCTCAATATGCTCTTTATTAAGAGCGGAAATCTGTCAGAGTCTGTCTATCAAGAAATCCTAGAAAGACTACAGTCTGGTCAATCCTGGTGCGGAGAGTTAGAGGATAGACGCAAAGATGGATCACTGTTTTGGGTGTCGGCAAATATATCGCCAGTGCGTAATGAGCAAGATGAAATCGTCAATTACGTGGCGGTCGAGGACGACATTACTGAGCGTAAAAAATTAGAGACAGAAATACGTCAGCATCGCGACCACCTTGCCGATTTGGTACAGGTGCAGACGGCAAACATCAAGGCTATAGTGGATACAGCGGCAGATGGCATTATCACCATTGATAAACTCGGAAATGTACTTAGTTTTAATGGCGCGGCCGAGCGTATGTTTGGTTTTTCTGCCGAAGAGGTTGTCGGTGCCAATATCAATATGCTGATGCCTGAGCCTTATCACTCGGCTCACGATGGGTATTTGGAGCGTTACTTTACGACTCGCGAGGAGCATGTTATTGGTTACGGGCGTGAGGTGGTCGGACAGCGCAAGGATGGCAGCACTTTCCCGCTGTATTTGGCTGTCAGTGAGATGAAGGTTGGTGCTGAAACACGTTTTACCGGCATCGTGAGAGATATTTCGATACAGAAGGATACTGAGGCCGCTCTCGTTGTGGCGCGCGAGTCTGCGGAGGCTGCGAGTCAAGCAAAGTCCAACTTCCTTGCCAATATGAGCCATGAGATTCGCACCCCGATGAACGCCATCATTGGTATGACTGATTTGGTGCTAGACTCAACTTTGCAGCCGCAGCAGGAAAAGCTGTTGCGCTCGGTAGCTAGTTCAGCTAAGTCATTGCTCATCATTCTCAACGATATTTTAGACCTGTCCAAACTAGAGTCTGGAAAAATGGAATTGGAGCTTATTCCTTTCAGCATTCGTGAAGTCCTTGAAGGGGTGGAAGATGTAGTCAAGGTTGGAGCTACGAGCAAAGGACTGAGCGTGAGCGTGCATTTGAATGACAGCATTCCTCCCTGTGTTATGGGGGATCCGATGCGTTTACGTCAGGTGTTGCTTAATCTGGCTGGGAATGCCGTAAAATTTACTCAGCAAGGTGAAATTTCTATTTCTGCTTATCCTAGTGAGCAGTTCGGTGAGTGGCATTTTAGTGTCAAGGATACGGGCATCGGGATTGCGCAAGACGGTCAGGGGAAAATATTTGAGCGTTTCTCACAAGCTGACGAATCCACTACTCGGCATTTTGGTGGTACAGGTTTGGGTACCAATATTTCGCGCGAAATCGTGGAGTGTATGGGTGGGCGTATCTGGGTGGAAAGTGAAGAGGGACGAGGGAGTGACTTTCAGTTTACGGTACGCTTGCCGACGGCTGTTGGAGTCACCGAATGTACAACTCGCCTTGGCGGAAGTTATCTAGGTCGTTCGCCGCATACTCGTCCACTGAGAATACTTGTGGCTGAGGATATCTTGCTTAATCAGGAACTTGTGGTGATACGTCTTACTCAGCGCCAACATCAGGTGGAAGTGGCGGCTAATGGTCGTATTGCTGTAGAGCGTTTTCAGCAGGAGGAGTTTGACCTGATTTTGATGGATGTGATGATGCCGGAAATGGATGGCGAAGTGGCTACACGCACTATCCGTGCTATTGAAAAAGACAAGGGTGGGCATATCCCTATCATTATGCTTACCGCCAGTGTTATGCATACCGATCAGCGAAAATATATTGAGGCAGGTGCAGATGCTTTTGTTGGCAAACCTATAGACTTCGCTGAGTTATATGGAATGATCGCGAACTATTTTCCTGTGATTGATGTACCTGCCGAAGTGGTGTCGCAGCTGCCTGTGGCGCAGTTACCGTTGATCGCCGGAGTCGACTTACAGGCCGGAATGTTGATTTGGGGGGAGTGGGCTAGCTATCGCAATGCTTTACTAAATTTTAGGCGCAACTATGTCGCTTCGATTGCTGAGTTGAAGCGTCTGTTTGAGGCTGAGAGATATGACGAAGCAGAGTTGTTGGCGCATACGATTAAAGGTGTGACTGGCAACCTCGCTGCTAAAGAGTTGGCCGCTGCCGCTTCGGAATTGGAACGCAGTGCGAAAGAGTCCGTTAATGATGTGGCAATTTCGTTAGCGCGCGCAGGTGAGCAGATGGATTTACTTGTTGCCGCTATCGGGGAGGTAGAACGGAACACTGAGGGGCAGGTAGCGGCTTCTGTTGTAACTGACCCCGTTCGCGCGATGCCCTTGTTGCAACAGTTGATTGCATCATTGGAACGCTCAGAGTTGGATGATGTTCTCATCAGTCAGTTGCGTGAGGTGCTTGATACGCGGCGTTTTGGGCACCTTGAAATATTGATTGATGCTTTTGAGTTTGACGAAGCCAGCGCGCTTGCAAACGAATTTCTGAGCCAACTTCAAGAGGCAGGAGAGTCGAATGAATAGGGAAAAGCTATTATTGGTAGATGATGACCCGCAAAACCTTCAGTTGTTGCGTCGGATTTTGCAAGATGAATACGATTTGATCTTTGCGAAATCGGGTGAAGATGCGCTGGATGCTGTGCTTGAACATCACCCTAATTTGATTTTGTTGGATATAATGATGCCGGGTATGGATGGGTATGAAGTTTGTCGTCGCCTTAAGGAAGATAAGCGTTGCTGTTATATTCCGGTGATATTCGTCACAGCAATGAATGAAGAGAGTGATGAAACAAAGGGCTTTGAACTAGGGGCCGTGGATTACATCAGCAAGCCGGTGCGTCCTTCGGTGGTGCGCATGAGGGTTAAATCTCATCTCGCCTTGAATGATCAGCAGCGCGCTTGCCAGCAGCGAGTGATACAGGAGCACCAAGCGCTGATTGATTCACGTTGGCATAGTCTGCAAATGCTGGGTAGGGCAGCAGAATACAAAGACAATGAAACTGGGGTGCATGTGGTGCGCATGTCACATTACTGTAAGTTGCTGGTTGAGGCTTACGGTTGGGCTGGCGAAGATTGTACTTTGATGTTGCATGCCGCGCCTATGCACGATATTGGCAAGATTGGAACCCCGGATCAAATCCTCAGTAAGCCCGCCAAGCTTGATGCGGATGAATGGCAGATTATGCAGCAGCATCCAGTGGTTGGCGCTAAGATCATCGGTGATTTCGCTAAGGATTCCGAGTTGTTCGAGATGGCGCAAGTAATCGCATTGACGCATCATGGAAGTGGGACGGCAGCGGGTATCCGCAAGGCTTGGCAGGTGAGGCAATTCCTATTGTTGGACGTGTAGCTGCAATCGCCGATGTATTTGATGCGTTGGTAAGTAAACGACCATACAAGGTGCATGGACTATTGAAAAGGCTATGCAACGCATTAAGAACGAAGCGGGTCAACATTTTGACCCAACGTTAATTAATTTATTTGTTGATATTTTGCCCCAAGTGTTAGAGGTTCGTGAACGCTGGATGGAGTAGCTTAATACAATACTATGTTTGCTTAAGTATAGATAAACAAGGAGTTGGCTTGTGATGTTGCCAGCTTTAGTCGACTTCGTAGTGGTTTTGTTAGAGAAAGATTAAAGCTTCAACGAGCTTGGTGGTTTTAATCTTTCGCCTGATTTGTATTTTATTTGCAAAGATAGTCTGTTGATTCGCAGGCCAATAGCAAACCTGTCGAGAGGTGGGGACGCAAAGCCACGGGGCTAAGGGAGCATTCCTATGCTAGCCGAGTTTCTGATTTTAAAGTGCTTGCTTAAAATCATTCGCGCCCTTTCTTTATTACTTTTGTTAGTCCGTGAAGTTCGTCTAGAAAGGGGAATAATACATGAGAGTTTCGGAGGAAACTTCAACGCTTGCTCTAGAGCGTGAGCTATCTGTTTCGCATTGGCGTGAGTATATATGCGTCATATTTTAGCTTGGCACAGTGCTTCATACAAACTCTCCCTAGCTTCCAATACATGAATAATCATCCCGCGATGTTTCTTTTAGATGCGAGTTTAAGGGGGGATGTGGCATGTATATCGAATGCATGTTGAAAACATTCTTAGGCTGCGTGAGCGCGTCAGCGGCCCTATTATCGAAAATCTGCCTTTTGTCTGACTGGCGCTACTTAAGCTAAGGATGGCAATGATGCTGAAACAATTATTTAAACCGAGAATTAGACAGGCAGGTAAGTTCACTTACGCTAAGAAATTTTTGTCGTTTAGTTTTATTTATCTTGCGGCGATTGTGGTGTTGTTTTCTGCCGTTTATATATCGTTTCGTGAAGATGTTGTGGACTCAAAGCGACAGTTAGAAGGGCTGCAATTGATTAAGCCTCTGCTTCTTCTGGTGAGATTTGAACATCAGCATCGCGGACTTGAAGCAGGAATGCTGAATGAAGTCATTAATAAGAAATTGCAAGACGCGTATCATGCCAATAAAGAGGACGCAGTGTTGGCGATGCGAAAAGCAGAGCAAATGCTGCCTCAAAAATTATCTTCTGGGAATGCTTGGCAGGGCATCAAAAACAAATGGGAAGTCATTCACCATGGAAACAATAGCTGGCAACCTAAAGTCAGTTTTGATGCGCATAGTCAACTTATTAAGGAGTTGCTGTTTTTCACTGAGAATGTTGCTGGTGAGTACAAGTTAACGTTTGGTCGCAATGTCAGTTTAAGCTATTTAATAAGTGCGGCTATTGAAGCACTTCCGCAAGAGCTTGAGCAAATGACGCAACTTCGTGCAATGGGGCTGAAGGTTTTAGTTGGGCGACATATTTCGGAACAGCAAAAAGTTGAATTGCTCGAGCATCTGGCACGCTTTAGAGGCAGCTTCGGAGGGGTGAGTGTCGATCTCAACTGGGCGATGCGTTACAACCCTAACTTGAAAAAACAACTGGCAAGTGAAATTAGCAAGCTCAATCATTCTGCTCAAGATTTCGCCGAATTGATAGAAGTGGCAGTGCTGCCGGGGAAATTTATGACGTCTCCAGTGGAGTTTTATTCTCAGTCAACAGCGATGATTGATCGTAGTTATCAGGAGATTTTTCAGACTTTACTACCAAAATCTGAAACTCTGCTCCAAGATTCCATTCGCTTAGAAAGATATGCGTTATACGGATATGCCACTTTTATTATGCTACTTTTGCTGTTAGCGCATTATTTCCTGTTCGGGATTTTCTTTAGTATGCGCAGCAATCTTAAATTGCTCATGACCTCGGCACAAAAATTCTCTATGGGAGACATGGGTGAGCGTATTCATATGGATACTAGGGATGAGTTTGCTCAGATAGGGGATTGTTTTAATAAAGTGGCAGATGGATTTAATGCCGCTTTATTAAAACAGATGGAAAGCGAGGAATTGTGGCATTTCGCGATTGAAGGCTCTGGAGACGGTGTATGGGAATGGAATGTACAAACCAATGAAGTATGGTTCTCTAAACGCTGGAAGGAAATGCTGGGGTATGCCGAAAATGAGGTTCAGGATAGTTTTCAGTGGTGGACAGATAATCTGCACCCAGAAGATGTCACCGACATACTCAAAAATAAAATTCAACCGTTTGTCGATGGTTTGGAAATACATTATGTCGCTGAATTTCGCATGCGTTGCAAGGATGGCAACTATAAATGGATTCTTGCACGTGCCATGTCCACGGATCGTCAAAATGGCACTCCCATACGTGTGGTGGGTACGCATACTGACATCACCGAACGCAAAAATATGGAAGAATATTTGCGTCAAAGTGAGCAGCAAGCCCATGCTTATGCACAAGAGCTGGACTTGCAAAAATATGCTCTAGACCAACACGCAATTGTCGCAACGACGGATGTGACGGGACGTATCACCTACGTAAATGAGTTGTTTTGCAAAATCAGTGGATATGAACGCAACGAGCTTATCGGGCAGAATCACAGCATGCTCAATTCCGGCTACCACCCGCATGGCTTTTTTCAGGAAATGTACCGTATTATCGCGAACGGTAATATCTGGAATGGGGAGGTATGCAATCGCGCCAAAGACGGTCATTTATATTGGATGTACACCACTGTCGCCCCAGAAATGGGTTTAGGCGGGAAACCGATACGCTACATCGCAGTACGCACTGACATTACCGAAAGAAAACAGGCGGAAGATCTAGCTCAAGCGGCTAATCGTGCAAAATCTGAATTTCTTGCCAATATGAGTCACGAAATTCGTACCCCGATGAATGGGGTGATAGGCATGGCAGATGTATTGCAACAGACTAATTTGAGCTCAGAGCAGCAACGTATGGTGCGTACTATTCATGACTCTTCGCTTGCCCTATTAACTATTTTGAACGATATACTCGATATTTCTAAAATCGAATCGGGTAAGTTACAACTTGAGCAGATACCGGCTTCCTTACGTGAAATAGTTGAAGGTGTAGCGCAGCTCATGTTTGATTCTGCGAATGAGAAATCTGTAGAGTTGTCTGTTTTTGTTTCTCCACAGCTACCAAAATGGATTTTGTCCGACCCTGCGCGTTTACGTCAGATCCTACTTAACTTGCTCGGTAACGCAGTGAAATTCACTTCTGGTGCGCACGGATATCCTGCTTATATTGTACTTCGTGCGGAAGCAATTGATTTGCCCGATGGCCGTCCCGGTGTCATCTTGAGAATTATTGATAATGGTATCGGAATGAGTTTTGAAACTCAGGAGAAGTTGTTTCAACCATTCACCCAAGCTGACGCAAGCACCTCACGCAAGTTCGGTGGTACGGGTTTAGGGTTGAGTATCTCGAAACGTTTGATTGAGTTGATGGGAGGACGGATTACCTTGAGTAGTACGCTTGGGCGAGGTAGTGAGTTCTGTATTGAAATGCCGCTGCAAGAAGCCACTATTGACGAGAAACAGACCCCTGAACCTGATCTGAGCGGCGTACGCGTATTGATAGTGCATGACGATGCTGAGAAAGCTAGGCATTTGTCTATCTATTGTGGCGTAGTGGGGGCGGAGACTATGCTCGTTCCTGATATGTTGACTGCGCGCGCGCAATTACAACAAATTCCGCCTGCCTCAGTATCGTCACCGCTGATCGTGTTGTGTAGTGTCGATGCTGTATCTGACCCAGAACTCAAGTTGCCAGACACTGTACAGGTCGTTCAGTTGGTGTTGCGAGGCCGAAGTATTTTGGCTAGCAAGGCTGTGCCAGTACATGCGAGGCCCTTGCTTTACAATGATTTGATCTACGGATTAGCTCTCGCCAGCAAGCGCATATCGGCAAGCGACAGTGCTGCCTTGACCGAACGCCGCCAACAGCCAAGAATTTATGCGCCCACCATCGAACAAGCGTTGGCTAGTAAGCAACTGATCTTGCTGGCTGAAGATAATGATACAAATCGTGAAGTCATGCGGGAGCAATTGCGTTTACTAGGCTATGCTGTAGAAATGGCCGAAGACGGTATGGTGGCACTGGATATGTGGCGCAGCGGACGCTATGCCTTGCTGTTGAGTGACTGTCACATGCCCAATATGGATGGTTTTGAACTGACTGCTGCGATTCGCCGCGAGGAAGCGCTAGGTACGCATTTACCGATTGTTGCGGTGACTGCTAATGCATTGCAAGGTGAGTCCGAACGTTGTATCGCACAGGGTATGGACGGCTATCTTTCTAAGCCATTGCGCTTAGATAAGTTGGGTGCCATGCTAGCTAAGTGGCTACCCTTGCCTGAGCAAAGGACAGGGGATGGTGCGGCGATTCAAGAGAATGAGTTTCGTTTAGTAAAATCAGAAGCAAGTGATCTCCTCGTCTGGGATGCATTCACGCTAACCCAGATGGTGGGGGATAATCCAGAAATGCATCAACGCTTATTGCGAAAATTTTTGCTCAATGCTCGTGTGCAGGTAGACGCTATTGTCGTTGCGGCTACGGAAGGTGATATTGAAACGGCGGGAAAGGTGGCGCACACACTTAAGTCTTCTGCGCGCACAGTGGGGGCGATGCAGCTCGGGGAACTGTGTCAGGATATAGAAATGGCAGGCAAGGCAGGAGATGCCTCGACTTGTGATGAGCTGGACGGACGTTTGAATGCTGCATTTGATGCCGCTGAAGAACAGATTCAATTGAACTTGACTTAAATAGGTGTGACAGTCATGACTGATAGAATATTAATTGTTGATGATGATGAGTTTATTCGTTCTCTTTTACAGGAAGTTCTTGAACTTGCGGATTACTTAGTCGAGGTTGCAGAGGATGGAGAGCATGCTTGGGAGAAAATAGATAGTGCACCTTCTCGATTTGATTTGATGTTGTTGGATAAGAAGATGCCTTGCTTGGATGGTATCGGCTTATTGAAACGTCTCAAGTCGGATGAACGCTTTAAAGAACTACCTGTCATTATGCTGACAGGCGATAATCAGCAGCAGGATATTGTTGAGGGACTCGCTGAGGGCGCGTATTACTATTTGACTAAACCTTCAACTGAAGCGGTATTGAAGCGAGTTATCAAAAATGCCTTGGAGGAGTTCAGGAAAAAGCGTGAATTGTGCGAAATGTTGGGGCATCAAAGCACTACCTTGCAAATTTTACGCCGGGCCGAATTTAGTTTTCGAACTTTACAGGAGGCAAGAGATCTCGCGCTTTGGTTGGCGGATGCGAGTTTAGATCCAGCGCGTACTGTGAATGGTTATTCAGAATTATTGATTAACGCCATTGAACATGGCAATCTTGGCATTAGCTATGCAGAAAAGAGCCAGTTGATGAGCGCTGGAAACTGGCAGGAGGAAATTGAATCTCGCTTGCAATGTCCTCAATATTCTGATCGTATGGTGAATGTGTGTGTGCAGAGAACAGCGAGTGCCTGCATCGTGACCATATGCGATCAGGGAGATGGATTCGATTGGCAGAACTATATTGATTTCAGTCCAGAGCGTGTGTTTGATTTGCATGGTAGGGGAATTGCCATGTCCAAAGCTCTGAGTTTTGATGCTCTTGAATATGTCGGCAACGGTAATACCGTGGTGGTGACCGTTGCCACTACTTGACTGGAAACGTTTCTCGAACTGGGTTGGCAAGCGCAATTAGACTAATTGCACGATGTGCAGAAACGTACTGAACATAAACAAAATTTGTATTTTGTAGGCAGCCTATTCTCTTTTGTGGGGGTGCATTTCATTATTTTTTGCGTGATATACTACTCCGTGTTCCGTTAGATGTTTCGTTATCTTTTCGTGCTGAGCTATGCTATTTGCTCATGTTTGAATAAACTATTGCCATCTCTTTTGTACTTGCAATACTCACCCTGAAGTGGAGTAAGAACGCCTTAATCTATTCTAGAGTTTAGATTTTGTAAGCTCCATTTTGATCACTTTACTTTGCATCAGGGGCGGTCCAGAAAATTCGTTACAGTATGTGGAAAAGGCTCTGAATTGTGTTCCATAAAATAAAGTCACATCAAAGTGTTGACCAGCAGGAAAGCGGACATGACTCGCTGTTGCTGGAGGCATTTAAAGTGATGTTGCCGTATCTCCTAGCATTGTTGCTCATCTCACTAGCTGGATATTGGTTGATTGATCCTGCACCACCCAAGAAAATAGTTATTTCAATTAGCAAGGGCGACGGTAACTATCAGGCTTACGCTAGTTTATATGCCGTATTGCTCCAGCAGCAGGGGGTGACGCTTGAGATTAGAGAGTCCGAGGGGCCACAGCAAAGTTTGAAAGCATTGCGCAAGGAAGATTCTGACGTGGATATGGCTTTGATAGCGGGTGGGGTAGCAAGCCAGGAATCTACAGTCGGTCTTGTCTCCTTAGGAAGTCTATATTACGAGCCGATGTGGATATTTCATAGGCTGAAACACAATGTGGAAAGTTTGTCCGAACTTAAAGGTAAGCGTATTGCAGTTGGTCGGCCGGATAGTGCAAATTATATTCTGGCTCACATTTTATTGAGGGCCGCAGGCGTTACTGAAAAAAATAGCAAGTTTATGGAAGTGGGGGAAACGTCAGCTGCGGATGCTTTGCAGCATGGCCTAGTAGATGTGATTTTATTATCTGGTGCATCAACTACACCGTTGATAGAAGAGGTCGCGACAATCCTAGGGGTTAAGATTGCAAGTTTGTCAGATGCTGAGGCTTATTCTCGGCAGTACACTTTCTTGCATCATTTAGTCTTGCCAAAAGGGGCATTGAACTTAGCATCCAATATTCCTTCACAAGATGTTCATTTGTTAGCACCAACCGTTACACTGGTGGCGCGCGAAGCCATGAATCAGGCTTTGGTGTATTTAATGCTTAAGGTGGTTTCTCGTGTTCATGGTAGTGCAGGAATGTTGCAGCGGAATCATGAGTTTCCATCTGACAAAGACTCGGATTTCGAAATGAGCAGTCAGGCCGCACATTTTTACGAATCTGGGCCACCGTTTCTTGACCGATATTTACCATTTTGGGCTGCTACCTTTGTGAATCGTGTGCTGATTATTTTGTTGCCACTCGTTGCGATTTTCATTCCCTTGAGTCGTATCGCACCTTCGGTGTACATATGGATGGTTAAGTCGCGGATCTATAAGCTGTACGGTGAGTTGCGGTTTTTGGAAATTAAGTTGAGGAATTCTCAGGCGGAAGAATTGCCGGCTTTGCGAAAAGAACTGGATGCAATTGAGAGTAAGGTAAATAACTTTAAATTGCCCGTTGCATTTACACGTCACTTGTATGAGTTGCGTAGCCATATTGAGTTGGTGCGTAGCAAGCTATGACTCACATGATCCTATAATGTGTTGAGTGTAATAGAGCAAAAACGCTATTTTATGAAGGTTTGCTTTAATAAAAAAACCGTAGTTGAATCCACAGATTTCGCAGATTAACGCAGGTTTTTAAGCGCATGTAGATGTGCGCTTTGCACCCTATGGGTGATTCGGCAGTTCATAGTTAGTTGTTGTTTAATCGGCGAAAATCTGCTGACAAGCGCTTTTTCTAGGTTACACTGCACTAGTAGCATAGTTACTGTTCTGAAACAGATTCTATGTTGCCCGCAAGGCTGTTCTACTCATTGTTGCAGAAAGAGTGTGAGCTAGTGTGCGGTTTAATATGTCCGATGTCAATAAGTCGTAATGGGAACGGATAACGCTATTTTGAACATATTGTTGCTCGCTATTTTTTTCTCGGCTGCTACCTCTGGGTATGCTGAGGAGAGTGTCGGGCTAAAAAAAGATGATGCATATACAACTTCACAAAAGCAAGCATTGAAGCAATGGAAGACAATGCGTAAAGAGTCTGAAGTATCTGAGTCGGCAGGCAAAAAAAGTGTATTTTCCATCTTTACTCAAGCTAAGAAAACCAAGAAAAGGTCTAAGAGTAAAACTGGTAAGACGAAGTCTGAAAAAGCCAAAAATACTAAACCCGGAAAAGCCCGAAATTCGGTAGAAAAAAATTCTGTTGATAGTAGTGCAAAGAGTCGTTCGAATAACGCAGAAAAAGCTAAAACTCCAGATGGGAGTACCAGATCCCAGTAATTAGCCCTAATGACAAAATAGAATTTTACTACATCGAAACTATTCTCAAATGCCTAACTGAAACTTTAAGATCAAATATAGTTCGTTCTGCATGTCGTGTTGAACTCTATGGGCTTGAGTGAGGCATGCCATGATGGAAATAGTCTTATAATATGTAAAAGATTCTAGAGAGGCTGATATGAGTAAAAAGTCGGACGCAATAGGCGCGATTAAAGTATTGGTAGTGGAAGACAGCAAAGTTACCATGAAGGTGCTGTGTAACTATCTGGAACACATGGGCATCGCGCCCTTGGTGGCTGAAACAGGCTCAATTGCACTCGACATATATCAACGCGAACGACCAGATATCATTCTTCTTGATGCTCAGCTTCCCGATATTGACGGTTTTGATGTGGCCCTGAAAATTCGCACAGCGGAAAAATCCGATGAGTGGACTGCAATCCTGTTTTTGACCAGCATGGATAAGGACGAGGATTTAGCACGCGGTATCGAGGTCGGTGGCGATGACTACCTGATGAAACCGATTAGCGAGGTCGTGCTTAAGTCAAAAGTAATAGCAATGCGTCGCTTGATTGAGATGCAGCGCTCAATGCTTGATATGACCAAAAAGCTCAACGAAGCGAATGTTAAATTACAACGCCTTTCGGCTACTGATGGACTGACGGGTATATCAAACCGTCGCATGTACGATGAATTAGCGATACGCGAGTGGCGGCGTTGTGAACGCATGGCTAAGCCTATTTCGCTGGTGATGATAGATGTAGATCATTTCAAATTATTCAATGATAAATATGGTCATCAAGCGGGCGACGAATGTCTGAAAAAAATAGCAGAGCAGGTGGGCCGAGCCGCTCCGCGAGCTACTGATCTGGCAGCGAGATACGGGGGGGAAGAGTTTGTTTTGGTATTAGGTGAGACAGATGCAGACGGCGCTAAATGGATCGCCAATCGTTTACGCCAGCAAGTGTCCGATATGAACATTCCACATTACGCGACGGACACGCGTCATGTCACTATAAGTTGCGGAGTGGCTTCTGTCGTTCCGACTGAAAAATTGGCCTTAGAGATGCTACTTAAATCTGCTGACTACGCCTTGTATCAGGCGAAAAAAACCGGACGAAACTGTGTCGGGGGCGGAGTGTATGGCGAGGCAGAATAAGCATCAATCATTTAGGCTGACGAAATTATTACAGAGTTCGGCAGTGATCCGCCCAATTATTAGGCGTTTCAAATAGCCGTACTCTCTCAAGGCGCAAATCATTGCCGAAAGTATCTCGGTAGGCATTATCTAGTATCTCGAAAGCGACCTTAGCTAGATTCTCTGCGGTAGGGACAACATTCATGACGACTGTTTTGTGATCAACCAGTGTGCTCAGAAAATCCATCACCTGCTTATCGCCGCGATATACTAGAAAAGCATGATCCCATGTGTCCACTACATGCTCTTTGGCAATGCGTTTCACATCGGAGAAGTCCATCACCATTCCCTGTTCTGATACCCCTTCAGTGCTAATGATCTCACCTGAGAGTGTGATTTCAATAGCATAGCGATGCCCGTGCAGATGTTTGCATTGGCTATTGTGATTTGGGATGCGATGTCCGGCATCGAATTCCAAGCGGCGAGTAATTTGCATGATGTGTTTAGTCGGTTGAGCGTAAGCGTGGATTATAACTTGAAGTGTGGCCCTTCCATCGCTTGCAATATGTATGTTTACCGCTGACTCAGGAAAACCCTTATTCAGCCGATTTTAGAGCGCCGCTTTCCACTTGAAAAATTTTCATTTCGAATTCAGATTTTGCTTTTTGCTGCGGCAGGTGTGAACAAGTTGCCTTCACTCTTGTCTCTGTGGTAAGGTTTTTAGGCTAAACTTTAAACACCTCAGTTGCATGCTTGACTTCGAGAACTTTAGTTTCCATATCATTCGCTAAATTCAACAGATTTTTAGCCGCATTTGAATTCTCTTCCGACATGGAAGAAATGCGCTCTGTGCTTTTCGACAATTCGGTAGCGGCAATAGACTGTTCTGTTAGTGAGATGGCAATGTTATCGCTAACGCTGGCTACTTCGCTAAAGCTTTGCTGAATCTGCTCAATTGACTCTTGCGCCGTCTCTGCATCAATCACACCCTGCCTCGTGGTATTTACCACTTTATCCATACTACTCAGAGCACGGGTTGCAACATCACCAATTTTACCGGTCATCAGGTTGATCTCGCTGGTAGCGTTTGAAGTACGTTCAGCCAACTTGCGCACTTCGTCCGCCACCACCGCAAAACCGCGCCCCTGCTCCCCAGCTCGAGCGGCTTCGATAGCAGCATTCAAGGCCAAGAGATTAGTTTGATCAGCAATTTCTTTAATTACTGTCACCACTTCAATAATATTCGATGCATCCTGTCCCAACAGCGAGACCTCGGCAGAAGCTGCTTCTATCTCCTGCGCGGCTGCCAACAATCCAGCTACTGTTTTATTAACCACTTCCGCGCCATGCTCGGCGTTACTACTTGATTTGTTGGAAATATTTTTGGCATTTTCACCCTGTTCGCTGATATGAAGAGTAGAAACACTCAGCTCTTCAATTGCGGCTGCCATGCCATTCACCGCATCGGATTCATCATGAGCATTGTTAGACATTTGCAGTGCAGAAGCTGCCAAACTGTTGGCCATATCGCCGACTTGATGAGATTGGCTTTTAACTTGTGCCAGCATGCTACGCAACGACGACTGCATCTGATACGCATTCGCTAGCAAACTATTATTTGGAGGAGGACTGCTGGGTTGTCGTGAGAAGTCACCGGAGGCCATAGTGTTCACCACATATGCGACATTTTTCGGATCTCCTCCCAATTGATTTAAAACCGACCGAATGAGAATAATCGCAAAGATTATGGAAACCACAATAGCGCTAATATTTAATATTGTCGCTACTATTTTTACCCGATACGCTGCGTCCTTAGTTTCATTGAGCGCCGCTGCAGATTCATCTAAGCGCGTTTGAACAAAAGGCTTTAGCGTCTTTTGTAAGGATTCACTGGCTCGATCGAACTCACTCATCAGCTTATTACCTGAAGCAGGGCCCCCATCAATATATGCTTGAGCCAATTTCTTGCCAGTGGCGTAATAGATATCAAAATTTGTTCTAAGTGTTTTTATTTTATTTAAGCTATCCTGATCTCCTTGAGCCGTGAACATTTGTTCAAATTTGGCGGTTTTTTCAATAAAGTTATCACTACTTCTTTTGGCCATCTCCAGCCCGTCGTTCAAACCATCCTGAGCACGAGTTGCCGCGATGTCGGACATGTATTGCTGTACCTGAATTACATCGCTCCCCATATCTTTCGCAAGAATCGCTTTGGAATTTTGCACCTCAGCTACTCTAACCGAGACATCAACGTTTCCCATGACATGCCACAGCCATACACCTAAACATGCTGAAAACACTAGAGGTATCGCGACAACAACAGCTAATTTCTGGCTTAGTGTCATATTTAGATTTGGCATTTTTTCCTCACTCTCAATTAATGGCATTGTTTTTAATGCGCGTTTGCTCGTATAGGTGATAACTCATCTTGAGCGGCTAGTCAGCATTGATGATGGTAAAGACGCTGACGCTTTGAGGCTGTATTTTTTCCTCTAAGGGAGGAAAAGTAGCTTTTAGGAGGAAGGGAGAAGGGTAAAATCGCCTCTCCGAAAAGGTGCGAGGATTTTCCATTCGCCCTTCACCCTTCATCTTTCTTCCTCTGCTACATTTAGAATTTCCAACTCCCGAAGCGCTTAATGCCAAGTCGAGTTGCTCAACTAGTCATGCCCATTATCTACATGCTGCGAGAAATTAATGCCGTGAATAGCAGCACTTTTCGTAGCTATTTCTTCAAATACAACAAATGCAAACGCTAAGCACCTATCAAGTCTGATAGCTATCCAGATAAGTGTATATCTGCAACAATCATGCAGTTCAGTATTTATAATTCATTTGAGGGGTATGTATGAATAAAACTTGCTATGCATTACTCGCGCTGCCTGCGCTTTTGATCTTTGCCTTATCTGGCACTGCCAGTGCAAAGGACTCACCACGGTCTGCACCGCAATCTTTTGAGAGTAATTCACTACAAGCTTTGCCATATCCGCTTCCGAGCAATCCCGAAGAATGGGTACGCCGTGCTGGCAAACCCAGTAAAGCGGAAATTGCCACCTTATGCCGCGCCCCACGCGGAACACCGCTCCACATTGGCACACCCCCTAGCATTGCTCATTTAAGGGCTAAAAACAGATTTGATAAAAAATTTAAAGTATTTCTTAATTCATTTGAATATCAAAAACAGGGATGGTTGTTTGATAAAGCATGGCGCTTAACCGGCCCAGTGGCTTATAAAAAAACCGGTGGCGGCGGTATTAAAAATTACGGCATCCATCCTGCGGTACGCATCTATTATTCACCCGAAGCCGTGCAATGGCTTTGCGATGGTCGCAAAGCTGGGGAAATCCCCAATGGAGCGATGATTATCAAACAGATGGTAGAAATTGGCCCAGACTTGCCGATATCCCCTGATGATAATGGATTTGTAAATCTAGATAGCGCCAAAACGAACGCGCAATTCATGGCCTCACCACAGTGGACGGTGATGTTCAAGAACGACAAAGCATCTTCTGATGGCTGGTATTTTTCTTATTATGGTGCTACTGCATCTAAAGGAAATCCGCCAATTGTTAATCGTTCCGCATTTGTTAAAAGGGAAAACCCTAGGAACCCAGAACTTCGTCCAACTGGTCCTAATTCAGTTGTCTATCCAAATGGAATTTACGGCAACACAGGCTGTGTCAATTGTCACGCTTCTGCCGCTGTAGAAAATACTTTTATTACCCTAGATAACATCTTGACCAATGGTTGGCGCTATAAATGGTATTACCAAGATCAAAAATCTCCGACTTACCAAGCTAGCTACCCTGGTTACCCAAAGCCTTTAAAGAAAGCTAGTCAAGCGTTTCTAGATAGCTATAAGGAGCTACATAAAGTTAAATTTGCGGCTGCATGGAAGCTGAGACTGCCTGCTGAAACTTACGATCATAATGTTGGTTCAAGCAATGGAAAGCAAGAGTTTCAAACATCAGATCAATGTTTTGGCTGTCATGATGCTTCTTTAGCCAATGCATGGTTACCGAACATGATGTTGCAAAACAACGACACGGGTTACCGCACTAATTTATCAATGTACGGCGAATGGAAATCATCACCAATGGGGCTTGCTGGCCGTGATCCGATTTTCTTTTCCCAGCTGCAAAGTGAAACCAACAACCTTCCTGCCACACTTAGCAGTTGCGTTGAAAACACCTGTCTTAAGTGCCACGGCGTTCTCGGTCAGCGTCAGTTCTCACGCGATACGCAGGGCAGTAGCCATGACGCTGAGGCATGTAACAAAATAATTTATCCAGTTCAACCGCCAAGCGAATTACCGACAGGAAAATTGTATACATTAAAGAATGTTACTAAATATCTGGGCAAGGATGCTAAATACGGCGCACTTTCCCGTGACGGCATTTCATGTATGGCATGCCACCAAATGTTGAGCAACCCCACGGGGAAGTACAACGATCAATCTAACGAAAAATATTTCACTGGCAATTTCCTCACCACGTCAGAGAAGCGCATATTTGGCCCATTTGCGGATGCAGATACTGTACCTAAACCCATGCAACATGCTGTTGGCTTAACACCTGGCTACGGCAAACAGATCAAAAGTTCGCAGCTATGTGGCAATTGTCACAACATCATCCTGCCCGTAGTGAATCGCAATGGAAAAGTTTTCAACGGTACCAATGGCCTGCCCAATTTAGCCGGATTTGAGCAATCTACCGAGTTGGAATGGCAAAACAGTGTGTTTGGTCGACCTGGCTCTAAGCAGTTTGCGACCTGCCAAGCTTGCCACATGCCTCACAACTATAAGGACCAAAAACTAAATTTCAAAATTGCGAATTCGCAAAGTGCTAACTTTCCACCCACCACGGAATCGCTACCCAACAAAGACATTGATCTTAAAAAAGTCGATCCTTACGCTAGACATACATTGCATGGACTGAACGTCTTTCTCAATCAAATGTTCCAGCAATTCCCATTAATACTCGGCTTTAGACAAGTTGACTACGAAACCACGGCAAATGTAGAACCATCGCTCATTACCAATCAATATTCGATGAACGACATGGCCGATCATGAAACAGCCAGTGTGGTATTCAAAAAGCTAGCAGTGAAAGGTGACACTATCCAGGCAACCGTAAAGGTCACTAATAAGACAGGTCACTACTTCCCGTCTGGTGTGGGCTTCCGCCGCGCGTTCCTAGAAGTCTTAGCGATAGCCAAAGATGGCTCTACCGTCTGGGCATCGGGCCGCACCAACAAACTAGGCCAATTGCTTGATGGGCTGAGCGACAAAGTCTTGCCGGGAGAAAATCCAGTTGCCAATCCAAAAGACTTCCAACCTAGTTATGCCAAAATCACCAAGGGCAATCAGGTACAGATTTACCAAGAAGTGATTTTGGATGAAGAGCAGAATATCACCACCAGTTTTATTCGCCGCTTTAATCATGTGAAGGACAACCGGATTCGTCCGCAAGGATTTGATCCCAAATTCTTCTTAAACAATCCATCGACCTATGTACAACAACTCGGAGAACTACATGGCAGCGTCAAAGACGACCCGTATTACAGTGACCCGAAATTAACCGGTGCGGATGAAGTGGATTACGAAATAAAGCTGCCTAAAGACATCATGGCGAAAGTAGACCATTTACAAGCGACGGTCTATTACCAGTCGATTCCGCCAAACTATCTACAAGAACGTTTTCGCGACGCTAACGTAGGTGCCAAAAACAAAAATGAAATCGACCACTTGTTCTACCTCACCAGCCACATGAACGTGCAAACACCAGTGAAGCGTAATGGCACTCCTTATATGCAAGACTGGAAGCTTAAAATTTCTAGCGCAATAGTGAAGAAGTAAGGTGAAATAAGCATGATTTAAAACCGCCCCCTTGTAGGGCGGTTTCTTATGGTGGAGACGTATGACTTGGAGGGTAATCAATTTAATAGCTTAAACGAGATGTCCTTCGATATGTTCAGGGCGCATGGACTTAATCAGCGTTTCCCTATGAAAGTTTTGATCCCCTCTACCTATGTGGGTTTGATCGAGCATCGCAAATCTGCGCACGACGCTCTTGGGAAATTGGGCTTGCATGTGAATTGAATGGAATTCTTCAGCGGCAATGGCCTAGAGTACATCGGCAGTACACTCACTGGGCAGAACGGCAAGGTATTCGACTTGAGCATATCCAACTGGGCAAGCCCCAGCAGAATGCTTATATCTAACACTACAATCCGACGGTACGTTACGACTGGCTTAGCCACTACCTATTTGAATCAATTTGCGAGGTACAAGACTATGCAACTCAATGGCTGTGGACCTACAATAACGAACGTCTACACATGGCGCTTGGCGGAATAACACCGAACAGAAGTTGGCTTTTTTAACCGATTCTACTTCTGCCCCCAACTAAAAATGGGGGGATTACCCATCCAGTCAGGATCACAAGTAGAAATACTATAAGAGTATCGCAGATACATTGCTTGTTTTGAGTGAATATAACGATTGAGTTCACAGGCTACAAGGATACGTGATTGCTGGCAGGCACTATCCAAACTTGTTGATGAATGTACCCGCGCCGTTTGTGGTCCGGTGAAATGATTGCTTGGATGAAGCCACTATCGTGGAGAAACGTCCCCTGTAAATTTGATTAAAAGTCATAATATTTCTCAGCTCTGCAAGGGATTTTTTACACTTTAGCACGGCGAGAGTGAAGATGAAACACGAGTTTCCGCAACTGAGTTTTCTCTGCTGCTCGTACAGGATTATGAACGCCTACTCAAACGCTTGAAGCATGCGTTGTATGCGGCCCAAGAAGATCGAAGCGTATAGCCACGACGTGCGTCGGGCAGGCGACATTTCGAATATCTGATCGACAACTTGGAAAAAGACTTGTTGATCGACTATTTTGCGGAAATACTTGAGCAGTTGTCATGGAGCACATTCAAGCACGACTTGTACGGGCTGAAGTTTACAGCGCCAACTTGCAGGGCAAACCTTGACCAGATGCGGGGCTAACCAAAACGACCAAGTGTCGCGCCTGTCGGACATCGTGACGGTGGTGCAAATGTAGCTCATCGTTGATGCGACGCAGGTGCCTAACTTGCTTAACTACCGAGTGTTCTTCTTCACTATTTGCAGCATGAACTTGCGCCTAGGAGCAGTAATTATCAAGCTAGTTGTCGCCTGAGTGTCTTCGATTATGCAACCATTTTCAGCTTAATAGACTTTATTGTTGGTGTCGTTTTTCTCTGTAATCCGTTGGGCAGGGCTGAGGTGGACGACATGCACAGGTTGCTAGTTTCGTGTTGCGCCGCTCCGTCGTTCGGGATGCTTGCTCTTTGTTTCCTAGCGCTTACATAGCGGTACTTCGTCTAGGCCAGCATGCCGTTTGTGCAGATGTAACAAAGCGGATTGCGCTGTGGAGGTGCTCGTTGTTGTACCAATTAACAAAGGTCTCTACCCTGCGTTGGGCAGCCGCGATGTTCTTAAATGCTTGGCGAGTATAGGATTGGAATTATCTAATTTTTTTTAAAATTATTTAGAATATTGCTTGTCGTTGCTGACCGATGGAATCAAGCCCAGCGCTTGAAATGTCGCTAGCATGGATGCTCCTTTCATCGGACTGCCGTTGTCGGAATATAGTACCAGCTGGCCTAGAGCGATGTTTTTTCGTGCGTAAATATCACGCATAGTATATATTTATAATTAACTGATTTTAATAATATAACTATTAAATCCAACGATTTTATGGCTGAATATGCCCATGAATAGATACATGTAAAAATAGATGCCATTGAGCTGAGTCGGCAGGTAGGTGATGTCCCCACTGAACAGCTCGCTGGGCTTGTTCCTGCGGAAGAAGCCGATTTTGGGGAAGCTGCAATCGTGCCAGACGCAGGTCGGCGTTTGACCGTACTTGATCTGTATAAGTTGCAATGCCATCGCAGAGTGTCCGCAGTAGTTAGATTGCGCTTTTGCATGGGGTATTTGCATGTGGAACTGTGTGTTTGTCATGAGATTAGACTTGCATCTTGTCTAATTAAGGCCTAAATCACCTCACAGTCCGATCAAAGTCAGGCTTGCAGAGAAATTGAACCTTCACGAAATGTTACTTAGCTCGTTTATTTTGGTATTTGCACCGTAAACAATGCCCAACAGGGTTGAGCATTAGGGAATAAGAGGTGTTATTTTTTTTGCATTGGGCAAGTGCTGATGCCGAACAAAGCGTAGGGGAGGCAGAATTTGAAAGTGCCGGTAAGTAAAGGAAGGACTCCTATCCAGCCCCAAACTCCTATTACCCCCGCAAGTGTCATACCGATCAAGGCTAAGCCCACTACGATGCGTAAAATTCGATCAATGCCGCCTACATTTGCTTTCATGTCGTTCTCCATCTTCAGGTTAATAGGAGTTTGTATAGTAGGGCGAAATAACTCGTCTGTCTGTGAGAAAAGTCACATTGAAATACCTTTGGGGGCTTCATATAAATTTAAAATCCTAAGCGAGATAAGGCGCGAGTAAAAAAAATTGTGGCGATGCATATATTTGCCTATATTAGAAGTGATTGCTTTTGAGCAATGCAGTATTGCGAAGGAGTTTGAATTTATATAGGCTTTCTTTAGAGATATGCGGATTTTTTGTGCCTTTATTATTGTGGCACTAGCAGTGCTGTATTGCTGATGTGGAAAGAAGTAGCTTGCAATGATTAACACCGCGTGCGCTAAAATGTCTACCGGTTTCTTTAGAATATATTTTTCCAACTATGCTTGAAATTATTTTAATCATTGTGGCTGTGTTGTCTCTGGCACTGCTGGTGACTGTGTTCCTTATGATGCGCAAGCTGCCTGCGCAGTCCGCCAAAGTGTTGGAGCAGCAGCATCGCGTCATGCTCACCGATTTGCATGATGGCCTAAATAAACAGGGTGATCGCTTAGTTGCTTCACAAGTTGCCGAGTCGGAACGCTTGCGTGCGGCAGTGGGTGAGGAATTGCGTGCCACGCGCGATGCGCTTAATGCTTTGCAAGCAAAACAAGATGAGTTGCGTAGTGAGATGCTGGCGAAGACTTTAGAAAAGTTGGCAGAGCAGGGACGTGCCGATCAAGAGTTGATTCAGAATTCATTCCGCAATGCCACACAACATTTGGCGACCAGTATTGAGGCTTTATCCAAAACGGTCGATGGTCGTCTGGAACAAATCGGCGGCAAGGTGAACGAGCGTCTAGATGAGGGATTCAAGAAAACCAACGAAACTTTCGTGAGCGTCATGGCGCGATTAGCGACAATTGATGAAGCGCAAAAGAAGATTGACGGACTGACTACCAATATGGTGAGTTTGCAGGAGTTGCTAGGTGACAAGCGTTCACGCGGTGCGTTCGGCGAAGTACAGTTGGAAGGTCTGGTGCGTAATATTTTGTCGCCACAGGCTTATGAGATGCAATACACCTTGCCCAACGGTACACGTGCTGACTGTGTTCTGAAACTGCCGGAACCGACAGGCATGGTGGCCGTGGACTCTAAGTTTCCGTTGGAAAACTATCATCGTATGTTTGATGCGCCTAGTCCTGCCGAGAAGCTGGTGGCTGAGAAACAATTCAAAGCGGATATCAAAAAACATGTGGGCGACATTAGCAGTAAATACATTATTCCCAATGTAACTTCGGATGGTGCAGTGATGTTTATTCCTGCTGAAGCGGTGTTCGCCGAGATACATGCGCATCACTCTGATGTGGTGGATTACGCCATGCAGCATCGTGTATGGATTGTGTCGCCGACGACGTTGATGGCGGTTTTGAACACGGCGCGCGCGGTGATGAAAGATGTGGAGACCCGCAAGCAGGTGCATATCATCAAAGACGAGCTGGGCAAGTTGGGCAAAGAGTTCGGACGCTTCGACGAGCGTATGAAAAAGCTGGCGGATCACATTCGTCAAGCACATGAAGATGCTAGAGATGTACAGATTACCAGTGAGAAAATCTCTAAACGTTTTAGTAGTATCGAGCGGGTCGAGTTAGATGTAACGTCCAACACGCCAGCCGCGCTTGAATAACAGGTAAACTGAGAAGTTAATTCTACGGGCAATAGATTTTTATAAAACTTCGATTATGCCGATCTTTTCTGGTTTTCTAAAGTCACATCCTTTTATACGCAAAACACTACGCTTTTTAGGTGTGCTGTTAGGCGTGTTGATTGCGCTTGTTTTGTATATTGCATTTATTGGGGTTTCTATTGATGCTTCATCGCAACGCGATACGGTTGCGGCTTTACTTGCCAAAAATCTAGGGCGCGAGGTGCGTTTTGATGGCGCGATGCAGCTTGAAATTTCTGCGCGCCCTAAATTGCTCATTGGCGGCTTGCATATTGCTAATGCCGCAGGTTTTAGTGCTAGTGAGTTTGCCAATCTGGGTGAGGTGCGGCTAGCATTGAATTTGTGGGCGCTGTTAAGGACGCAGCTGCAAGTCGATGAATTGTCCGGCGCAGATGTGCATATTAGTTTGCAGCAGCATAAAGATGGTCGTAACAACTGGACATTCAATCCTCATTCCTCAACTCAGGCGAAGCCAGCTTCAGCAGGTGTGGTCTTGAGCCAAATTTTCGAACGCGTGGATATAAAGCATATTTCGTTGAGCAACTTGGGTGTGGAATTTATTCCGGCAGGGGCGAAAGCTCATACATTCGAACTGCAAACATTAAGCGCAAAAATCCCTTCCGGTCAGCCTATTAGCTTGACATTAAACGGCACGGTCGAGAATAAATACCCTTATAAATTGGACTTCACGGGCGGCACTATTGCTGATCTTGGGCGTTTGGATAAGCCTTGGCCGATTAGTTTGATGCTGGAATTTTTGAGTTCACGCTTGTCCTTAAGTGGCAATGTGTCTGCCGATACGGGTGTGATTTATTTTGGTCTCGGTACTGAGAACTTAAGCGAATTTGAGCAGCTGCTACAGACCAAATTGCCTGCTGTTGGTATTGCCGGCATAGCGGGAGAGCTTAGCTATGCACCGGGTAAAGTGGCACTCAATAATTTAAGTGCCACTATGGGTAAGACCTCTTTGGAAGGCAGTCTCAATGTTGATTACAGCGGCGAACGTCCTAGTGTGCAAGGGAAACTTGAGCTTCCCGAGCTAGATTTGCAACCATTTATGACAGACAAGCCAGTGGCTCAAAAAGAGCCGCCAAAGAGCTTTTCTGATGTCTATAAACAGCTATCCGAGGCGACATTTGAGTTGAAAGAATTGAATAGCGTTGATGCTGATTTGAGCTTGCATGTCGGGAAGTGGCTCAACCTTCCCGGTGAGGTGTGCGACGCGAAGCTGCAAGTGAAGCTGGAGAATGGACATCTTAGCGTACCAATGCAAGCAACGCTAGCAGATGTGAGTTTGTCTGGTAGTGCTAGCGCAGATGCTAGTGTTACGCCAGCACGATTTGATCTTGCGCTGGCTACGCGCGATTCCAACCTAGGTAATTTGGCCAAGGTTTTGCTCGGCATGCCAGGAGTAAAAGGAGAGTTGGGGCGTTTTGCTTTGCGCATCAGTGCGCGCGGGGATCGTGGCTCGGAATTGATGGATAGCTTGGATGTGCGATTGGATGTGGGGCACAGCAAGTTGACTTACGGTAATGGCAAGAATGAGCGTCCTGTGCGATTTACATTGGATAAGCTGAGCTTGGCATTGCCTGCGAGGAAAGCTTTGCACGCTAAAGTGAAGGGTAGCTTGTTGAATAAAGCATTTAGTGCAAAGTTACGGGGAGATTCCTTGTCTAATATCATGCGGCAAGCGCGTGCACCTTTTGATTTTGAATTGCAGGCGGGCAGTGCCAGAGCGCAAATGCATGCTGACTTGCAGTCCCCTACAGAGAATTCAAGTTCGAATGTTGCTTTTGCGCTGTCCGCGCCACATTCTGGAGAAATTGCAGATTGGCTTGGCCTTAAGCCCGGCGCAGATGCAGTTGTCAGCATGCGCGGTAACTTTCAGGCAAGCAAGACGAGTTGGCACTTGGCTGATTTCAATTTGAAACTGGGACGTAGTGATGTGTCTGCGGATGTGTTGAGTACGTCTGAAAATGGGAAACCTCTCATTAAATTGCAATTAACAGGTGATTTGATTGATGCCGATCAATTGCGTTCACTGTTGCCGAAAGCTAAAAAGACTGCACCAGCGGCGACGCTGTCCGCTAAAAACATGATCGATATTCCCATTTTGCCGACGGGCATCAATTTAGTAGATGCAGATATCATGGTGCGCATAAAGCGTATTGCTAGTGCATCGCCGCTGGCCGTGCAAGATGTCCACTTTGATGGACGTATACGTGACGGCATGATGTACGCTTCGCCGTTTGCAGCCAATGTGGCGGAGAATGCTTTCAGCGGCGCGATTCAACTGGATTTTCGCTCTCAGCAACCGCGTTCAATACTGTGGCTGGCGACGGATAATGTAGATATTGGTGGTGTCTTGAAAAAGCTCGGTATTGCAAGCGATGTGGATGCCGATGTGGCTCATTTGGGTTTGCAACTTGATATGCATTCTAGCCGCTTAGGAGAACTGTTAGAGCACTCTGAATTAGCGTTTGAGTTTGACGGTGGGCATCTCACTTTGCACGATGCTAATAGCGGCGGGAAAATGCGTATAGAGCTGGAAAAAGGTGAACTTGAATCTGCGGCAGGAGAAAATGTTTATTTGAATTTGCTAGGCAAATTTGACAATGTGCCCGTCTCAATTAATGTGGAAACGGCAAAGGCGATTGATTTGATTAATCCCAATTTAGCCATTCCATTTATATTTACTGCGAGCGCAGCTAATTCAGCTATTCAGTTGTCGGGCAAAGTTCAGCGTCCTTTTGAAAATAAGGATGTCGTATTGGCACTGAATATGGGCGGGGCTAGTTTAGATGATCTCAACTTTCTGACGCGTACCTCCTTGCCGCCTTGGGGGCCATGGTCTGCGTCTGGTAGTTTTCACATGTCTTCGGTTGGTTATGAGGTTTCTTCCTTGTCGCTACAAGTGGGTGATAGTTTGCTTAACGGCGATGGCAAGTTAGATACTAAAATCGTCCCGCCGCGCATTGATGTGGACTTGACTGCACAGATGATACAGCTTGATGACTTTAAATTTGGTGACTGGTCGCCGGAAAAATTCAAGCCAGCTGTCAGTGAAAAAGCTAAGTCGAAAGCTGAACTGCGTAAGCAAGCAGTTGCAGCGAGTAATAAAATGCAAAAAATGTTAAGTCAGGAAGTATTACAAAGACAGAATGCATATTTGAAAGTGCGTGTGGATCGTGTCGTTTCTGGATCAGACATATTAGGTAGCGGCTCACTTGATGCGAAATTACACAATGGTCGCGCTGATATCGGCCCGATTGTTGTAAATACGCCGAGTGGCTCAGCATCATTCAAGTTGGGATATGAGCCCGGCAAACAAGATGTGGCAATTGATTTGTACGCAAAAGTTAAGCATTTCGATTACGGGGTGTTGGCACGTCATTTTGATCCCACGAGTGAGATGCGCGGCAACTTTAGTCTGGATGTGGATGTTAATGCTCGTGCACAGTATCTATCAGAGTTGTTGCGTTATGGGAAGGGCAATATCGACTTTGAAGTGTGGCCGGAAAATTTAAAATCTGGTTTGCTCGACATATGGGCAGTGAATGTACTAACGGTGTTGTTATCTAATGTCGATAAAACGAATGCATCTAAAGTGAACTGTGCCATTGGCAGCTTTGCTTTGGGCGATGGCCTGCTTTCCGATAAAAATATTTTAATTGATACAACCCGTATGCGGGTTAAGGGCAAGGGTGAAGCGAACTTCGCGACCGAAGCTGTTCAACTATACGTGAAGCCACGAGCTAAAACCCCACAGTTATTTACATTCGCTCTTCCCATTGCCGTAATGGGAAGCTTCAACGCCCCTGAAGTAGGCGTCAAATCGCTGGACGTATTGGAAACAGTGTGGCAGTTCGCTACCTCAATTGTCCGGGTGCCGATACAAATATTGTTCGGGAACAAGATTCCTGCTGATGGTTCCGATGTGTGCGGAGTATAATGCAGCAGCTTTGTGCGACATGGGCTCGCCTCCTAAGAAACGATGGCTCGGCATGATTCCTGCTGATGGTTTCGATGGTATGCTTAGCGCTGATTCGATTGAAATAGCATTCCATTATAGAGGGTGCTCAAGAGACTTTATTTCAGCAAACACGAATCCAAGCTCCAAATAAGTAATAAAAGTTGGCCTTATTCCTTGCCCTTAGCGATATTTTCATCGTTACAATTTCTTCGTTAAAAATTGATGTAACCTATTTCTATGTTTATTTAAAACGCATGGAACGAGTTCCAATTAAAAGCACATGAACTAATTTAGCTGTGTATTTTGAAGTATTTTAAGCTGAGCGTACCGCATATTAATAATTAGTTGTTAGACAATGGAATCTAGCAGCAGGAGTTTGAAATGAAAATAAATCTGCCTGTTACCCAAACTGAGAAACCATTTCCAAGTGGTTTGATTATAGTTTCGAAAACCGACCTTAAAGGGTC
>Ga0316202_10000308_pt1 | contig 61506 bp, 65 predicted proteins | sample 3monrhotite_MG_FD_204934 | JGI IMG/M metagenome (GOLD analysis project Ga0316202, IMG submission 204934) | Microbial mat bacterial communities from mineral coupon in-situ incubated in ocean water Damariscotta River, Maine, United States -... | ecosystem: Environmental > Aquatic > Marine >...
TCTGTAAGTCATATTATAGGGCAGTTGAATGATGATATGCGGCTGCATATGTATTGCCAAGAGCAAACTGTTTTGGATGAAAATGTATTGACCTTACAACAAATTTGGTCTGAAACATCGTATCAAATGGCGCGTTTGCGTGATAACCCTGAATGTGCCAAACAAGCGTTTGATAGTATTGCGAACCATGACGATAAGGGCTTATTTGCCGAATTGACATATGATGTAAATGAAAATGTAGCTGCACCCTATATTCAGCAAACACGTCCGAAAATGGCAGTGCTGCGTGAACAAGGTGTGAATGGGCAAATTGAAATGGCTGCGGCATTTGATCGGGCAGGTTTCACCTCGGTGGACGTGCATATGTCTGACTTGATTGAGGGACGTGTAAGGCTGGCTGATTTTCAAGGGCTTGTGGCTTGTGGTGGCTTCTCTTTTGGTGATGTGTTGGGGGCTGGGCGAGGTTGGGCAAGTTCGGTATTGTATAATGCGCGTGCTAGGGATGAGTTTGATGCTTTTTTCCACCGTGATGACTCCTTTGCATTGGGTGTTTGCAATGGTTGCCAGATGATGTCGCAACTTAAAGATATGATTCCAGGGGCTGCCCATTGGCCAAGCTTTGAAAGGAATCTTTCAGAACAATTTGAGGCGCGCTTACTGATGGTGGAAGTGATGGATTCACCATCGATGTTGATGCAAGGCATGGAGGGCTCGAAACTGCCACTGGTTGTTGCGCATGGGGAAGGTCGCGTAGCATTTGCAGAGTCTGCTCATTCAAAACCAATAATGCGTTATTTGGGGGCGGATGGCCTGCCAGCTAATACATATCCGCATAATCCAAATGGTTCTCCTGATGGACTGACAGGTTTCACATCCGATGATGGTCGATTTAATATTATGATGCCTCATCCCGAGCGTTTATTTCGAAATGCACAGTTCTCCGATTACCCTCAAAGAGATGTTGAAGAAGGTGCTTGGCTACGCATGTTTCAAAATGCGCGCAAGTGGCTCGCTTAATGTGTATATTCAGTAGTAAGTCAGCACACATTCTGCTATGTTCCGCGCCCGTCTATGAATAATAAAACTAATACAAACACACGATTCGTTTTTGTTACTGGCGGTGTTGTTTCTTCACTGGGTAAAGGTATTGCTGCTGCATCACTAGCGGCTTTGTTTGAAGCCCGTGGTCTTACGATTACCATGCAGAAACTGGATCCTTATATCAACGTCGATCCAGGCACGATGAGTCCTTATCAACATGGTGAAGTTTTTGTGACCGATGACGGCGCGGAAACAGATCTTGATCTTGGGCATTATGAGCGTTTTTCTCATGCTGTGATGTCCAAACGCTCCAATTTTACCACAGGCCGTATTTATGAATCGGTGATTCGTCGTGAAAGACGTGGCGATTATTTGGGTGCAACGGTGCAAGTTATCCCGCATATTACCAATGCGATCAAAGATGCAGTGTTGTCATTGCGCTCTGATGATGTGGATATCGCTATTGTTGAAGTAGGTGGAACGGTAGGTGATATTGAATCACAGCCATTCCTTGAAGCTATTCGACAATTGCGTTTTGACTTGGGTGCTGAAAATACTGCTTTTATTCATCTAACATTTGTACCGTATGTGACCGCGGCGGGTGAAATTAAGACAAAACCTACGCAGCATTCTGTGCAAAAATTGCGTGAAATTGGTATTCAAGCGGATGCATTGTTATGTCGCTCGGAGCGTGCTATTCCGCCGTCACAGAAAGATAAAATCGCTTTATTTTGCAATGTTCCTAGACAGGCTGTTATTGATGTTCCTGATGTGGATACGATCTATGCTGTACCGATGACCTTGAGAGAAGGTGGCTTAGGTAGTTTGATTCTTAAACAGTTTAATATGAGTGATGTGATGCCAGACCTGTCTGTTTGGGAAGATATTTGCCAGCGTATACGCGCGCCTCAAGCAGAAGTTCGCATAGCCTTGATTGGTAAATATGTTGAATTGCCGGATGCCTATAAATCCGTCAATGAGGCGTTACAGCATGGTGCTTTAGCGCATGCGGTTCGTGTGGAAATTATTTATGTCGATGCTGAAAACCTGAGTGCCGAAGGCTTGGACGCACTGAATGGCGTGGATGGTATTTTGGTGCCTGGTGGTTTTGGACAGCGTGGCACGGAAGGTAAATTATTAGCTATCCGCCATGCGCGTGAGCATAATATCCCTTTCTTGGGAATTTGTTTGGGAATGCAGTTGGCAGTGATTGAATTTGCACGTCATGTTGCTGGCTTGAGTGCAGCGACCAGTAGTGAATTTGATGAACGGGCAGAGCACCCTGTGATTGCTTTGATGACCGAATGGGAACAAGAAGGTGGGCGTGTTCATCGTTCCAGTGATAGTGATTTGGGTGGAACTATGCGTCTGGGTGGGTACCGGTGCAAAGTCACGCCCGATACGCATGCAGGTCGAGCCTATGCACAAACTGAAATTCGTGAGCGCCATCGCCATCGCTATGAGTTTAACAACACCTACCGCGACCAGTTGGAAGTAGCGGGTTTGGTTGTTTCAGGCACATTGCCTGATAACTCGTTGGTTGAAATGGTGGAAGTGAAGAATCATCCATGGTTTGTGGCTTGTCAGTTTCATCCAGAATTTTTATCGCGGCCTTATGCACCTCACCCCTTGTTTGAAGGTTTTGTGGGCGCAGCAAAAGAGCAGGCAGAGGCCACAGAATGACAGTTTCTCATCACCATATTCGCGTGGCAGATTTTGCCATAGGCAACGACTTACCTTTTGTGTTGTTTGCTGGGCCATGTGTGATTGAAGGCGAAGATTTTAGCTTAAAGGTTGCCGCGAAAATCCGTGATATTGCAGTGCGTGTGGGCGTTCCTTTGGTCTTTAAATCAAGTTTTGATAAGGCAAACCGCACCAGTGTGGATGGCTTTCGTGGGCCTGGCTTGGATGAGGGCTTACGCATCTTGCAACGGGTGAAAGATGAAGTAGGTGTGCCGATTATTACCGATATTCATACACCAGAGCAGGCAAAGGCTGTGGCGGAGGTGGCTGATATTTTGCAAACACCTGCTTTTTTATGCCGTCAGACAGATTTTATCACCGAAGTCGCAAAAGCCGGTAAGCCTGTGAATGTAAAAAAAGGACAGTTTTTAGCACCGTGGGATATGCCACATGTGTTGGAGAAGGCGAAATCAACGGGCAATAATGATATTATGCTGTGTGACCGTGGCACAAGTTTTGGCTATAATAACTTGGTTTCAGATTTTCGTTCGTTGATGGTGATGGCAGAGACTGGTGCGCCTGTGGTTTATGATGTTACACATTCGGTACAACAACCGGGTGGCTTGGGTGGTGCAACAGGTGGCAATCGTGAGTATGTTCCAGGCTTGTCTCGGGCAGCTGTGGCCATTGGTGTGGCTGCAGTGTTTATGGAAGTACATCCAGATCCAGATCATGCGAAATCAGATGGCCCTAATTCGGTGGCGCTGGCGGATTTGGAAGCGTTGTTAATGACTTTGAAAGGCATTGATAACTTGGTGAAGCAAAAGAATTAACCGCGAAGGCTGGAAGAAAAATGAAGATTTTTTCTTCGTGCAATTTGGGCTCTTCGTGGTGAAAAATATGGAAAATAATAGAAAATGTCAGCAATGGGGCTGATTGGGAGTATGAAGTGAGTGAAATTGTAAGTGTACATGGTCGTGAAATTTTTGATTCACGTGGCAATCCAACAGTAGAAGTGGATGTGCGTTTGGAATCAGGTGCGTTCGGTCGTGCCGCAGTACCAAGTGGAGCATCCACTGGTCAACGTGAAGCAGTTGAGTTGCGAGATGGAACTGCCCGTTTGAGTGGTAAAGGCGTTCACAAAGCTGTAAAAAATGTAAATAATGAACTCGCAAAAGCTGCTGTAGGCCGTGATGCTTCCGATCAACGTGGTTTGGACCATGCCCTGATTACATTGGACGGTACGCCAAACAAAGGGCGTTTGGGTGCGAATGCTATTTTGGGCGTATCGATGGCAGTAGCCAAGGCTCAAGCTGTGGAAGGTGAAATGTCCTTATTTCAGCATATTGGTGGTGAAGATGCGGTATTGATGCCTGTGCCATGTATGAATGTGATCAATGGTGGATCGCATGCGGATAACAGCATTGATTTTCAAGAATATATGATTGCGCCAACGGGTGCATCAAGCTTTGCCGAAGCTATGGATATGGGTGCAGAAGTCTTTCATGCTCTAAAATCTGTATTGCAGAGTGCTGGTCATATTACGGCTGTGGGTGATGAAGGCGGTTTTGCACCCAACCTTGGCTCCAATGAAGAAGGGATTACCGTTATTCTTGAAGCGATTGAAAAAGCGGGTCTAAAAGCTGGTTCTGATATCGTGTTGGCAAGTGATATGGCAGCATCTGAATTTTATAAAGATGGTTCGTATGTTTTAGATGGTGAAGGTGGCCGCAAGCTTGACGCTGAGGGCATGGTTGATTTGATAGAATCATTCTGCAAACAGTACCCACTGGTTTCTATTGAAGATGGCTTAGATGAAAATGATTGGGATGGTTGGAAATTATTGACCGAACGTCTTGGCGATAGCGTGCAATTGGTCGGTGATGATTTGTTTGTGACCAACCCAGAAATTTTAAAAGAAGGCATTGAAAAGAATATTGCCAATGCTTTGCTTGTAAAAGTAAATCAAATTGGAACATTGAGTGAGACCATTGCTGCTGTAACCATGGCGCATGATGCTGGTTACCGTTGCATGATGTCACACCGTTCTGGTGAAACAGAAGATACGACGATTGCAGATTTGGCTGTGGCGCTTTCTTGCGGACAGATTAAATCGGGTTCGGCTTCTCGTTCAGACCGTATGGCGAAATACAATCAATTGTTACGCATTGAAGAAGAATTGGGTGAACGTGCAAAATACGCTGGTTTGGCAGCTTTTTCTAAGGCTTAATACGCTAAGTCCATGCGTTGGAAACACATGATTAAGAGCTGGCTCCTACGGGGGCTGGCTCTGCTTGTTTTAGTTTGGATGACTTATAACTTGGTGTTTTCTGAACATGGTTATTTTGTTTACCGTGCCGAACAGCAACAGTTGCAAACATTGCAGTTAGAGCTGAATACATTAAAGCAACAGCGTGAACAGTTGGCACAGGATATTTTGCGTTTACGCCATGATCCGAAAGCCTTGGAAGATTTGGTGCATCGGAATTTAGGTTACCTTTATCCTGATGAATTTATGATTATTATGCCTGATGAAAAAACAGATAAAGGAGTACAAAAAGATGAGTGAAGTCGTAACACGGTTTGCCCCCAGTCCTACAGGCTTGATGCATTTGGGTAATGTTCGTACAGCTTTATTGAACTGGTTGTATGCCCGTAAATTGGGTGGACGCTTTTTGTTGCGCTTTGAAGATACCGATGCTTCACGCTCCGAATCCGAATTTGTTGAAGCACTGAAACAGGATTTACAATGGTTGGGTTTGGATTGGGATGGTGATGCATTGTTTCAGTCTAAACATGCAGGGCAACATCAAGATGCCTTGAATGCCTTAGCCGAAAAAGGCCTAGCATACCGTTGTTTTTGTACGGAAACACAGTTGGGCTTGGATCGTAAATTGGCAACATCAAGAGGCTTGCCACCACGCTATTCAGGTAAGTGCCGCAAATTATCCAATGAAGAGTCGTTGGAAAGAGCAACAACAGAAGCTTTTGTATGGCGTTTGGCAATTCATACCGATGAGGGCGAAGTGCATGTTCCTGATGCCTTACGTGGTAATGTGGTGTTTGCACGCCGTGATCTAGATGACCCAGTGGTGGTGCGCTCAGATGGCTCATTTACATTTCTATTACCCAATGCCATCGATGATGCGGTAGATGGTATTACCCATGCCTTGCGTGGCGATGATCATTTGACCAATTCAGCCTACCAAGTTTGGTTGCTTGAAGCGTTGGGCTTAACCGTGCCTACTTATGTTCATCATGGTCTATTATTGGGTGAAGATGGTGCAAAATTATCCAAGCGTACGGGCAGTCATTCGGTGGCTGAATTGCGTAAAGATGGACTAATTCCAGCTGCCTTGGTGCAAGCTATGACCCGCCTTGGTCACCCTAATATTGCAGATGATGCATTAAATATTGAAGATTTATTGCAGGCATTTAATGCTGAAAATATTTCTCGTTCATCAGTAAAATGGTCGAATGATGAAATGTGGCGTTGGCACACACGTTTATTGCATCATTTGGATAGCGATACTTTGCTGCCATTGGTGCAAGTGCATCTTCCTGCGGCTAACCGTACTTTTGTAGCATTGATTACAGGTAATTTGGAGCGTGCTGAAGATGCTATGCACTATGCACGCTTATTGGATGTAAATGCGGCCTTGAATGACGATGCGAAAGCTGTGATTGATGGAGCTGAGGAAGGTTTTTATAGCACAGCCTTACAGCTTTGGAACGACATGGATACAGCCGACTGGAAAACATGGATGAATGCAGTGAAAGAGCAAACTGGCTGTAAAGGTAAGAATCTATTTATGCCGTTGCGTGTGGCATTAAGTGGCGCTGTCCACGGCCCTGAAATGTCTGCTGTGGTAGATTTTCTGGGTAAAGAGGGCGTGGCTGAACGCTTGCAGGACTTGCTAGCGTCATGAGTTTGCTTCTGCACAATTCATTGGCAGGTAAAAAGCAGGTTTTTACGCCATTAGAGGCTGGAAAAGTTGGGATGTATGTCTGCGGCGTGACGGTTTATGACTATTGCCATGTGGGCCATGCGCGGGTCATGGTGGTGTTTGATGTGGTGTATCGTTGGCTGCAAGCTTTGGGTTATGACGTAAACTATGTGCGTAACTTTACCGATGTGGATGATAAAATTATTGCACGCGCAGCTGAACGAAAGGTTGATATTCAAACCTTAACAGATGAAATGATTGCCGCCTTTCACGAAGATATAGATGCACTAGGCTGCTTACGCCCAACGCTTGAACCCCGCGCAACAACGCATATGAACGCCATGATCTCCATGATTGAAGCTTTGATAAAACGTGATTTTGCCTATGTTACTGATTCGGGTGATGTGTTATATGCAGTGCGCGCCTTTGACGGTTATGGAAAGCTATCGGGTAAAAATATTGATGATTTAGAGTCAGGTAGCCGCGTGGATGTCGATGATGCGAAACGTGACCCTTTGGATTTTGTGTTATGGAAAAAAGCTAAAGCTGGCGAGCCTGCTTGGGACTCCCCTTGGGGTGAAGGTCGTCCTGGTTGGCATATTGAATGCTCAGCTATGAGCTGTGAACATTTGGGTGAAACCTTTGATATTCATGGTGGCGGTATGGATTTAAAATTTCCACATCATGAAAATGAAATCGCTCAAGCATGTGCCGCCAATGGTGGTGATTTTTCCCGTTATTGGTTGCACAATGGTTTTGTGAATATTAATGCCGAGAAAATGTCTAAATCATTGGGGAATTTCTTTACCATTCGTGAAGTCACTGAAAAATATCATCCCGAAGTATTACGTATGTTTGTTTTGGGTACACATTATCGTTCACCTTTGGACTTTTCAGATAGTGCGTTGGATGCTGCCAAAGCAGGGCTTGATCGTTTGTATGAAACTAGGCGTCGTTTAGCAGAGAAATTTGCAGATCAAAAAGCTGTCGCAGGTGATGTGGCGGAAGGCTTTGCAGCGGCTTTAAATGATGATTTTAATACCCCTGAAGCCTTGGCGGAAATGTTTGAATGTTCGCGCTGCATCAACAAAGGTTTGGATGTAAGTGAAGATATTTCATCGGACATTCAGCATTTTTCTGCGATGTCTGCTTTACTGGGTATTGTCCAGCAAGATGCTGAAACATGGTTTCAAGGTGATGTGGATGATAGTGCTGCCATTGAAGCCTTGATTGTGGAGCGTGCGGAAGCCAAAAAAGCGCGTGATTTTGCGCGGGCAGATGCAATCCGTGATGAGCTTGCGGCGCAGAGCATTGTGCTTGAAGATGGGGCAAGTGGTACAACTTGGAAAAGGGGCTGATATGTCTGATAAGCAACAAAAAAGTTCCAATGTGGTATGGCATCAGTCGCAAGTAAGCCAAGCCATGCGTGAAGATCTTAACGGTCATTGTGGCGCAGTATTGTGGTTCACGGGGCTGTCAGGCGCAGGAAAATCTACTTTGGCAAATGCTGTGGAAGATCGTTTACATCAGATGAAGGCCAGAACATTCGTGATTGATGGCGATAACGTGCGTCATGGTCTGTGTGCAGATTTAACATTTTCTGATGATGATAGGGTTGAAAATATCCGACGTGTGGGTGAGGTGGCTGGTTTGTTTGTGCAGGCAGGCGTTCTGACATTAACAGCATTTATTTCACCATTTCGTGCTGACCGTGCAAAAGTGCGCGCCATTGTGGGTGAGAATTTTATTGAAGTGCATTGTGATACAGCGTTAGAAGTATGTGAATCGCGTGATGTGAAAGGCTTGTATAAAAAAGCTAGAGCCGGTGAAATAGCTGACTTTACTGGTATTTCATCACCGTATGAAGCGCCTGAAAAACCAGAAATACGTGTGGATACAGGCAGTGATGATTTAAGTGCCTGTGTGGATAAGGTGATTGCATACTTGTTGGATAAAGGAGTTGTGAACCGTGTCTGATATATTAAAAGCAGTCATCTTAGCTGGTGGTTCAGGTACGCGCTTGTGGCCTTTATCGCGTCAACAGCTTCCCAAGCAATTTCTAAATCTAGATGGTGATGAAAGTTTATTAGAGGCAACGATTTCACGCCTCTCGCCCATGATTGAAAAAGATGATGTCTGGGTGATTAGCAACGAAGCACATGCCAGTGGTGAGGCATACGCTATTTTGCAAGATTTACACACAGTTTTGGAACCATGTGGGCGCAATACAGCTCCTGCGATTGCTTTGGCTGCGGCTTTGTTGATGGAAACCACGCAATCAGACCCCGTAATGTTGGTATTGCCTGCCGATCATTTAATTCGTGATGTGCCTGCTTTTCATCATGCTTTAAATATTGCCGTGGATGCAGCCAAACAAGGCTCATTGGTAACGTTTGGCATCAAACCAGAACACCCTGAAACAGGTTTTGGCTACATTCAGGCTGATACAGAGCAACTATCGGATGGTGTGCATGGTGTAAAACGCTTTGTTGAAAAACCTGATGTAAAAACTGCACAATCCTACCTTGATTCAGGTGATTATTATTGGAACTCAGGCATGTTTGTATGGCGCGCATCGACATTGCTTGAAGAGGTGAGTTTGCACTTACCAGAAGTTTCAATAGTTTTGGATGCTATGCGCGAAGCTTGGGCGAGTAATGATTCTTGGCAGGAAGTGGTGCGCCATCAGTTTGCGGCTATGCCAGATGTCTCCATTGATTATGGTGTTATGGAAAAATCGGAACGTGTGGCACTTGTGCCATGTGATATTGCTTGGTCGGATGTGGGTAGCTGGGATGCCGTCTATGATATTTCAGCCAAAGATGCTTCTGGTAATGCCGTTGAAGGTGATGTGATACAAGTGGGTTGCCATAACACTCTATTGCGTAGTCAAACACGTTTGATTGCGGCAGCAGGGCTGGAAGATGTAATTGCAGTGGAAACACCAGATGCAATTTTATTGCTCAAACGTGGCGAAAGCCAGTATGTTCGTGATTTGGTTGGTAAGATCAAAGAGCGTGGAAGTCGTGAGCACATTGAACATATGACAGTACAACGCCCGTGGGGTAAATACACGGTTTTAGAAGAGCGAGAGACTGATTATAAGCTTAAGCGCATTGAAGTTGAACCAGGTGCACGTTTAAGCCTGCAATCACATCAACACCGCTCTGAGCATTGGATTGTGGTATCGGGTACTGCAACAGTAACGCGTGGTGAAAAGGTGTTTACGGTTTCCAAGAATGAGAGTACTTATATCCCTATTGGTGAAAAACATCGTTTAGAAAATCGTGGTAAAATATTACTGCAAATGATTGAAGTGCAAGTGGGCGACTATTTGGGCGAAGATGATATTGAACGTTTCGATGATGCCTATGGGCGAGGCTGAAATAAAAAGTTGGTGAACCCTTTATCCCCACGGTTTCAAAATAGTGGGTAAGCGGGGAGGTCTTTAATGGTAAAAATGAATAGCTCTGATAATCAACAAGATGTCAGCGAGAACGCACTGTTTCGATTGGGTTTCAGAGCTTTTTTCTTAACTGCGTCATTGTTTGCAGTAGTGAGCATGATGGTTTGGATGGCAGAGCTTATTTTTTCCATTAAGTTGCTTCCAGAGACTATTTCACCGGCGTACTGGCATGCTCATGAAATGATTTACGGTTATACCTTGGCTGTGATTGCAGGTTTTTTACTGACTGCGGTAAAAAATTGGACAAATATTCAAACGTTGCATGGTTGGTCGCTATGTGTGCTTGTGTCGCTGTGGTTACTGGCACGGGTGGCGACACTTATCCTTGGCGAGCCAGCGCTGATGGCTGGTTTAATCCTAGATAATATGTTTATTGTTTACTTATCTGTGGCGTTAACCATACCTGTTGTGAAAGCCAAGCTATGGAAAAATATGGTTGTTGTATCCCAATTGTATTTTTTACTTATAGGTAATGTGATTTACTCGCTCGGCATGCTTGGTCTATTTCAAGATGGGCAACGTATTGGTATTTATATTGGCTTATATATGGTTCTCTCTTTGATTTTTATGTTGTCGCGGCGAGTCGTGCCGATGTTTATTGAACGTGGTGTAGGGTATTCTGTAACACTTAAAAATCATGGGTGGGTCGATACTTCCTGCTTTGTATTATTTTTTCTATTTGCGGTAAGCGATGTTTTCTTTAACAACCCAGCTCTGCCTGCATCTCTCGCGGCTGTTCTGTGTGTGCTGCATAGTATTCGTTTATGGGGCTGGTATACCCATGGCATTTGGAAGAAGCCGTTATTATGGGTGATTTATGTGGCATATGCTTGGATGATTGCCGCTTTTGCACTCAAGGCAGTCAGTGTCATATTTGCTATACCTGTATCACTGGTTATTCACGCATTTACGGTTGGTGGTATTGGCATGATGACGTTAGGCATGATGTCTCGCATATCATTGGGGCATACGGGTCGCGATATTAACAACCCTCCGACAGGGGTTACGATCATGTTTCTCATGTTGTTGGTCGCTGGTGTTGTGCGTGTGTTTTTTCCAATGATTTCAGCCGAGAACTACCAGCTGTGGGTTGCTTTATCACAGGGGCTTTGGATACTGGCTTTCACACTGTTTGTGTATCTTTATGCAAGGATTCTGTTGCGGCCACGGATAGATGGACGCTGGGCTTAAGATTCGCATCATTATTTTGCAGTATTTACGGCGATTTGACTGTCGTGATGGATCTCTTGTTTGACGCATGCAGGACTTTTACGCACGATATTGCGATGCAGTAGGTAGGCAGTTTGGTGTAGTTTATCAGCTAACATGCCATAAAATATTAGGAGCGACATGAAAACTATCGAAAAATTTATACAAAAAGAATCAGCCCCTGGTATTTTGTTAATATTTGCAACGATGCTGGCGTTATTATTTAGCAATACATTTATGTATCCGTTGTATGAATCTTTTTTACATATTCCAGTAGAAATACGCGTTGGCTCATTACAGCTTGATAAGTCGTTGTACCACTGGGTAAATGATGGGCTGATGGCAATTTTCTTTTTACTTATTGGGCTTGAAGTAAAAAGAGAAATATTAGAAGGTCATCTGTCCTCGCTAAGGCAAATTGCATTGCCTAGCTTTGCAGCGATTGGCGGTATGGCTGTGCCTGCGGCTATCTATTTAATGTTTAATCAAAATAACCCCATCGCAGTGAATGGATGGGCAATTCCCACGGCTACAGATATTGCGTTTGCACTGGGTATTCTTTCGCTGTTGGGTAACCGTGTACCAGCATCGCTCAAAATATTTTTAATGGCATTGGCGATCATTGATGATTTAGGAGCCATTGTCATTATTGCTATTTTTTACACAACGGATTTATCAACGCTATCGATTGTCGTCGCTTTAGCCTCTGTAGTTGTGTTAATTGCCCTAAATATGTTCGGTGTAACAAAAAAATCGGCTTATTTTATTGTTGGTACGATATTGTGGATCAGTGTATTAAAATCTGGGGTGCATGCGACTTTGGCAGGGGTTGCACTGGCATTTACGATCCCACTCAATGGTACAGATGAAAATAAACAACCCATATCACCGCTTAAAGACATTGAAGATGGGCTTCTTTTTTGGGTGATGTTCTTTATATTGCCACTATTCGCGTTTGTGAATGCAGGCGTGAATGTTACTGAAATATCGCTTTATCAAATGGCAGGGCCTGTGCCTTTGGGTATTATGTTAGGGTTATTTGTGGGTAAACAGCTTGGTGTATTCGGCTTTAGCTGGGTTGCTATAAAACTTAAATGGGCAAAATTACCTGCAGGTAGTAATTGGCTACAACTTTATGGTGTGTCATTGCTAACGGGTATTGGCTTTACAATGAGTTTATTTATTGTCTCATTGGCTTTCGAAGATGATCAGCTCTTTCAATACACAGATAAGTTAGCCATTCTTGTGGGGTCATTGATGTCAGGGGTTATTGGCTATTGGGTCCTTAGAAAGAGTAAGGGGCTGTCCTAGATAACTGGTTGGAGTTATGATGGGGGTTGTACGGGAAAAAGTGGTTGCGAAAGCTGAAATCGTTAAGCTTAACAGAAGTCTTTGTCGCAGGTGTAACGTGTGATGTGCTTCTGAATTAGTTGATGTCGTACTCTTATGTTTACTTTTTAAAGCAGGCCTAGTGTAGTTTTGACAGTCCACAAGCCCAAAGTTCCAATACGATGATTAAAAAAATGGACTAAAGAATATAGGATTGCTTATCCATGGTAACCCCTTAATTATTTTGAACGATATATTGAAGTTAGATCCTTTTAGGAGAGCGAAATGAAGAAAGTACTGTTTATTCTTATAACAACGTTCCTATTTCCAGCCGTTGTAATGGCTTATGATAAGGGTCTTACGCATACAAAAAGCTTTCATAGTGTAAAAAATACTGCGGATCGCCTTGAAAAAGCATTGAGAGAAAAAGGCGTCACAATATTTGCCAGAATTAATCACACAGATGCTGCAAAGAGTATTGGAAAAATACTTCGACCGACTGAGTTGATTATCTTTGGCAATCCAAAGGTGGGGACACTGTTGATGCAGTGTAAACAAACTGTTGGCATTGATTTGCCACAAAAGGTTTTGATCTGGCAGGATAAGTTGGGTCAGGTTTGGCTGACGTACAATACCCCTGCATATTTAGTGAAGCGTCATGGCATGAAAGGTTGTGATAAAGCAATACATAACATAGATAATATCCTCAAAGAAATTACTAAGGCAGCTACTGCAAAGTAGAAAATGAGTAGGCAAGCTGCCTTACGGCTCATTTTCTGGCATTAATCCTGCTTCTTTTTAAGCGTGACTGAAAAAGAAGGAGAAAACTATGGACTGTAAAATCAATCGCTCACATATTAAACAACAGTGGCAGACAACTATTGGTAATAATCACCTTGAAAGTAAAGTTGTGGATAAATTTTATGTCGAAGGCCCCCACGCTTTGAAATTTGGTGCCATTCTGCAGGATAAAACGGATGAATATCGCCTATATTATAGCTTTGATGGGGTCGGTGTAGACATCCTAGCTCATAACATTCACATCATTTTAACGACTACAAATTATGGCACCCCTTTCCATCAATACGCATGGTTGTTCATTGGGCAAGATGTGGTGCGTCAGATTTTTTCTAAGGAAACTGTTTTGGAAGAGAATCGAATTAGAATTTCAGAAAAGATGTTGAAGGAGCATTCTGAATCGATTGCAACATTTCGCCGCCATATTTCAAAGGTTATTGCCTCAGAAGTTGCTTAAAGAAATTTATTAGGTGTTAGCTTCAATGCTTAATAGGTGCATATTATAGCTAAGTTCTTTAATTTATTTAGACTTATGAGACAAAACAATAATGCTTCTTCCTAATAACATGAGCGGGGAATTAATTTTAGCTATAATAGGCGCATTGTGTTGATCGATAGTTTTATATCGACGGCGTTCTTTTTTCCATTGTAGTGCTGCGATGATTCTAATTGGAATGAAAAAGAGTGCGAACCAAACGATTGAAGGGAATTGAAATTTATCAGTGCTTAAACTAGGCATATTGAAGCCTGCGTCCATTAAGGCATGGGCAAGATAGGGGTATGGAATTGGCGTAATATGCCCACCTGTACTTTCAATAGCAGTTTCTCCCACATGTAGAGGCCCAAACATGCTCCAAAAACCTGTAGTCAGGAAACGCATACGTGATTTCATATTTAAGACATTGGGTGTGGTAATCGCGATGATACCGGAAGGTTTTAAAATTCGATGGATCTCTTGAATGATGGCGCGATAATTTTCCAAGTGCTCTGCAACCTCTGTAAAGGTCACTAAATTAAATGAGTCATCTTTATAGGGTAAAATTCCCTTATTTAAATCAATAACATCAACATGAATATGATTTAATTCCATAAACTCATCGGTATAATCACAAGCTCTGCTTTCTACGGGATATTCCTGTTGGATCCGTCCTATTAAACGTCCCGTGCCACTGCCAATGTCTAAATGGTCACCAGAGATATGGGGATATAATTCTTTTAAGCTTTTAAGGGCACCTTCGAGCGTGGCATCAAGGCTTAATTTATTATCAGGGGTTTGTTTAGTCACGTAAATATCATCCTTCATTAAAAAGTGCTTTTATTCCAGCCAAACATGGCTCTTTCGGGGGCCGAGAACTCAATATAAATGCGAAAAGGATCAATATTAAGTGTTTTTTCTAAAAAAGAACATAATTTTAAAGATAAGTCATTTGTTTGGGTGTCGTTTAGCCCCAAGCTTTTAAGCTCTAAAAAAGCAGTTGGCTCGTCGGTAGCAGCGAAAGACATCGGTTTGCAGTCGGAGAGTAAAATCATTACATAGGATTCAGGTTTACCCAGTGACTCGGCAACGGTCGTTGATGCTTGAGCTAGGAAATGGGGTTGATTTTCAATACGGGTATTGGTATGAATATGTAGGATGGGCATACTTTATTCCTGATTAGTTTTTTCTTGTTCCAAGCGTTGACGCTCAAGGTTCTCTTTAGCCTGCTCTTCGCGTATAGCATTTTTTTTAATGCGCATGTCTTTGGTGGCGTAAAAACCAGCCCAATATAAAAAGGCTGCCAATGGCAAAAGTATGATGATAAGCATCCAGTTCATGATTGAACCTCCGCAGTTTGTGGGGCTGCTGCTTGTGCAAGGGTAGCCGCCTGCTGATCTTTTCGAGCTTGCATGTGTCGATTGATAATATTGACGCCTGCCAAAATAAAGCCCAACGCAATAAATGCACCGGGAGGCAATATAAACATCAATACATCGGGGTAGTCGGCACCAAAGACATCAAAGCCAAAGATCTCGCCTTGTCCGAGCAATTCACGGACACCACCAAGCAGTACCAAAGCAAAGGTAAAGCCTGAACCCATGGCAAGTGCATCAACAAGTGAGTTGATGGGCGTGTTTTTGCTGGCAAAGGCTTCTGCACGGCCAAGAATCGCGCAGTTCACCACAATCAGTGGTATAAATAGACCTAGAATTAAATACATATCATGCATCCACGCATTCATGGACATTTCTACGATAGAAACGAAGGCAGCAATAATGGTGATGTAGGCTGGAATACGAACACTGGCAGGGATTGCACCGCGAACCAAAGATACAACAAGATTGGAAGCAATCAAAACCAACAGCGTCGCAGCTCCCATCCAAAATCCATTCTCTGCGGAGGTGGTCACGCCCAAAAGTGGGCACATGCCGAGTAACTGGGCAAAAATAGCATTGTTATGCCAAAAACCATTGGCAAATATTTCACCTTTTTTGATGTCAGCGACATCATTTGCATTAGTTTGCATGACTTGCCTCCGAGCGATTCCTTTGTGCTAACCTGAACAGCTTACCTTTAATGATTGCATAGTTTGTCAGACCTTTTTTAACAGCTTTGACAACAGCACGTGGGGTAATGGTGGCGCCTGTAAATTGATCGAAATCACCACCATCTTTTTTCACTGCCCAATCAGCATTGTGCAATGATTTGTCACCAAATGAATCCAGCCATGCTTGGTTTTTTGTAATTCCATCGCCCAAGCCTGGGGTTTCTTTGTGCCCGGTGATACGAATAGCGTTGATGCTACCATCGGGATGTACTGCCATCAGGATATGAATACTACCGTTGTAGCCATCAGGGGCGGTGACTTGCCATGCAATGGCTGTGATAGCATTTCTTTTATTGCGTGAAAAGTAAAAGCTGGTGGGCTTTGTATCACCTTGAAGGGTTATGCTGCGCGCATCAGTAAGTGGGTCATTTTGATGCTCTGGCAAGACTTGCATCAGTGCATTCATCAATGCCTGACGTTCAGCTTGCGCAATCGGGGCGCGGGTAAATATATTGGTTGTAGCCAGCAGTAGTGTGCAGACAACGCCTACAACGAGTAGGGCGATAATCATTTGCCATTGTTCGCGCTCTATTTTCATGATTGAGAACCCCGCTTACCATACACCGTTGGGCGGCAATAATGATCAATCAATGGCACGGCACAGTTCATCAATACAACTGCAAACATGGCACCTTCAGGGTAACCACCCCATGTACGAATACACCATGTGATCATACCACAGCCGATACCGAAGACGATTTGTCCCATGGGTGTGACAGGTGAAGAGACAGGGTCGGTTGCCATGAAAAATGCGCATAAAATCAGTCCACCAGCAAGCATATGAAAAAGTGGTGGCGTGTAGTGATTGGGGTCAATCATGCTGGCAATGGCAGCCATGGTGGCGACGGTTGCGATAAAGCTAAACGGGATATGCCATGTAATGGTATGGCGTGCGAGCAGGTAAATGCCGCCAATCAGCAGGGCTAGCGCACTGGTTTCACCCAAGCTACCAGTTTCACGGCCAATAAAGGCATCAAGGTATGAATAGTCATAAGCACGCAGGGCTTCGCTAACACCAACACCCTGTGACCATTCGGTTTTGATATGGCCCAACGGACTTGCCATCGTAATAGCATCTAAGGCATGGGGCAGGCTAGATACACCGAATGCGAACAATTGCCATGCGCTGGAGAAGTCGTATAAATCAATGATGGATGCGCCGAGATGCATGGGAATCAACCATGTCGTCATTTGTAGGGGAAAGGAAACAAGTAAAATAATGCGTGCTGAAAGGGCTGGGTTGAATGGGTTATAGCCCAAACCTCCATATACCTGCTTGCCCAAGCCTATGGCAAAAATACTGCCCAACAGCGCCATCCACCAAGGAATGGAAGCGGGTAGTGTGAGAGCTAACAACAAACCTGTTAAGGCGGCGGAACCATCCATCACTGGTGCAGTAGGGCGCCCCATCCATTTGAGCGCGATAAATTCGGTGGTCATGCAGCCGAGCATGCAAAGAAGAATCAAAAAGACAGCCAACCAGCCGAATAAATACACGCTGATGATACCCGCGGGGATCAATGCCAAAATCACGGCAAACATGGTAGCGCGAATAGAATCACCACTGTGAATATGGGGGGAACTAAGGTGAATCAGCATGATTTATTCCTTGCTCTCTGACTTTTTTGTATCTTCAGGCTTGGCATCGTTATCTGTATTTAATACAGATTCGGAGCGTAAAGTATTGCGCACCTTGCGACGCTTGGCTGCCTTTTCATCTTTTTCACGTTGTAGGCGTGCATCACGACTTTCTGAGCGCACACGAGATACTTCGGCAAAACTTTGTTCACGACGTACTTGTGCAGTTTGGCCTTTGCCATAACGGAAATAATGCACCAATGGGATATGTGATGGGCATACATAACTGCACGCGCCACATTCGATACAATCAAAGAGGTCATAATCTTCAGCACGTTCCAATTGGTCGTTACGGCAATGATCAGCCAGTAAATTGGGAACCAAATTGACGGGGCAGACTTCACTGCAATGGCCACAGCGAATACAAGGGTCTTCTACTTGATGGGCAGGTTTGATTTGCTCATCGCTGATAGCCAATAGCCCTGTGGATGATTTAATCACAGGAATATCGGGGTGTCGCATACGCTCGCCCATCATCGGGCCACCATGCAAAATTTGAATGCCATCAAAATGTTCTAAACCACGCTGGGCATAGATAAAACGCATAGGCGTGCCTAAACGCACACGCATATTGGCAGGCTTGGGCACAGCATCACCACTAATCGTGATAATACGATCTGTGATGGCATGGCCGAGCACAACGGCATCGTAGATAGCTCTTGTTGTGCCTATGTTTTGGCAAAGAACACCTGCATGCATGGGCAGTTTACCAGCTGGAACTTGTTTGCCAGTGAGTGATTCAATGAGTTGCTTTTCACTGCCTTGTGGGTAACGAGTCGGTAGTGAGACGACGGAAATAGCATCGTTACCCAATGCATCAATGAGCTTTTGCATAGCGCTTACTGCAGTAGGTTTATTATCTTCGATCGCAATGACAGCTTTTTGGGCGCCCACCATATGCATGACAATCTGTAGACCATGCAATATTTCAGCACTGTTTTCGACCATCAAGCGGTGGTCATTGGTTAAAAAAGGTTCGCATTCAATACCATTTAAAATAACTGTTTCAATCGGGTGGCGTTTATCTTTAAGCAACTTGATAAAGGTAGGAAAAGCCGCTCCACCCAAACCTGCAATGCCACAAACACGAACTCGCTCACGTAATTCAGCAGGGTCGATATCTTGCCAGTTATCCATTGTTGCAAGTGATGTATCGCGTTCATCCTTGCCATCAGGCTCAATAAAAATGGAAGCCAAGCCCATACCCGAAGGGTGTGGAATAGGGTGCTCTTCGATCTTAATAACCTTGCCCGATGTTGGCGCGTGGATAGGTACAGATAGGTAGCCTTCAGATTTCGCAATTTTTTGGCCACGTAAAACCAAGTCACCCACTTGAACAAGAGGTGTACATGCTTGCCCGATATGTTGTTTGATTGGCACGATAAACAAGGGCGGTAATGGACAGTCTTCGATAGCAGAATGTTCAGTCCACTTACACATGTCTGGGGTGATACCACCTGCGAAAGGCGCGTTGGCAAAGCCCAACTTATTCAAAAATGACTTAATCATGATGACTCTCACGGCGTTCAGCACCCAATTGAGCGCGTTCTGTATCGGGTAACGGCCAAGACCAATGTTCCAATAACTCAGGCTTTTGAATCATATCAATACAATCCACTGGGCAAGGCTCTAGGCATAAAACACAACCTGTACAATGATCAGAAACAACAGTGTGGTATTGCTTTGGGGCACCAATAATAGCATCGACAGGACAAGCTTTGATGCACAAGGTGCAGCCAATGCATTCATCTTCGCGTACAAATGCTACAACGGGTACAGCCTCTTCCTCTTCTTCCAATGCCTTGGGCTCAACACCCATCAAGTCTGCGATGGATAACATGGTGCGCTCACCGCCAGGCACACAGTGATTCACATCTGCTTCACCACTTGCCACAGCATTGGCATATGGGCGACAGCCAGGGTAACCACATTGGCCACATTGGGTTTGTGGTAAGAGCGCATCAACCTTATCGGATAAGGGGTCACCTTCGATATGAAATACCTTAGAGGCAATGGCGAGAATGATTCCCGCAATAAGTGCGAATGCACCCAATGAGAGGGTGGCGTAAAGAAGTTCTTCCATGGTTAAACTTTAACGAGGCCAGAAAAGCCCAAAAATGCCAACGACATCATACCCGCTGTAATCAAGGCTACAGCCGAGCCTTTGAATGCATCGGGAATGGGCGCTCCTTCCATACGTTCGCGAAGACCCGAAAATAGAATTAATACCAAAGCGAAACCAAGCGCTGCACCAAAGCCATATAAGGCAGAAGTCATAAAGGTGTTTTCTTGTTGTACATTGAGCAATGCGACACCCAATACGGCGCAATTGGTGGTGATCAATGGCAAATAAATACCCAGTCCTTGGTATAAAACAGGGCTGACTTTATGAATCATCATTTCAATAAACTGCACCAGTGTGGCGATAATCAGGATGAAAAATATGGTCTGTAGATACAATAAATCCAGTGGGATTAAGATATATTGCTGCACCAGCCATGAAGCAGTGGATGCCAGAGTCATCACAAACATCACTGCAAAAGACATACCGATTGCCGTCTCAGTCTTGCCTGAAACACCTAGAAATGGGCAAATACCTAGGAATTTGGTCAACACATAGTTGTTCACCAATACCGCAGACAATAAAATAACACCAAACTCACCGATTGCATTCATGAGCGGCAGTATAGAGGCGGGAGCTTTATAGGTATACCACTACAATGACACACTTTTATATGTGGGGTTAGCTATTGCTGGGTGATTGTGAATGTTTGAGTTGACTGCAACAATGCAAAGCAGCCGCTTTATAGCATTCTGCGAGCGTTGGATAATTGAAAACATTCTGAATAAAATGGTCGACAGTGCCATTGAGGTTCATGACGATTTGTCCAATATGCACCAATTCACTGGCTGATTCACCAACAATGTGAACACCCAGTATTTTACGCGACCCTCGCTCTACCAAGAGCTTTAACAGGCCATTGGAATCGCCAATAATTTGACCGCGAGCTGTTTCTTTGTAAAGACCGAGTCCAGCCACATAATCTGCGCCTTGCTTATCCAATTCAATAGATGTTTGACCGACCCATGCGACTTCAGGAATCGTATAAATAGCCATGGGGAGGTGGCTTGAGATAATTTTTTCATCGGAGTCAGAGGCATGTAAGGCGGCAATGCGCCCTTGCTCCATGCCTGTGGCGGCTAAGGCAGGTGCGCCAACCAAATCACCCACGGCATAAATGTGTGGAATATTTGTTTGATAATGTTCGTTGGTTTTGATCCAGCCGCGTTCATGGCAATCAATACCAAGCTCATCCAGCCCTAAACCATCGGTATTTGGGATGCGTCCTAGTGCATAAAGTAGGCAGTCACTTTCGATGCTGCATTGCTCACTGGTGAGTATTACTTTCTGGCCTTGGCGAGTAATGCTTTGAATGGATGCATTCATATTGAATTGAATGCCCATCGTACGCATGCTTTTTACAAGGTTATCGGCAATATCAGCGCATAAAAAACTAAGTATTTTTGGATGGGAATCCACAATGGTTACATTCACGCCTAATGAGGCATAAATGGTTGCAAATTCACAAGCAATCACACCGCCACCAACAATGGTTAAACTCTCAGGAAGCTCCTGCATATGCAAAATGGATGTTGAGTCCAGAACACGCTGTTTATCAAAGGGAACATCAGCAGGTCTGCGTGGACGGGAGCCGGTCGCTAAAATAATATTATCGGCATGGATATGTTTTTCTTCTCCATGAGGTTTTTTAACGCGTAAAGTATGGGCATCGATAAAGCCTGCTTCACCTGGAATCAAGGCTACACCATTGCGCATCAGCTGGTTTAAAAAGACGGATTCTTGTTTATCAATGACCACGTCTTTTTGCAATATGGATTGAGCGAGAAAATTATGTTGGAGGCTGATATTGGTGCGAGAGTTTCGCATACCATGACTGCCCCCCATGGTGGAGCTGTAGGCTACTTCACGCAGCGCTTTGCTAGGAATGGTTCCCGTCTGTAGCCCTGCACCACCAATACGAGGCTTGCGCTCGATGATGCCAACAGTTTTACCGCGCTTGGCAGCTTGAATGGCGGCGCGATGACCAGCAGGGCCTGAGCCAATAACCAAAATATCATAATGAGACATAATAACCCTTGAGTGTGATAACGTTTTATCATGTGATGATAGGCATATTCTAGGCAGAAAGATATTGCTAACCTCGTAAAGGGTCGAAGCATGGGTAGCTCAATAGTTGACATAAACGCTCGGTCTTTGATGATGGGCTCTATATATGGTGTGGTAAGGATGAATCAATGGCTCATAAAAACGTAATAACAGCTCCGAGTGAAACAGCAGAAGATGGTTTGAAAGATGTTAAAAACATTATTGCAGTGGCATCGGGAAAAGGTGGTGTGGGTAAATCAACCACAGCAGTTAACTTGGCAGTAGCATTGGCGCAATCAGGTGCAAAGGTTGGCCTTTTGGATGCGGATATTTATGGCCCATCGGTGCCTCGCATGTTGGGTTTGTCAGGTAAAAAACCAGAAGTGAATATGGATGATAAGCAGTTTTATCCTTTGCAGAATTTTGGCGTTAAAACCATGTCGATGGGCTTTTTGATTGATGAAGAGCAGGCCATGGTGTGGCGTGGCCCTATGGTGGCTGGCGCGGTGGCGCAGTTATTGTCTGATGTGAAATGGCAAGAGCTGGACTTTTTAATTGTAGATATGCCACCGGGTACAGGCGATGCGCAGCTTACCTTATCGCAAAAGGTGAAGTTGGCAGGCGCTGTGGTGGTAACAACACCGCAAGATATTGCATTGCTTGATTGTAGAAAAGGCATCGAAATGTTTAATAAAGTACATGTGCCGACACTGGGTATTGTGGAAAACATGAGCCAGTTTATTTGCCCGCATTGTGGTGAATCGAGCGCGATCTTTTCTGAAGGTGGGGCGGAGCGATTAAGCCAAGAATTTAAGACCGAAGTGATTGCACAAGTGCCACTGGATATGCAAATTCGTAAAGATGGTGATGATGGCACACCGATTGTGGCAGCGCATCCTGATTCAGCATTGGCGGGAATTTATCGTGAATTGGCAGAAACTGTGAAATCCAAGGTGGAGACTTTAAATCGCCGTAAAGTAAGTATTCCAATTATGCAGGGTTAAATCATAAGATATGATTTAAAATGATGTTTTTACATTTATCTTGCGTAAAAATGAGCTTTTTTAGGTGTTTTTCAAGTATATAATTTGAAATTCATGGTGTTTTTAATGAATTATTCAAAAAATGAATGATTTTTTAATTTATGTTCACAGTCTATGCTAAAAAAAACATTAAACCTAATGCTAAGGTAACTAGCGTGCGGACTTTTGCGCATCCGAGCGAGTAAAATAAGCGTTGTTGATTGTCTTGTCAGGTTTTAATTTAATTATAAGTTTTGAACCATAGTTTTTATTTTCACTGCTTTTTCAAAATGGTCTAACTTATGAGTCATTATCCACCATTCAGCGGCTTCCATTAACAACTCAGGGTTATTGTTTTTGTTTTCGAAAAATGCATAGAAAGAAAGGCCCACATTTGCACCTTTGGATTCTATTTTATTGTTACAAATTTTGATTATTTTTTCTTTTAATGTTTTATTCATACTTCCCTGTTTTATTGCTAAACATAGCGTTAATGGCATTGGATCTACTTGAATACCCTTGTTAGGCGGCGCGTACCTCTCTCGGTTGAACCGCAATTTCTGACGCCTATTACTCAGGTCTCTCAGTATGCCTCTAAAATTTCAATACTTTGTGCACGATCAAGCACCCAACAGCGTTGGTTGTTTGTAAAACCAATATGTTCGTAATATGAATTGGCTGCTGGAGAGGCAATTAATATGAGTTTACATTTTTGCCCTAATTGCTCTTGAGTGATGTCTTGTAGCCTTTTGCCAATACCACTATTTTGATACTTTTTATCAACGGCAAGGTCAGAAAGGTAGCAGGCATAATGGAAGTCAGTCATTGAGCGAGCAATACCTATTAGTTTTTCTCCGTCCCAAGCAGAAATGAATAGATTGCTGTTGTTTACCATGCCTTCCATGCATTCATAATCTTCAATGGGCCTACGTTCTCCAAGTGTTGACTCACGTAACAATGCAATGAATTGAGATACTGTTACTTGGGTGTTTATTTTATATTCAATACTCATAACTTCCTTTGTCAGCTAACATTTTTAACCCGTCGCCACAAAACTTGTCGCGAAGCGCGGCTTTCCGGTGCCGAGTTGAGATACTTGCTATGGCTTTTTATTTTAGGCTTCATAAGGTATAAGACCTAGCATCACTATCGCTCCTGCTGCATGCATGCTTCGAAGCTTTTCTTTTGTTCTTTTGTGAGTCCTGCTTGCTGCTCAGTCACTCCCTCAAACAATTTATTGCTACATGATATAAATAATTTGTTATTAAAAGGTGTGGCTTGAATGTTTGGAGTGTGTTCATGATTGTCTGTGTATGCTCTCCATCCGAATATTAGATTTGCGAGGACAAACAGCAACCAATAGACAGTTTGAATTTTTCTGCATTTTAGACCAATTGAAGCCATAATGAATAGCAATGAGGCATAGGTAAATATTATAGCTACCCCATCAATAACTATGAGGAGGGCGGAAACTCCGGCTACAACAGTTCCAATTATTAACGAAATTAATCTTAATTTATTCTTCACAGTTTATGCACCAAAGACACTACTATTTTCATGCAGCTAAAGCATCAATGAGGTCAGATACGAAAATCAATAGGGTCAGACTCGATTGGTTTTATTTTCACGGTATTTCTTAGACTTTCTATCACCACCTCTCCCCTTGGGTTGTGTTTGTCTGGCTGTTAATGCTTGAACCCTTTCTTTAAACTTACTTGAACCTAGAACCCATGATTTATTCGTTGCATCTCTTATCAAAGAGAGCTCTCCTGACTCAAGATGGCTAGAAAATAACCCCTTGTAAACTTCACAGCGATCCTTTGCATTCGATCCCAACCCTAAATATAGCTCGTGGGGTCTAATCAAGCTGTTTGCTCTTCCAAGTGCATTACATCCAAAACTAGACCAAGGATAGTCTTCTGGGGTATCCACCATTCCCGCTCGGACTGGGTTTAATTCAATATATCGCGAGCACGTTAATAAATAAGTATCGGAATCCAAAAGAGTCGCTTTGTATCGCCCTTCCCACAATGTGCCTGTCCGCTTGTATTGATAATTAAAATACTGAACATAATAACGACCAACTGATTGCATGACTTTGGTAATACCATCTTTAGTTTGCGGCGTTATAAGCAGATGAACATGATTGGTCATCAAAACATAGGCATGAAGCTCACATTTAAAACGAACACAAGCTGCCTCCAGCTTCTCCAGATAAAACCTGTAATCATCATCAGATGCAAAAATAACATCACGGTTATTTCCTCGTTGGATTACATGCTGGGGCTGCCCTGGTAATATAAATCGTGGTTGGCGGCTCATTTTTCACCTCGCATTATATATAAATGAACTAAAACGAAGCTTACAACACCCAAATACTTAAATCAATCGAGTCTGACCCTATTGATTTTAAAGCTACTATTACCTTGCATAAATGAGGTAAGTTGAACATTATATTCACACTTTATGTTTATTGAGGTGCCTCAGTATGTCCTTACATAGTAATGTATTAGAACGAAATAATGTCAAAATAACTGGTCATGGTAAGACAACACTTATGCTTGCCCATGGTTTTGGTTGTGACCAAAATATGTGGCGATTTATGCTACCAAAATTGGAGTCTAAATATACAGTTGTTCTATTTGACTATGTTGGATGCGGCCAATCGGACACCTCTGCTTATGAAAAACAAAGGTATCAATCACTTGATGGCTATGCACAAGATGTTATTGAAATTTGCGAAGAGTTAAAGCTTCAAAACATTGTATTTATCGGACACTCTGTTAGTAGCATTATTGGCATGCTCGCTGCACGTCAATCACCAAAGATTTTTTCCAAAATAGTGATGGTTTGTCCTTCTCCTTGCTTTTTGAACTTTCCGCCGGATTATTTAGGTGGATTTGAAAGGGATGACTTAGAAGAATTGATCAACTTGATGGACAAAAACTACATAGGGTGGGCCAATTATCTAGCTCCTTTAGTCATGGGACAAAATAATACAACCGAACTCATTAAAGAGCTTGAAGAAAGTTTTTGTTCTACTGATCCTAATTATGCCAAACCTTTTGCAAAGGTTACATTTTTTTCTGATTACAGAGCAGCTTTAAGCAAGCTGCAATTGCCAACCATAATAATACAGAGCAGTAACGACAATTTAGCCTCGGTTGAGGTTGGTAAATTCATGCATGAGAAAATACCCAACTCCGTTCTTAAAGTGGTTGATTCTAATGGGCATTGTTTGCATATGACTGACCCAAATACCTTGTTTAAAATCATTGAACAATTTCTAGGGTGATTAAACCGACTCTAGATTCTTTTCCGTGTATATTAATTACAACAGATATTCAGACCAATAGACTTGAATATTGTAATCAATATGCGACAGAGTTATTGGGGGTAGATGCAGACAAAACAACTGAGTATGAACTATTTGACATTATTTCAAAGGCTAGTTCTATATTCTTCGAAAGTTATATTCGGCCAACCATTGTTAGCTCAGGAGCATGCCAAGAAATACAAATATCGTTAATGTTGAATTCCAAGGAAAAAGTACCCGCTGTTGCTAATGTTAAGCTAGTAGAGTCAAAAATATACTGGTCTATATATATCGCTGTTGCTCGTGACCAACTTTATCAAGAGCTCATAGCTGCAAGAGAGCATTTAGAAAACCAAACGGAGGAATTAACCTTGTTAACAAGAATTGACCCGTTAACAAGTTTACTTAATCGTAGAGCTGCACTTGATGATCTTAGCAAAATCATTATTCAACTCAATCGTAACTTTGTACCAGTCTCATTCTTACTAATTGACATAGACTGGTTTAAAAAAATTAATGATACCTATGGGCATGACCGAGGGGATGAAATCTTAATCGAGCTCTCTTCTACGCTGAAAGATGTTACGCGTACCAGTGATATTGTGGCACGATGGGGCGGGGAAGAGTTTTTAGTGGTCTTGTACAACTCAAACCTCGAAAATACTCGAATATTCTGTGATCGCCTGCATCTAGAGGTTGATAAGATTGAGCTTACAGGAGATCTCACATTATCTATTAGTGTCGGAGTTTCTGCTTTAAACGCTGATAACTTAACTTGCCTTAATGTCATCGAAAAATTTGTTAAAGAAGCTGACATCGCGTTATATAAGGCGAAAGATAATGGCCGAAACAGAACTGAAATTTTTGACCATATAAACCTCAATTAGATATAACGACTATAACCCCCACAAAGTAACGGGGTCAGGTCTTGTTTTGCGCATTATTTCCATCCTTTCATCTCGTCGTAATGGGGTAGGGTGTTTGAATATATCAATATTTGCAATGACTAACAGATGATAAATCCGCGAAGGCTTGTCCCTCTCGATTGCCATTGTTAGGTGTAGTTTACTCTGACAACCCCAATATACTTGCAACACTAAGATTCACCAACTCAACCAGCTCATCATCCATATATCTATATTCATCAGGAATATCCAGTACATGAATAGTTTTATGATCTACCATTCTAGTGAACTCAGCTACGATTCTATTCTTATGCTTCTTTTCCATCACAAAAATAATGTCTGCCCACTGAACATCCTTTTGATTAATTGTTTTCTTTGCCTTAGGGCTTGTGCCAGCAGACCTAACATTTAGTTTAGAGTGATTGCGCCACACTTTTTCTGCGGTTGGGCTACGCCATTGATTTCTGCTACAGACAAAAAGTAAGTTCAATTTTTTGTTTGTACTAATATCCATTGGCATTTCTCCGTCTAGCCTAATTTACAGTTTTTTTGGGTATCGCATTGCGAGGCCTAAGGCTCTCTTGAATTCATCAGGTTTAGCAGCCTCAATAATTTAAAGACAATTAAAATCTCTAACTTTATGTATAAACTTCATGCGCACATAACGCCCGCATCAGCGGCGCGGCTCTGCCGCGTCCGGCTGCATGCGATTGTTATGTGTTAGAGCCACCGGCTTATTGCGGAAGTTGATAACACTTTGGCTTTTTCGTCTTCAGTTATCAAATCATTGCTCACTTTTTCGAATATCTCGGCATCTTCCATACATCCAGTATTGTTTGAAAATACTAGCAATACCTTTTCCTTAATAAATTCGAACTCAGAACCTTCTAGTTCAATTTTGGCGGAACGTAAAATGTTTGCTAATGCGGTTTTTATTCTCAAATTGACCTCGTAATCCTTTTCTTCTTTATCGAAGTCCCTTTCATAGTAACTTTGAAGTTTAACTTCTATAGACTTAATCTGTTCGAGTTGCCAGTTCATTTTCTTCTACACCTAACGCTTGGCATCAGGGGCGCGAAGCGTCCCTTGGATGCACTTGTTAGAAACTAGTGCCATTTTTCAACTACCTTTTCAATGGTGCGTGACACCAGCTTACCAGATTCGAATTTATGAACCACTGCTTCAAATTCAACTCCAACATACCCGTTTTTTTCTTTGCTAAGGTATTTTCTTTCGCTAATGCGAATATTAATATTTCCAGTAAACCAAGTTGCTTTTACCGGTCTATCTTTTCCAGGAAAGAGGTTCGATAGATCTAGATACTCGGGATTATCCGAACAAGCATCTTTGACTATCCAGTCTAGCCATAAATATCCTTCTTCAAGAGTCCATGTACCCTTATAGCCTCTCCAATTTGCAGAGCACATCGAGGAACTTATTTCTTCGTTGATTTCCTTATAATTTGGATGCGTTTCTAAAGGATAAATATTTAGCTCGAATCTGGCACCGTCAATGAGAAACTCTTCAGGTATCTGCTGAGTTGCATGGGAAACCGTCGCAAGTAGTAACAATACTAAGAAAGAAATAACACGCATGATAGCCTCTATTGGGTTTCTAACGATTTAAGTAAGGGGCAGACAAAAAGCAGAGCGTAGCGCCGCTTTTTGACTGTCCCAGAGAGCGATAGCGAACGAGCTTGACTTGCTTGTTAGGTGCTTTATTTGCCATAGATCATATTGCCATCTAAATCATAAACCTCTTCGTATTGCAGAAGGTTCGATATAAATTCATTGAAACTGTTCGCTACTATTAGGCTATTGCCATCATCTGTTTCAACGACTACAACTTTGGGTTCTCTACTGGAGTCACTATAATCAAGGGCTAACCAAGTGTGACCATCGCCTTCCAGTGGGACAAATGTGTTTGGTAGGCCCCACTCTCTCCCAGAACTAACGTTTTGATATATGGGATTCTCATCATTAGGATCTATGCTTGCAAAACTTCCAATCTCATAAAAACCCTCGCCAAAATAAAACTTTAAAGATTCTTTGTCGCATGAAGGAAGCTTTACTACCTTAGTTTCGTTTGTACCAGAAAAATTTACATACTCTTCAGGAAGATGGAATCCGTACTTTTCTTCGAAGTAACTAAAAGCTTCCTTTGCTGTATAAAGTCGATAGTTTTCAATCTCTCGAACATCGCCACAATCTGGACATACAAAGTAAGCTGTACCATCAATAATTTCTGGATTTGAAAGTTCTTTTCTACAGCATCTCATAATCTGATACTCGTACACCTAACGCATTGCTAAGGGGCAGCCGAACGTAGTGTAGGCTGTCCCGCGGAGGCCGCGTTTCTTGCGGCCGGAGTGAACTTGAGCAACTTGTTATATAGCATGAGCCTCTACAAAGTAGGATTTATTGACGAAATCCCATTCTGGTTCTTTTGCTATATACTTTTTGAGAAATCCGACGTTACTCTCTTTTATTGGATAACAATCAAACATAGGATTTTCAGTATTTAGTTCACCGAATTCAACTTGGAATTTATCTAATTCAAAAGAAAATAGATCGTGCTCGGCAAGTAATTCTTCAGTTTCTTCCGAGAACTCTGTGATGTATCTCCTGACTTCAAATTCAGTATCTACCATGTATTTGCCATATAACAGTGTTGATACGTGGAAAAAATTCCATGTATTTTTTCTATATATGCGGACATAATTCCCCCGTATCCCGTATTAAGATAAAAACACGGAATGGAGGTACGATGTCCCGATTCGAGTCGAAGGTCAACAATAAATCGAAGTATCGGCCCAAGGCTGTGAAGTTAATGGATCAAGTTCATGAAGTGTTGCGTTATCATCATTATGGAAAAAGAACCGAAGAAGCTTATAGCCGCTGGATTCGCTGGTTTATCAAGTTCAACGGCACAGGTCATCCCAAAGATATGGGCAAGGCAGAGGTTGAGGCATTTCTCACCCATTTGGCAGTGGACAAACATGTGGCCACATCAACGCAAAATCAGGCGCTTAATGGCATTGTATTTCTCTATCGCGATGTTTTGGATTTACCGATGGCTGACGATTTGGCTCCGGTGCGCGCGAGAAGGCAGCCAAGACTCCCTGTTGTGTTAAGCAGGGGTGAAATGCAATCGTTGTTGGCGGAAATCGAGGGTGTTCATCATCTGATAGCGCGAATCATGTATGGTGGCGGCTTGCGATTGATGGAGGGGTTGCGGTTGCGCGTTCAGGATATCGATTTTGGTAACGGCTATATCACGGTTCGTGCAGGCAAGGGGGATAAAGATCGCACCACCTTATTGCCGCAATCGGTTCGGGGTGAGCTAGCGAATCATTTGGAGCGTGTGAAACATCTGTTTGAACGTGATATTGCTGAGGGTACAGCCAATGTTTGGTTGCCCGGCGCTTTAGCAAAGAAATATCCCAATGCCCCGAAATCATGGGAATGGCAATATGTGTTTCCATCCAAGTCTTTATCAAAAGATCCCGAGTCAGGTGAAATTCGTCGCCATCACCTTGGCGAGTCAGGGCTGCAAAAAGCGATTCGTTCAGCCAGTCAAAAAGCAGGTATCAACAAACGTGTCACCACCCATACCCTTCGACATTCATTTGCGACACATCTGCTTGAATCGGGCACGAATATCCGTGTGGTGCAAAAGCTTCTTGGCCATGCCAATGTGAAAACAACGGAAATTTATACGCATGTGTTACAACAAAACCTTGGGGCAGTGGTTAGCCCTTTGGATACTCTGTGAAATGGGGTAATAGGCGTGTTATTTTCATATGCTAAAAATGAATTTAACTATTTAAAAAACTGGCTAAAAGTCATGTTTCATAGTGTTCTAAATGTAAAAATATTAAAAATATAATGTATTTTCTATTTTTTGCATAAATATCAATTTAACCAAATAACAAAAAGTATGGCTTTGCTTATTGCAAAGCGACTTTCGCCGCTATTCGGGGTAAAGAAAAGTATCTTTTCCTGCGGTGTCGGTGTTTGGGTGATCTGTAGAGTAATGCAGGCCGCGTGATTCATGGCGCTGTTGTGCGGAGCGAATGATAAGCTCTGCAACCAGAGATAAATTGCGTAGCTCTGTTAAGTCTCGACTTAATGGATGCTTCCAATAGAAATGCGAAATTTCTTCCTGTACAACAGTCAAGCGACGGCGGGCTCGGCGCAGGCGTTCATCAGAACGTACGATACCTACATAGTTGGACATAATGGCGCGAATTTCATCCCAGTTTTGCTTGATTTGAATGCGCTCTTGTTCAGGGGTGATGCCTGACTCGTCCCATGCGGGAAGGGGGATGCTTTCTGTGCTTTCGGGCTGTGTAAGGACATGCTCACTGCATGCCTTTGCCATGACCAAACATTCAAGCAGAGAGTTGCTGGCAAGGCGGTTGGCACCGTGCAGACCTGTACAGGCAGACTCGCCAATAACGTACAGGCTTTCAATGTCTGTTTGGCCGTTCAAAGTGGTTGCGACACCACCGCACATATAATGCGCGGCAGGTACAATTGGGATATTTTGTTTGCGCATATCAAGCCCCAATGCCATCAAACGCTTATGAATATTGGGAAAGTGTGCAGAAATGCGTTCATTACCCAAGTGCCGAGCATCAAGAAACATGCAATCTTGACCATGCTTTTTCATTTCGTGGTCAATAGCGCGTGCCACAATATCACGTGGTGCCAATTCGCCACGGCTATCATAATCAAAGGCAAAGCGTTTGCCCTCACTGTTCACCAAATGCGCACCTTCGCCACGCAAAGCCTCGCTTAATAACATGGTGGGTGCGGAAGCATGGTAGAGACAGGTTGGATGAAACTGCATGAATTCCATGTTCATCACTTTGCAACCCGCACGCCATGCCATGGCAATGCCATCGCCTGTCGCGGCATGCGGATTGGATGTGTACATATAAACCTTACCCGCACCGCCAGTGGCAAGAATCGTTTGTTGGGCTGATAAGGTGATGATGTGGTTATCGGAATTGAGTAAATAAACACCCAAACAGCGATTTTTGCCATGATGATGACCCAAGCGATGACTGGTAATAAGATCGATTGCCATATGATGGCGCAGGCATTGGATGTTGGGGTGATGTTGCACATGTTTTAGCAGGGTTTCGCCAATAGCACGGCCAGTAGCATCCTTTGCATGAGCAATACGGCGATGGCTGTGCCCACCTTCTTGGGTTAAATGAAGACCTTTATCGCCTTCATCGAAAGGCATGCCAAGCTCACGTAACTCATCGATGATGCTGCCACCTGCGGCTGCAACTTTTTGCACAATATCTTCGTGGCATAGTCCTGCACCGGCTTGCATCGTATCGTTGATATGCTCATCGATGGAGTCGGTTAGGCATGAAACACCTGCAATGCCACCTTGAGCCTGATAGGTGTTGGATTCGCAAAAATCACCCTTATTAACGATGCAAACGGTACCATGTTCGGCTAGCTGGTAAGCAGTGAGTAAGCCTGCTGCGCCGCTACCGATAATAAGATAGTCGAAGTGTTGATGGTTGGCTGTCATGTATGCGCACTTTACGTTTATATGGTAAGGTTTGTATAGTGCGTGCATGCGACAAAAAGTATTTGTAACAGAAATTCATGCTGGTGAAGCGATTGTGGCGGGTGAGCGTGCCTCATCTTGCAACTCATGTGCGGGCAAAGCATCGTGTAAAACATTGGGTTCTTGGAAGGAAGGCTCGGGTGAAGGGCGCGCATTGAAATTGCGAGTGAAGAATGAGATGGCTGCTGAAATTGGTGATGAGGTAGTGATCGAAGTGGCCGATGGACTGTTGTTGAAAACGGCATTTCGTTTGTATGGTGTACCGATGTTGGTATTTATTGCCATTGGAGCAGTGGTTGCACTTATGATGCAAGGGCAAGATATTGCAGGTGCTGCTGCCGCCCTATCAGGGATGCTTGGTGTAGTGGCTTATTATGCTTGGATTTGGCAGTTGGGAGCGCCTGAAGGTTTTGATGCGCGGATTGTCGAGGTGAAGAGATAAGTGCGTTTTTGCTTGTTTACTTCCAACGATGGGTGATGGTGCATGGCTGCGATTGGGAGAGCAAAAGATTGATATGGTTTTAGACATCCGAAGTCCAGATGTCAGGCAATCTACCAGAAGCATTCAGTCACGGCATGTTACTAGATTAATCGGCTCAGCTTGAATCTCGTATTTTTTTGTCTATTATCATTAGATAGCCTTGATGAGATAGGCTAGAAATTGGAGGATAATAATGAATTTTAAAATGATATTGATGGCTATGATGACTGCTTTTTTTGTATTAAGCGGATCGGCATATGCAAGTGATAAGATTGATTTAAATACCGCATCGGCAGTACAGTTGCAGGAGTTGAAAGGTATTGGCGAGAAAACTGCGGCAGCGATTGTCGCTTACCGTGAAGCGCATGGCGCATTTAAATCTGTGGATGATTTAACGCATGTAAAAGGTATCGGCGAAAAGAAACTATCGAAAATTGAAGATGGTATAGAAGTATCGGATGCTGATGAACACCATGATAAAAAAGACAAGCATCACGATGATTAACTGTCAGCAATGATGGCGAAAGGCGCGGCGATGGTCGCGCCTTTTTTTGGTTTAAGGGGTTGAAATGAAGATTGCCGTAGTGGGAACAGGTTATGTAGGCTTATCCAATGCGATGCTTTTGGCGCAGCACCACGAGGTTGTTGCGCTGGATGTTGTGGCTGAAAAGGTTGCGTTGCTAAATACTGGTAAGTCACCCATTGTCGATAAAGAAATTGAAGAATTTTTAAGCCATAAAGAACTTAACTTTACAGCGACACTGGATTGTAAAGAGGCTTATGATGGTGCTGATTTTGTTATCGTGGCGACGCCCACAGATTATGATCCTGTGACCAATTATTTTAACACAGAGACAGTTGAATCGGTGATTAAGGATGTCATATCGATGAATTCTGAGGCTGTGATTGTCATTAAATCAACGGTCCCTGTAGGTTTTACAGATGGTTTGAAAAAAGAGTTGGGTAGTGATCAGATTATTTTTTCTCCGGAATTTTTACGTGAAGGCAGCGCATTGTATGACAACTTACACCCATCGCGCATTATTATAGGGGAGCGTTCAGAAAGAGCTGAGTTGTTTGCATCGTTATTGCTGGAAGGCGCAGAGAAAAAAGATATCTCAGTATTATTCACTGATGCTACAGAAGCTGAAGCTGTAAAATTATTTTCCAATACGTATTTGGCGATGCGTGTGGCTTATTTTAATGAGCTAGATAGTTATGCAGAAGCTCATGGGTTGGATAGCAAACAGATTATTGAAGGTGTTGGTTTGGACCCACGTATAGGCTCGCATTATAGCAACCCTTCATTTGGTTATGGCGGTTATTGTTTGCCCAAAGACACCAAGCAGTTAAGAGCCAACTATCAGAATGTCCCGAGTAGTCTTATTGGCGCGATTGTTGAGGCGAATAGCCTGCGGAAAGATTTTATTGCCGATACGATTATTAAGCGAAGGCCAAAGGTGGTAGGAATTTATCGCCTTATAATGAAAAGTGGATCGGATAATTTCAGGGCATCCTCAATCCAAGGTGTGATGAAACGCATTAAAGCCAAAGGTATTGAAGTCGTAGTTTATGAACCAGTACTGGAGACCGAAAAATTCTTTCATTCGAAAGTGGTGAATGACTTGGGTGCTTTCAAAACAATGTCGGATGTTATTGTCGCTAATCGCATGTCTGATGATATTTTGGATGTGAAAGAAAAGGTTTATACCAGAGACTTGTTTGGCAAGGATTAGGAAATGGCGGCTATGCTTAGGAGCCTGTCGTTATAAGTGATTTGAAGAGAGGGGAATGAAGTGATTATTTACAGTTTGTGGTCGCTTTGTTTGCGATAGACTTGACTTTTACGTTCAATAAATGAACATAAACACTTATGAGTCAAGATATTGCGTTAAAATATAAACTTTTTAAGTTTATTAATGATCACCCCGAGCTAAAGCAGCGAGAGCTTGCGCATAGCCTTGATTTGAGTCTTGGAAAAGCAAACTATTGTCTTAAGGCTCTGGTTGATAAGGGTTTTGTGAAAGCTGACAACTTTAAAAACAGCAAACATAAGGTAGCTTATGCCTATGTGTTAACCCCCAAAGGTATAGAAGAGAAAATTCGTGTGACCTATCAGTTTTATAAGCGGACAGAAGTAGAGTATGAAATGTTGCGCAAAGAAATTTTAGAATTGGAAGTATCAAGGGCTGGAGAGTAGTATGAAAAAGGTTGCATTGATTACTGGAGTGACTGGGCAAGATGGCTCGTATTTGGCGGAGTTGCTTCTGGAAAAAGGCTATGAGGTACATGGTATTAAGCGTCGATCTTCTTCGTTTAACACCCAGCGAGTTGATCATATTTTTCAAGATCCTCACGAGAAAAACGCAAAATTCAAATTGCATTATGGTGACCTAACTGATTCTTCTAACCTGACCCGTATTTTGCAAGAAGTTCAACCAAACGAGGTGTATAATCTAGGGGCACAGTCTCATGTAGCAGTAAGTTTTGAATCACCTGAATACACAGCTGATGTGGATGCTTTAGGTACACTGCGTTTGCTTGAGGCTATTCGTTTGTTGGGTATGGAAAAGCAGGTGAAATTTTACCAAGCCTCAACATCTGAATTGTTTGGTGAAGTACAAGAAACTCCGCAAAAAGAAACGACACCTTTTTACCCGCGTTCCCCTTATGCTGTGGCGAAGATGTATGCGTATTGGATTGTGGTGAATTATCGTGAATCGTATGGTATGTATGCTTGTAACGGAATTTTGTTTAACCACGAATCTCCCCGTCGTGGAGAGACCTTCGTAACGCGTAAAATTACGCGTGGGTTAGCAAATATCGCACAGGGTTTAGAATCGTGTCTGTATATGGGGAACATGAATGCCTTGCGTGACTGGGGGCATGCCAAAGATTATGTGCGGATGCAGTGGATGATGTTGCAGCAGGACGAGCCTGATGATTTTGTTATTGCTACGGGCGTACAATATTCGGTGCGTCAGTTTATTGAATGGTCTGCAGCGGAGCTTGGTGTGTCCATTTGCTTTGAAGGTGAGGGACTGCAAGAAAAAGGGGTTGTTTCTGCTATTGAAGGAGAGAAAGCTCCTGCACTTAATGTGGGTGATGTGATTGTGCAAATTGACTCGCGTTACTTTAGGCCTGCTGAAGTGGAAACCTTGTTGGGTGATCCGAGTAAGGCCAGGGAAAAATTAGGCTGGACGCCTGAGATTACAGTGCAGGAAATGTGTGCAGAAATGGTGGTGGAAGATTTAAAAGCAGCTCAGCGTCATGCCTTGTTAAAAGCACATGGGCATGATGTGCCTGTTTCCATTGAGTAGTGATATGAAAGTATTAGTGACTGGCGCGAATGGCATGGTTGGCAAGAATCTAGTTGAGCGGCTGATGTTGCAAGATAATTTGGATATTATGGCTCCAACACGCTCGGAGTTAAACCTTCTAGATCAACATCTAGTTACAGAATATATGCAAGAGCATAAACCTGACTTTGTTTTTCATTTGGCTGCAAAGGTGGGAGGTATTCAAGCCAATATAAATGAGCCTGTTGAATTTTTGGTGGAGAATACGATGATGAATACGCATGTTATTATGGCTGCTATGGAGTCAAGTGTTCAGCAGTTTATTAACCTTGGAAGCTCATGTATGTACCCGCGTAATCGAGATATATTGCATGAATCGGATGTTTTGACAGGGGAGTTGGAGCCGACCAATGAAGGTTATGCTTTGGCGAAATTAACAGCAGCACGTTTATGTCAATATATTACCAAAACCAAAGGACTGACGTATAAGACGGTGGTTCCTTGTAACCTTTACGGTCGTTATGATCATTTCGATGCTGTCCGCTCGCACATGGTTCCTGCGGTCATCCGAAAAATACATGAGGCAAAAGATAATAAGATTAAGGATGTTAGCATTTGGGGTGATGGAGAGTCTCGTCGTGAATTTATGTATGTTGATGATTTAATTGACTTTATGTTGTTGGGCATGTCAGATATGCAAGCGCTTCCTGATATAGTTAATGTTGGTTTGGGTTTTGATTATTCGATTAATGAATATTATAAAATTGGTGCTGAAGTGGTTGTTTATAATGGAATCTTTACACACGATTTGGAAAAACCTGCAGGCATGCGACGGAAAATGATGGATGTATCTTCTGCTCATGCGATGGGCTGGAAAGCTAAAACCTCACTGCAGGATGGAATGAAGTATATGTATGATTATTATTTGAATGAGGTGGTAAATGCATAACTATCCTTTAGCAACATCGACATGGGATGAAAAAGAGTTGGCTGCAATTCAGTCGGTTATCGATAAAGATATGTATACGATGGGTGATAGCGTTCGCCAGTTTGAAAATGATTTTTCTCACTTTATTGATCGTAAATATAGTGTAATGGTGAGCTCTGGTTCAGCGGCTAATTTAATTGCAACGGCGGCTTTATTTTTTGTGAAAAGCTCTCCGTTACAGCGTGGTGATGAAGTGATTGTTCCAGCCGTTTCTTGGTCTACAACCTACTTTCCCCTTCAACAGTATGGCTTGAAGCTGAAGTTCGTTGATATTGATCTGAATACTTTAAATTATGATTTGAATGCTCTGGAAGGTGCGATTTCTGAAAAGACTCGTTTATTAATGACAGTAAATTTACTTGGTAATCCTAATGATTTTGATGCCATTCATGCCTTGATTAAGGGTAAAGATATTCGTTTATTGGAAGATAACTGTGAGTCTATGGGGGCCGAATACCATGGTAAACAAACGGGAACATTTGGTGTAATGGGGACTTTTTCTACATTTTTCTCTCATCATATGGCGACCATGGAAGGTGGCTTTGTCACAACGGACAATGAAGAGTTGTATCATATTTTGTTATCGCTTCGTGCACATGGTTGGACTCGAAACTTACCAAAAGAGAATCATGTGGCGAACAAAAGTGATGATTGGTTTGAAGAATCATTTCGTTTTGTTTTACCTGGCTATAATGTGAGACCAGTTGAAATGTCTGGTGCCGTTGGGGTTGAACAGCTTAAAAAACTACCTGTGTTTTTGAAGCAGCGTAGAGAAAATGCAGCGTTTTTTATTGAGCGCTTTAAAGATCACCCAGACTTTATGATTCAGCAAGATATTGATAAGAGTTCTTGGTTTGGGTTCTCACTTATTATTAGGCCTACATCTAAATTGAACCGGAAGGATCTGGTTCAAAAATTACAGGTGAATAATATTGATTGCCGCCCGATTGTGACGGGAAACTTTACTCGTAATGATGTGATGAAATATTTTGATCATGAGGTTCATGCTGAGCTTACAAATGCTGATTATTTACATGACCATGGGTTTTTTATTGGTAATAGCCAAGTGAATTTAAGTAAAGAAATAAACTATTTGTATGATGTTACAGAGGCTTTATTGTGAAGGTTGTTATTTTAGCAGGTGGTTTAGGCACACGCTTGAGTGAAGAGACGGGTTTACGGCCTAAACCGATGGTGGAAATTGGTGCTCGCCCGATTTTATGGCATGTGATGAAAATGTATTCAGCTCATGGTATTAATGACTTTATTATCTGTTGTGGATATAAGGGATATGTTATTAAAGAGTACTTTGCTAACTATTTTTTACATATGTCGGATGTAACATTTTCGATGCAAGACAATCAGATGAAAGTACACAAAGAACGCGCCGAGCCTTGGACAGTTACACTTGTTGATACCGGCGAGACATCAATGACAGGTGGGCGTTTGGCAAGAGTGGCTGATTATGTGAAGGATGAAGAAGCCTTTTGTTTTACGTATGGTGATGGTGTTGGTGATGTGGATATTTCTGCAACGGTTGCATTTCATAAACAACATGGAAAACAAGCAACATTAACAGCAACGTATCCTCCAGGTCGCTTTGGCGCGTTGGATATTACATCGGGGAAAGTAAATAGTTTTAAAGAGAAGCCTAAGGGTGATGGTGCGATGATTAATGGTGGCTTCTTTGTGCTTTCGCCTAAAGTATTTGACTCTATCTCAGGGGATGACTGCGTATGGGAACAAGAGCCTTTGATGAGCTTGGCTAAAGGTGGTGAGCTGATGGCTTTTGAACATAGAGGTTTTTGGCAGCCTATGGATACGTTACATGATAAAATGATGTTGGAAAAGTTGTGGAAAGAAAAGAAAGCACCTTGGAAGATATGGTAGTCATGGTTGATTGTGCTTTTTGGAGAGGAAAAAAAGTTTTTCTTACGGGGCATACTGGTTTCAAGGGAAGCTGGTTATCTCTGTGGTTGAACCATTTGGGCGCTGAGGTAAAGGGTTATGCTTTGGCTCCAGCGACAACTCCAAGTTTGTTCGATGTGGCTAATGTTGGTGATATGATCGAATCTGAAATTGGTGATATTCGCAATTTAGATCAATTACGAAACAGTATGGTGAGCTTTGGGCCTGATATATTAATTCATATGGCCGCTCAGCCTTTGGTCCGTCTTTCCTATAAAGAGCCCGTTGAAACGTATGAAACAAATGTGATGGGTACGGTTAAGGTGCTGGAAGCAGCACGTTCATGTATTAAGCTTAAAGCAATTGTGAGTGTAACGACAGATAAATGTTATGAAAATAAAGAATGGCTTTGGGGTTACCGTGAAAATGAGGCTATGGGTGGACACGACCCTTATAGCAGTAGTAAAGGTTGTGCCGAACTTGTGACTTCTGCGTATAGACGCTCATTTATGCATGAAGCAGGTGTTGGTTTGGCTTCTGTACGGGCTGGGAATGTCATTGGTGGGGGTGATTGGTCGGGTGACCGTTTGATTCCTGATATTTTACGAGCCTTTAAAAAGGGCGATTCTGTTGTTATTCGTAACCCAGAGTCGACACGACCCTGGCAACATGTGTTGGAACCTTTATCAGGTTATCTGATGTTAGCCCAGAAGCTTTATGAGCAACCCAATGGTTATGCAGAAGCTTGGAACTTTGGACCATATGACGATGATGCAAAACCCGTAGATTGGATTTTAGAGAAAATGGTGAAACAATGGGGGCAAGGGGCAAGCTGGAAGCTGGATGAAGGCAATCATCCTCATGAGGCGGGTTGCTTGAAGCTGGATATATCTAAGGCTAAATCAAGGTTAGGTTGGAAACCCATATGGAAGCTTGAGGAAACTTTGGAAAGGATCGTTTTGTGGCAGCAAGCTTGGTTAAGTAAAGAAGATATGCAACGTGTGTGTTTAAATGAAACCCAGGACTATATGAGAGATATAAATCATGAAAACAACTGACTCGATTAGAGAAGAAATTGCAGCTTTGGTTTCAGAGTATGCCGAATTACAGTATCGAGGAAAGCCTTTTGAGGCAGGTGAGTCTGTTGTTCCTGTCTCGGGTAAAGTGCTGGGTGAAACTGAACTGCAGTACATGGTTGAAGCCTCATTGGATGGTTGGTTAACCACAGGGCGTTTTAATGATGCTTTTGAAAAGCGTTTGAAAGATTTTTTAGGTGTGAAACATGTTTTAACTGTGAACTCAGGGTCTTCCGCTAATTTGGTGGCATTTTCAGCACTCACCTCACCTAAACTGGGAGGTAGGGCTTTAAAACCTGGTGATGAAGTGATTGCTGTAGCCGCAGGTTTCCCAACAACGGTAAACCCAGTGATTCAGCACGGTTGTATTCCAGTCTTTGTTGATGTGGATATTCCAACATACAATATTGACGCTGATAAAATTGAAGCTGCAATTTCGGATAAAACCAAAGCAATTATGATTGCGCATACACTGGGCAATCCTTTTGATCTGAAAAAAGTAAGAGCGATTGCCGATAAATACAAGCTCTGGCTCATTGAAGATTGTTGTGATGCACTTGGTTCAACATACGATGGTAAAATGGTTGGTACGTATGGTGATATTGCGACATTAAGCTTTTACCCTGCTCATCATATTACCATGGGCGAGGGTGGCGCTGTATTCACCAATAGTGGCAAGTTTAAACTGATTCTGGAGTCTATTCGTGATTGGGGACGAGATTGTTTTTGTGCGCCAGGCAAGGATGACTCATGTGGTAAACGCTTCTGCTGGAAGCTAGGAGATTTACCAGAAGGTTATGACCATAAATATATTTATTCTCATGTTGGCTACAACTTGAAAATATCTGATATGCAGGCGGCTTGTGGTTTGGCTCAAATGGATCGTTTAGAAGGATTTATTGAGGAGCGAAAAGATAATTTTAATTATTTAAAATCAGCATTAACCCCTTTGGGAAAACACTTAATTCTACCAGAAGAAACGCAGAATAGCGATCCTTCATGGTTTGGATTTCCAATAACTATACGTGAAAGCGCGACTTTTTCACGGGTGGATTTATTAAAGTTTTTGGATGAAAAGAAAGTTGGTTCGAGACTTCTGTTTGCAGGAAATTTAACCAAGCAGCCTTATTTTAAAAATGTAAATTATCGTATTGCAGGTGACTTGACGAATACAGATATAATTATGAATCAAACATTTTGGATAGGAGTTTATCCAGGATTAAGTCATGAAATGTTGGATTATATCGCAGGTAGTATATTGGCCTTTATTAAGACTCAGAGCTTATAGCGATGAAGGCTTCTGATGCTGTTGCTAAGCTTTTAGCAAAGAATGAAATCCATTATGGTTTTGAGCTAATCGGAGGCATGATAGCTCACCTTGTTGATAGTATTAACCAACTAGGAGAGACAAAACTTATTTCAGTGCATCATGAGCAAGGCGCGGCTTTTGCCGCGGGCGGCGTGTCAAGAGCCAGTAATCATAGGCATATGGGGTTGGCATTGGGTACAAGTGGCCCTGGCGCAACAAACTTAGTTACGGGTATTGCTGATTGTTGGCTAGATAGCCACCCATGTTTATTTATTACAGGGCAAGTAAATACACATGAGCAGAAAGGGGATAGGTTAGTTCGGCAGCAAGGTTTTCAAGAGTTGGATATCGTTTCAATTGTTAAAAGTGTAACTAAATATGCCTATAAAATTGAATCGGCTGAAGAGCTTCTTCCTTGTTTACAAAAAGCGATTGATATAGCTCGATCGGGAAGACCTGGCCCAGTTTTGTTGGATATTCCAATGGATATTCAGCGCGTAGAATTACCTGCCGGATTATCTTTTGTGCCTGATTCGTTAGCTGTATGTAAGGAAGAAGGGTTGTCCGATGAAAAGATAAATACTCTTTCAGAAGCATTGAATCATGCAAAAAAACCACTTTTTTTGGTTGGCGGTGGAGCAGTTAATGCAAAAAGTTTCTTGCGCTGGTTAATATATTTATCAGAAAGTGATTTGCCCTATGTATCAAGTTTAAAAGGTAGTGAGAAAACGATCGCAACAGATCATTACTTTGGAATGATTGGTGCATATGGCACTCGGGTTGCAAATCATGCGATTCAGTCATGTGATTTATTGATTGTTGTTGGAAGTCGCTTGGATGTAAGGCAAACTGGCTCAAATGTTGAAAGCTTTGCAAAAAATGCGAATGTTATTCAGATTGATATAGATGCGGCACAGCTTAATAACAGAGTGAAGTGCCAAGAAAGTATACAGATGGATTGTGAATCTTTTTTTCAGAGTTTCTTTAAAATTAAGTTGAGTGCAAATACAGGACAGCTTGAGTGGTTAGATTGCTTAAAAAAATATTTTGTTAAAACATTTATTGATGAGTACGCCGATTGGTCTGTGAGTCCATTTGGGCTTTTCGGCAAATTAAATCAAGCATTTATTGATAGTGATGTTCAATATGTAACTGATGTTGGAAATAACCAAATGTGGGCAGCGCATTCGCTTCGCTTGCAAACAGGGCAAATGGTTCACCACTCTGGTGGGCTAGGTGCAATGGGTTTTGCCATTCCTACAGCGATAGGTTTGTATTACGCATCCAAGTCCCCTGTAGTAGTAATTACGGGTGACGGTGGCGCACAATTAAATATTCAGGAATTAGATGTTATAGCCAGAGAAAAACTCCCTATTTTAGTTTTAGTTCTAAACAACGAATCACTTGGGATGGTACGTGGCTTTCAAGAGTTGTACTTTGAAGGACGTAATTCATCAACTTTTTGGCAAGGTTATTCAACGAAATTTCAATCCATTGGAAATGCTTATGGCCTTCAATCGAAAATGGCTGACCAGATTGATGTTTTCTCGAAGTATATTGAGCAGTTCATAGTAAAGCCTGAACCAACACTGATTGAAGTAATGATGAAAGATGCGAGAGAGTGTCGGCCGCGCTTGGAGTTTGGCGATTCTTTAGAGAATCAATCCCCAGCGATAGAGTTATCAAATAGATGAATATCGCAATTCTTGGGGCTACAAGTCAAATTGCTAAGGACTTAATCATCTCTTTTTCAGAGCATACAGATTATGATTGTACCCTATTTTCCAGATCGGCTATAAAAGTACAGTCATGGCTAGATTTAGTGGTTGGGAAATACTCGTCGAATGATTATACCAGTTTTCCCAATAGTAATTATGATGTCATTATTAATTTTGTCGGTGTTGGCGACCCTTTCCGTGCGAAAGAGATGGGGGAAGGGATCTTTGAGATTACTCATCAATATGATCAGCTTGTATTGGATTATGTGAAGTTGCACCCTTCATGTAAATACATCTTTTTGAGTAGTGGCGCAGTGTTTGGAGATGTTTTTGATGAGCCCGTAAAGGAAAGTAGTGTTGCTACAGTACCTATCAATCATTTGAACCCCATCAATTGGTACGCTATTTCAAAACTATATGCCGAGGCTAGGCATAGGTCTTTAGAAAACCTATCAATCATTGATGTTCGAGTGTTTAACTATTTTAGTCATACACAAGATATGTCAGCTAGGTTTTTGATCACGGATATTGCTCGCGCCATTCGAGATAAAACGCTTCTAAAAACATCACCTGAGAATATTGTGCGTGATTTTTTGCACCCTGTTGATTTTTATCAGCTTATTGAATGTATTTTAAATGTAGGAAATATAAACGCAGCTGTGGACTGCTATAGCAAAGAGCCTATAGATAAAATAAGTTTGCTAGATGTGATGCAAAAAGAGTTTTCTTTGCAGTACAAGCTTATAGGAGAGCATGAGAGTGTTAATGCAACGGGTGGTAAGTCTAATTATTATTCACTGAACAGAGGTGCTGAAAATCTAGGCTATAAGCCTAATTATAGTGCAATAGAATGTATTCTAACTGAATGTAACTTACTTATTCAGAACCAGCTATGAGCTTCATTTTTCTTGGCCGTATTGTTCAAGCAGGACTGGCTTTACTAGCATTGAGAGTTATGACGATGATGTTATCGCCTGAAGAGGTTGGGCGGTGGTCTCTATTATTGGCGGTAACAAGTTTCTTTGTACTTGGCTTAGTAAATCCTGTTGGTATGTTTATTAATAGACGACTGCATGATTGGGTTAAATATGGGAAAATTGAGCTATATATGCGCTATTACTGTATATACCTTCTGAGCGTGGCCTTTTTAGCATGTGTGATGCTTTATGTGTTTAATGCTTTTTATATTCTGGTGCCCGATATGTCACTCATATGGTTGCTTTCATTCGTGGTCGTTTCTATTGTTTTTGCGACATTAAACCAAACATTTACGCCTTCTTTAAACTTGCTGACTTATCGTGGTTGGTTTGTATTACTTACATTGGCGACAGTTGCTGTGTCGCTATGTGTCTCCTTTGCCTTTGTTTTTTACTTGGAACCTAATGCGGAGTTGTGGCAAGCCGGCCAGTTGACGGGGCAAGTTATAATGGCTGTGGTTGGTGGCACACTGTTCTTTGTTTTTGCAAAGCGGCATCAAGAGAAGTTTGTGAGTCATGCCAGTATGCGAATGACGCAGGCAAAACTTGCGTTGGTTTTCTCATTTGTATGGCCTCTTGCATTTTCAGTTCTGTTTACCTGGGTACAAACACAGTCTTATCGCTTTATTGTTCAAGGTAGTATTGGTTTAGAAGTCTTGGGTTTATTTGTTGTTGGTTATGGAGTGGCAGCTTCATTGATTGGTATATTTGAATCCATTATTAGCACGTATTTTATTCCGATATTTTATAAGAGGGTGTCGTCTGGAGATAAACGTGAACAGGCATTGGCTTGGCATGAATATGCGAAGGCTATGTTGGCTAGTTTATGTGTGGTTATCTCTGTTATCATTTCCTTATCTGATGAGTTTGCATTTGTGTTGTTGGATAAGAGTTTTGCTGATGCAGCACAATATATTCTTTGGGGAGTAGCAGCTGAAGCTGCTCGAGTGACAGTAGCGACTTATGCTCTATTAGCACATGCAGGGATGGATACGAAAAAGCTTATTATCCCCAACTTTCTTGCAGCAATAGCTGCGCCAATTCTGGTGTTTGTGTTTGTTTCAGCTTGGGTTGCGCATGGTGTAGGTATGGGGCTTGCTTTTGCAGGCTGCATTGCGATTGTTTCAAGCCACATTGTACTATCGCGCTCATTTGACATTATTATGCCATGGACTCAGTTGCTACGGGCTGGGTTAATAGCATTAAGCTTGTTTTTCTTGGCATTATTTGTTCATGGCTTACTTGGAGTAAGTGGAACGTTTGTTGCATCACTTGCTTGGCTTGTGGCTGGTAGCGTACTTTTATTGAGCACTTTATATATGATGCTTAAAGTACAAATCAATAGAGAGGGTATTTAATTGAAAATTTTATTGGTTTGTATGAAGCATGATTACAATAACCCTAATCAAGGCTATTCTTATGAATGGAACCACTTTTATTTGGGTTTAAAAAGCCATGTTGAGGATGTTCAGTTTTTCAACTTCTTGGAGGAGTACCAAAAGTTAGGACAAGTGGGCATGCAGGCTGAATTGCGAGAAGTGATTGAGTCTGAAAATCCAGATGTAACTATTTTTTCACTCTATACGGACCAATTTTCCACAGACTTTATTAAGGGGTTGAAAGGGTTAACGAAGACACTTTGCTTTTTTCATGATGATGGTTGGCGTAGAGACTTTGTAAAAAAATGGGCTCCTTGTTTTGATGCGTTTACAACGACTGATCCTGTAGGTGTGAGAAAGTATCAACGAGAAGGTTTGGCGCATGCAGTGTTTGTGCCTTTTGGTGTGAATGAGATGTTGTTTTGTTCGAATTCTGATAGGCATAAAGATATTGATGTGTCGTTTATTGGGGCTTGGCACCCTTACCGTGAATGGTTAGTGGGAAAATTACGTAAAAGTAATGTGAATGTGGAAGTTTATGGTTATCGATGGGCAAATGGCATGTTGGATGAGCCTAAAATGATTGAGGTGTTTCAACGGTCAAAAATTAGCATTAATATGACAAATTGCCCATCATGGGATTTACGATATTTATTGTCATCACCTCGAGCCCTATTGAATCGGTTTCGCTCACCTAAAGTATATGAGCAAATTAAAGGAAGGCATTTTGAAATTCCGGCCTGTGGAACGCTTCAATTAAGTTATTATGTAGATGGTTTGGAAAAGGTGTTTGACCTTGGTGATGAGGTTGTTATTTATCAAAATCCTGAGGAGTTGATAGATAAAGTAAAATACTACCTGAATGACGCAGAAGAGTTGCAGCGCATAACTGCAAATGGTTATCGGCGTGTATTGAAGGATCATGCATATGGGCAGCGTTTCATGCAGGCTTTTCAGTCCTTGGGGTGGTGTTGATGAATCAGCCATTAGTTTGTGTTTGCATCCCCTGTTATAATGCTGAAGCAACGATTGTTGAAACATTAGAGTCAATTCAGAAACAAACATATCATGATTTTGAAATTCATATTTTTGATAACGCATCTACTGACAACACGATTAAACTAATTCATCAGTTAGATGAAAATATCCAAATTCATCAAGCTAAAGAAACAACTACAGGGGAAGAGAATTTCACCCGCTGTTTAAACTTTGGTGGCGGAAAATATACTGCAATATATCATGCGGATGATTTATATGGGCCTGAGATGTTGGGAAAACAAGTGGCATTTCTTGAGGTAAACAGAGGTGCTGGTGGTGTTTTGACCTTTGCCAATATTATCAATGAGAACTCCCAGAAAGTAAGGGCTGTGTATGCCCCCTCGTGTTTGAGCATGAAAACAGGTGAGTGGGGTGCATTTGAACTGATTGATCTTGTTAAAGCAGTTTTGAAAGAGAATAATTTTTTCTTTTGTCCAAGTGCCATGATTCGAACAAAGGTTTGTACTGAGGTGTTGAAAGAGTGGCGTGGGAACATGTTTGGGCCAGGAGCTGATCTAGATGTGTGGTTTCGAATCTCGGAGGCGGGAAGCCTTGGCCTTATTAATGAACCCTTGTTGCAATATCGCGTGACTACATCACATTTTAGCCATGGCTATAATAAACAAAATACAAAAAGAGCGGACTTATTTGCAATCCTTGATCACTGGATGAATAAGGAGAGAGTAGCTGTATGCTTGGATGAAGGTGATCAGAGCCGTTATCAAACGTGGCTAATGTGGGACGATGTTAGCAGAGCTAGAAATGCCTTGAATAAGAAGGAAGTGAGGCTTGCAAGAGAGTTGTTTGCGGATGTGCATTTTTTATCCATATTAAAGGGCTGTATAGGGTCATTACGAGGCTTTAAATTTTTAATGCTTGCAAGCTATGTGATGTTACAACTATGGTTGAAATAGTATGCGGATATATATAAAATGGAAAAGGAAATAAATTGTGGCCTTACCGAATGATAAATATATGTCAGATGATTACCTTGAGCAGAATCCAAGTTGGGATATGGAAGATAGCCCATGGAAGGCAGAGAGAGTTCGACAGATTATTGCTGAGAACCATTTAAATTGTAAAAGCGTATGTGAAGTAGGCTGTGGGGCTGGTGGTGTACTATCCAGCCTGAATGAAAAAATACCGACAGCCTCTTTTATTGGTTATGATATTGCTCCAGCAGCGGAGGGATTTTGGGAAACCAAAAGGTCTGAAAGAGTTGACTTTGTACGAGGTGACTTTTTTGACTTGGATGCTCACCACTATGATCTGATTCTCTTATTGGATGTTCTTGAACATGTTGTTGACCCTCACCAATTTTTATCTGAATTGAAAACAAAAGCAGACCATATTGTGATACATTTCCCTTTGGATTTATCGGCTTTGAGCGTGTTACGTGAAACACCTCTTTTACATGTGCGGCGAAAGGTTGGTCATATTCATTATTTTACCAAAGGTTTGGCTTTTGAATTACTGGAAGAATGTGATATGGAAGTAGTAGACTGGAATTATACTGGAGCTGCATTTACTGCGCCTCAACGAACACTGATGACCAAAGTAATGTCTGTTTTTCGAAGGGTGGTTTATGTCTTGAATAAAAGTTTGGGTGTGAGGTTGTTGGGCGGTGAAACATTGATGGTTTTAGTGCGCTCTAGAAAAAAACGTAATGCGTAAGGTATTTATTGATCCTCCATCAAAAGCATTTTATCAGAATCGTTTTTTTACGAACTCGAAATTGAATCGTGATGACTGTTTGCAGCCGTATATTAGGTTAAAAGAGACATTAAGTAAGCAAGGTGTGGAAGTGAATACCTTTGACTTATGGGATAAAGAAAGTGGTCCTATTGAATATTACTCTTTTGGAATGCTTGAAAATTTAGAGGAAATGTCTGCCCACCCAAAAGTAACGATGAAGGCGTTTTATGTTTTTGAACCCCCGATTGTGGATCCTTTTATTTATAAAGCTTTGCCGAAGCTAACGGCGATGTTTGAAGAAGTGTATGTTCATAATACGCATGGGGATGGTTATTCTCTCAATGCTGTCAATCAATCCAAGCTAAAGAAGCTATATTGGCCACAGCCGTTTGACCATGTGTTAGAACCATATTGGAGTAATACAGAGAGACAAAATAGAATTGTAGTAATCAATGGAAATCATAAGCCTCTATCCAGAGAGAATGAGTTATATAGTAAACGTATTGAAGCAATGGTTGCACTTTCAAAGCACGACATGGTTGACTTGTATGGCCGAGGTTGGGAACGTTGGTACTCACGATCATCGATGTGGATGCCATATTGGAAAAATAGAAAAGCATTGATGTCAATTTATAAAGGTTCGTGCGTATCAAAGTTTGAAGTGTTGAGCCAGTATGACTTTTGTCTTTGTTTTGAGAATATGATGATGGATGGCTATATGACAGAGAAATTGTTTGATTGCTTGTATGCAGGCTGTATTCCAATCTACCTTGGAAATTCAAATATTACCAAGCATGTTGCCCCTGAAATTTTTGTGGATGCTTCTTGTTTAAAAAATTGGAATGATCTATTTGATCATATGATGTCCCTTACTAAGTTTGAAATTGTAGAAATGCGTGAAAAAGGCAGAGTGTGGCTAGAAGGAAGAGTGATGGAACTTTTTTTTAATTCACTTGAAATATCTATAGTATGCGAGGGTGAGGGTGCAAAATAATATGTTGACAAGTGAAGTGCTTTCAAAGATGCAAGCAGTGGCCTACTGTGAAAATGAGGTTGATTTTAAAATCATATGAAACAAAAAGTACTTATTACAGGTGGGTCTGGTTTGCTTGCGGTGAATTGGGCTTCTTCGATTAGAGAAGAGGCTGATGTTGTGCTAGGGCTACACCAGCGTAGCGTCTCCCTTAAAGGTGTAAAGAGTCACCCTGTTGCATTGAACTCTGTGGATGATGCTAAATGTCTTTTGGATAAAGAGCAGCCTGATATAGTGATTCATACTGTTGGCTTGACCAGTGTGGAAGGATGTGAAGAGAATCCACCTCTGGCATGTTATTTAAATATTGAATTGGCCGAAAATGTTGCTAAGGCGTGCGCACTTATGGGAGTGAAACTGGTGCATATTTCAACAGATCATCTGTTTTATGGACAGAAGCCTTTGAGTATTGAATCGGATACTGTTCAACCTCAAAATGAATATGGTCGAACTAAGGCTGAGGCTGAGAAGCGAGTGCTAAATATTTATCCAAATGCATTGGTTATTCGCACTAACTTTTTTGGTTGGGGACCAAGTTATAGACTATCTTTCAGTGATAGAATTATTTCTTCTTTACGTAATGGTGTTTCAATAAAACTTTTTACCGATGTGCATTATACCCCCATTTTGATTGAATCGTTGGTTAGTGCTGTGCATGAATTACTTAATATGAATGAGAGTGGCATTTTTCATATTGTTGGGGATCAACGACTGTCCAAATATGAATTTGGTGTGTTGATTGCTGAGAAATTTGGTTTAGATAAAAATTTATTGTCCCCAGGTCACTTGGCTGATATACCTAACTTGGTTCAAAGGCCCTTGGATATGAGCTTATCCAATGCAAAAATTAGTGCATTATTGGGTCGGGATATGGGTAGTGCTGATAGCATGATTGCTAGGCTTTCGATGCTAGAAAGCTTTGAGAGGACTAAAGAAGTGAGGGGATTATGATTCCATATGGACGACATTATGTTGATGAAGATGACATTGCGGCTGTGGTCGATGTTTTGCGACACGGTGTGTTGACTCAAGGTCCTAAGGTTAATGAATTTGAGCAGCTTGTTGCTACGTATGTTGGTGCGAAATATGCGGTGGCTGTTTCGAGTGGTACGGCGGCATTGCATTTAGCTTGTCTAGCAGCGGGCGTGGGGTCTGGTGATGAGGTTTATACATCGCCAAATACATTTGTGGCGAGTGCGAATTGTGCTTTGTATGTTGGAGCTACACCGAAATTTGCAGATATTAACCCCAATACACTAAATATAGATCTAGATGACCTGCACGATCGCTGTATAATTTCATCAAAGGTGAAAGCAATTATCCCTGTACATTTCGCAGGTCTTGCATGTGATATGACACGTATACGTCAAACTGCCAATGAAGTTGGCGCTGTTGTTATTGAAGATGCCTCTCATGCACTGGGTGCGACTTATGAAGACGGAAGTCGAGTGGGGAACTGTAAGTATGCCGAAATGACGGTTTTCTCTTTTCATCCTGTCAAGGGTATTGCTGCGGGCGAAGGGGGCATGATTATGACGAATGATGAGTACATTTTTCAAAAACTATTAAAGCTTCGTAGTCATGGTATCTGTAAGGGGAATTTTGAATTTCCAGGTATTAGTATGCCTGACGACCAATTACTTAAACCCCAGGCTGCGCTAGAAGAAAATGAATTGAAAATGTGGTATTATGAGATGCAAGATATTGGCTATAATTATCGTATCACAGATATACAGTGCGCCTTAGCTATTTCTCAAATGGATAAAATAAGTAGTTTCCTTGAGCGCCGAAAGGAAATTGCAGCGGCCTATGATGATGCATTCAAGTCAGAGGCTAGAGTGGTTTGCACTCAAAGCATGGGTCGAATGCAAAGCTCTCATCATATCTATGTGTTAAGGGTTGATTTTGATGCCTTGAATACAACGCGAAACAAAGCCATGAAATATTTAGCTGAGTGTGGCGTAGGTAGCCAAGTTCACTATATTCCAGTGCCACTTCAACCTTTCTATGAGCAACTAGGGTTTTCCTTAGAAGACTATCCAGAAGCGAAGCATTATTATGAGGAAGCACTAACAATTCCTATTTACTACAGCATGACAGATGCTGATGTAGAGCGAGTGATTGTTGCAGTTAAGGGGTTGTTAAATTTATGAAGGTGATAGTTCTTGGGTTGGGTTCTATTGGGATGCGACATGCTCGCAACCTGAAATTTCTCGGCATACATGAAATTTTAGGGGTGGACCCATCAGTGGAAAGGCAGGAGCGTTTCTCTAGTGAAATTGGTGGGGGGGCATATTCAGAGCTGACGAGTGAAGTATCTCATGGTGCTCAACTAGTTGTGATTGCTAGTCCTAATCGGTTTCATATTGAACAAGCTCAAGGGTGCGTGGAACTTGGTATTCATTTGTTTATTGAGAAACCACTGGGTATTAGTAATGACAATATTGATCATCTGATTAAAATGGTTAGAGAAAAAGAAATATATGCGCATATTGGCTCAAATTGGAAGTTTCATCCTGCATTTATAAGAATGAAAGAACTGCTTGACCAGAATGTGATAGGAACAGTTGTAGGGGCTCAAGTTTTAGCGGGTCAATGGTTACCAGATTGGCACCCTTGGGAAGACTATCGTTTGGGATATTCAGCGCGTGCTGATCTTGGCGGTGGGATTGTTTTGGATATGCATGAGTTGGATTATATGTCTTGGTTGTTTGGGGATATTACGAGTCTTTCTGGTTTTATTAATCACAGTGGTTGTTTAGAGATAGAGACTGAAGATGTAGCTTGTGCTTGTTTACGTTTTGAATCAGGAATGTTGGCAACATTACAAGTGGATTATATCCAGCGTAGTTATCAAAGGCGCTATCATATATATGGATCTGATGGGACAATTATATGGGATATAAGAAACAATCAGCTATCAGTATATACAGCAGCTGATCAAGAAGAAACGATTGAAAATGTGTTTGAAGATATCAATGAAATGTATATTCGGCAGATGCAGCATGTGCTTGATGGTGTGCATGGGGATGTACCACCAGTGACACCCATAGAGCATGCCCGTAAGATCTTAAAATTACAATTGAGGTTAAAAGAAAATGGTTAATTCCCCTTATGTTATAGCTGAAGCAGCTCAAGGTTACGAAGGTAGTATGGATATTGCAAAACTACTAGTAAAAGCGGCAGCTAAAGGAAAAGCTGATGCTGTGAAATTCCAAGTGGTTTTTGCTAAAGATTTAGCAGAGCCTGGTTATCAATACTTTGAGCTATTTCAGCAGTTGGAGATGAGTGTTGAGTCCTGGAAAGAAATAAGAGATACAGCAAAATCACTAGGGCTTGATTTTGTAGTGGATGTTTTTGGTGACCAGTCATTTGAGCTGGCTAAAGCATTGGATGTTGATGCCTTTAAATTACATTCAACCACTTTCTTTGATGCAGAACTTGCTCGAAAAGTTTTTGCGGAAAACAAAAGAACTTATATCTCTATTGGAGGCATTGAGCCTGAAGAAGTCGACGCATTTGTTGCTCAGCATCATCTGCATGAACGAAAAAATGTATCTATTTTATTCGGATTTCAGGCAGAACCTACACCGATTGATAAGAATCATTTATCTCGTATAGCAGAGTTGCGTAAGCGTTTTAGTTTGGATGTAGGGTTTATGGATCATTCAGAAGGTGGAACGCCAGACAGTATGGGACTGTCATTGGTTGCGCTAGGCTGTGGCGTTCGAGTTTTTGAGAAACATGTAACGTTAGATAGAGAGTTGGAGTTAGAGGATTATGTGTCAGGGTTAACACCTGCTGAATTTTTGTTATATACGGACACATTGAATAATCTTGCTCAGGCACTGGGAACTGACTCTATTGCACTGACCGAGGAAGAAGTTGCATATAGAGGAAGGGCTCTTAAACGTGTGGTTGCTAACTCTAATTTGGAAGCAGGTATAGTGCTGGGTGAACAGGATTTCCGTTTGTCACGACCTGCGGAACCAGGGGGCTGCTATTTGCCCAACGAAGTGCTTGGTAAAACCTTGCGTATGGTATTAAAGGAAGGTGACCCTATCGGTAAGGAGCACTTAAGTTCATGAAGAGAAAATTAGTAGCAGCCCTAGCGTGTCGATCAGGCGGAACTCGCCTTTATGGGAAACCCTTACAAAATCTCGAGCCTGGGAAAATGATTTTGGATCATATTCTTGAGGGTGTTTATAAGGCTCCTGAAATTGATTCAGCGGTGCTTGGAATTTCTGAAGGTGTTGAAAATACAATATTTGTGAATGTGGCCCATAGGCATCAGACACCTTACATTTTTGGGAACGAGAAAGATGTGCTCTGGCGTTTGATTTTGTGCGGTAGGGCTGCTAGAGCAACAGATGTTTTTCGCGTTACAACAGAATGCCCTTTTATTGCGTGGGAACTTCTAGAGGAAGCATGGCAGCGCCACTGTTTAGAAAATAATGACATTACAGTGACTGACTTTTTGCCCGAAGGTATGAACTTTGAGATTTATTCGATGCAGGCATTGGAACGCATCCATCGAGAGGGTGATGATAGTGAGCGCAGTGAATTTTGCTCTGCTTACCCGAGGCGTTGTTCTGAAAAATTTAAGATAGGTCTTTTACCTGCACCAGAACAATGGAACCGAATGGACCTTCGTTTAACCGTTGATTATCCAGAAGACTTAATTTTGTGTCGTGATATTTATTGTGATTTGAAGGGTCTAGCGCCACATATCCCCGTAGATGATATTATGACTTGGCTGAGTGAGCATGATACACATAAACTGGTCGAACCGTATGTCGTATCAGAACCTTTGTGGGCGCATATTTTAAAGGACAAGGAAAGTTGATGTGGACTATACTTATATAAATTCTGAGTCACTCTTAGAAAGAGCACAGCAGTCTATTCCACTCGGCTCACAGACGTTTAGTAAAAGTTATACGCAGTATCCACTTGGGGTATCACCTTACTTTGCTGAAAAAGCAGACGGGAGTCATTTGTGGGATGTAGATGGCAATGAATATGTGGATTTTATTAATTCTTTGGCGGCGATTACACTTGGCTATAATGATAAAGATGTCATTCAAGCTGTGAAAGATCAGCTTGAGAAAGGCACTATATTTTCACTTTCACACAAGCTTGAAATTGAAGTGGCAGAGAAAATAATTGAGATGGTACCTTGTGCCGAAATGGTTCGTTTCGGGAAAAACGGCTCAGATGCAACTGCTGGTGCGATTCGTGTAGCTAGAGCCTTTACACATAGAGATCATGTGGCTGTGTGTGGCTATCATGGATGGCAAGATTGGTATATTGCTTCTACCCCACGAAACTTAGGGGTTCCCAAGGCAACGTGTGAATTAACGCATACTTTTACCTACAATGATTTAGTATCGTTAGAAAAAATACTCAAATCTCATGAATGTGCGGCAGTTATTCTGGAGCCTATGAATATTCAAGAGCCTAACCCAGGTTTCTTGGAAAGCGTAAAACAGCTTACGCATAAATATGGAGCATTGCTCATTTTTGATGAGACAGTGACAGGGTTTAGGTTTTCGAATGGCGGAGCCCAAGAGTTGTTTGGAGTGACTCCTGATTTGGCGACCTTTGGAAAAGGTATGGCAAATGGATACCCCATTTCTGCTGTTGCTGGTAAACAAGAATACATGAAGCTTATGGAAGAAATATTTTTCTCTTTTACTTTTGGTGGTGAGACCCTTTCTTTAGCTGCTGCCTTGGCAACACTCACAAAGTTACAAAAAAAGCCCGTTATTGAAGCGATGCGTGCAAAAGGCGAAATTCTTGTTTACAAGCTTAATGCACTTATTAAGCAATATGAACTGTGCGATTTGTTTGCAGTATCAGGAAACCCTGTATGGAGCTTCTTTGTTTTGAAGGAAAGCGATGAGTATGATGTATGGGATATGAAAACATTGTATTTACAGGAAATGTTTGCTAGTGGAATCCTTACTTTAACAACGCACAATATGAGTTATGCACACACAGATGAAGATATTGCGAAGTTGATGTATGCGTATGATTGTTTTTTCTCAAAAGTTCAAAGTATTTCGAATACGAATAGCGTGAAGGACATGTTGGGATGTGAATCATTGCAGCCACTGTTTAAAGTTCGTTGATATTATTGGTATCTTAGTATGAGGGTAGTCTTTCGTGTAGATGCATCTAGCCAGATAGGTATCGGGCATGTGATGCGCTGCCTCACACTAGCTGAAGAATTAAGGAGTTACGGTTGTAATGTATCATTTGTTTGCCAACTTTTAGTCGGTGATATGAACCACTATATTGAAAGTAAAGGTTTTTATGTGGAATTGATGACACCTTCCGTTAATGGTTGGGTTGAGGATGCCACTTTAACAAAAGGCTACTTGTCATCGCTTAAACATTGTGATTGGTTGATTGTTGATCACTATGAACTCGATAAAAGATGGGAAAAGGAAGTATATTCAGTTACTGAAAACATAATGGTTATTGATGATTTGGCAGACCGTAACCATGTGTGTGATTTATTGCTGGATCAAAACTTTTATCAAAACATGAATGCGCGTTATGAGGGCCTAGTACCTAAACATTGCAAAATGCTGTTAGGCCCTGCTCACGTACTTCTACGAAAAGAGTTTTATGGTGCAGCAAGAAGGCAGCGTGTTAGGGATGGCGCTATTTCTAATGCTCTTATTTTTTTCGGTGGTGGTGATGGAGAGAACCTGACGGTAAAGGCAATTTCTGCAATTGGGAACCTAGCAGTAGATTTAAATGTGGACGTGGTGGTGGGGGCATCGAACCCATTTAAAAATGACGTACGCAGTATATGTGAAGATTTAAATATGGTGTTTCACTGTCAAACTGAAAGAATGTCAGAGCTTATTAATCAAGCGGATATTTGCTTCGGAGCTGGCGGGGCAACGACATGGGAACGTGCCGTATTAGGTCTCCCAACTATAACGGTTGTATGTGCCGATAATCAGCTGCATACAACTGTTGATATGGCTGATATAAATGCTTCAGTGTATATTGGATTGGCAGAAGATGTAAGTGAAAAACTTTTTATGGAAACTTTAGAAAACTTAATTGAAAGTTCAGATAAGGTTAGGCAACTAAGTGTAAATATGCGACAGGTAATGGGTGACGTTGGAGAGCGTATTGAAAGTACAGCAGTGGAATATTTAATGTTATGCGCGAAGGAAAAGAGAGAGGCTATACGATGAGTAAACGACAACATATTTTTAAAGAGTACTGCTTAGATCCAATTCCTAAAGAGTTATGGAGAGGTGCAAAACCTATAAAAGGAACAAAACTTGGTTTCTGTGAAGAGTGTGGCTTTTACCACTTGGATCCTTACCCGTCATTTGAATATTTAGCCGATTTTTATAGTGGTTATGAAATGCCAACTGCACAACAAAACCTTGCCGAAACTGCTCGTTTGCTTGCAAAGAACTTAGATAAAAATGCAAGAATTATAGATGTGGGTTGTGGGGATGGAGGGTTTCTACATGAAATGTATAAATTGGGATTTGAACATTTGGTTGGCTTTGATCAAAGTCCAGGTTTAGAAAGGGCTAAAAAGCTTGGGTTTGGAGAGTTTTCAAGTTCCAATGTATGGGACTATTTGACTAAAGTTGAAATGTCAGGTGAATGTGATGCCGATGCTATTGTATTGGTTAATGTTCTTGAACATGTTACAGAGCCGTTGGATCTATTGGAACGAATTTACCAAGTGTTACCCAGAAAAGGACTTCTTTGTGTAACTGTTCCGAATGATTTTAGTCCATTGCAACAAGCATTTTTAAAAGTAAAAGGCCATTTGCCATGGTTTGTATATTTACCAGATCATGTAAACTACTTTGATTTTAAAACGCTTAATGCCGCTTTAGTTAAATGTGACTTTAATGTTGTTGATCAGTCTGGTTTGTATCCACTTGAACTATTCCTGCTTCAGGATTTAGATTATGTAGCGGCTCCAGAGCTGGGGGCAGTGGCACACCAGCGCCGAGTGATGTTTGAAGAAAATTTGAAAAAAGCAGGGATGACGAATGTCTTAGATAAATTTTATGAGTCCCTAGCCGCAGGTGGTTTTGGTCGAGATGCAATGGTTGTTGCTAGAAAGTCCTAATAACTACCATGAAATTAGCACTTCTTGCCGATATACATGGTAATTCACAAGCCCTTGAATCTGTGCTTAAGGCTGCTTCTGAAGAAGGAGTTGATGAGCTGTTAATCATGGGGGATTTAGTCGGATATTACTTTCACCCAGATGAAGTGCTTGAGCTACTTGAACCTTGGAAGAAAGTTATAATTCGTGGGAATCATGAAGAGAGTTTGGCACAGGCAATAACCTCTGTATCTTTTTTGGAAGGTTATGAAAAGCGTTATGGCAGTGGGCTTAGGATTGCCTTAGAAAGGCTAAATAGAGAGCAAATTAATATGTTAACATCATTACCAGATAAAAGGGTATTTAGAAGAGGTTCGCTGAATATTTTGATGTGTCACGGCAGCCCTTGGGACGTGAATCATTATATTTACCCAGATGCTAAAGATGAAGTGTTCGAGCGGTGTTTTGAAAGTGATATTGACATGGTTTTATCTGGGCATACGCACTATGCACATAGCAAAGAAATCAATGGCGCAAGGTTTATCAATCCTGGATCAGTAGGGCAACCTAGAGATCGCAGCCCAGGTGCAGCATGGGCATTACTGGACACTAGCAACGGCAGTGTCACATTTAAAAGAGAAAAGTATGATATAAGTAGTGTTGTAATAGAAGCTAGGAATAGGCATCCAGAGTTACCATATTTATCAGAGGTTTTATTAAGAGAATGAAAACTATTTTAATTACGGCTATTGGTGGAGATATTGCACAGGGGGTTGCGACAGCCATTCGTTCAGAGCAAATGGATTATCGTTTAGTCGGTAGTGATATTCATACGCAACACGGGGGAAGCTTATATGTGGAAGAATGTTTTCATGTTCCTCCTGCTAATGATGCTAGTTATGAAGATGCGATTCTTAAATTAGTTTTAGAACAAAATATTGATATTGTGATTCCTGTATCAGAAGCGGAACTGGCTGTGTGGATTACTTCGGATAAATTAAGCCAATGCTCTGCACAAATTGTAACAGCAGGAAAAGATGTTATAGAAGTTGGTTTGGATAAATTAAAAACTAATGAGGCACTACAAGGTATGGGTGTTACAGTTCCTTGGACAGTAGCGGTTAAAGAGTCTTCTCCATGTGGTTTGCCTTGTATTATGAAGAACCGTTTGGGTTCGGGATCAAAAGATATTTTTACTTTATATAGTCAAGAAGATGTGAAATTTTATCGAGAAAAATCTTCAAATGCGATATTTCAAGAGTTGCTCTTGCCTGCAGATCAGGAGGTGACAGTCGCTGTATATCGTACCCAACAAGGGAAAGTGGGAGTTTTCCAAATGCTTAGGAAGCTTAGTGGGGGTTTGACAAGCTGGGTAAAGATAATTAAGAGTGAAGCTGTTGAGTTGATGTGCAAAAGAATTGCAGAGGCTCTAGACCTTCAGGGTAGTATGAATATTCAACTAAGAATTACACAAGATGGGCCAAGAGTGTTTGAAATTAATCCGCGTTTTTCATCGACAACAGTCATCCGGCATCAATTTGGATTTAAGGATGTATGTTGGAGTTTGGATGAGCTAGAAGGTAAGATGGTTGAGTTTCCGAGTGATGATATGATTGGCAAACATGCTGTGCGTACATTTGATGCAGTGATATTGGACTGAGGTTGTATAATGGCTGAAATGGAAATTGATGGGCGTAAAATAGGCAAGGATTATCCGCCGTATATTATTGCGGAAATGTCGGCAAATCATAATGGTTCTCTTGAACGAGCTCTTAAGATTATTAAAATGGCTAAAGAAGCAGGTGCTGATGCAGTAAAGTTACAAACCTATCGTGCCGATACTATGACATTGAATGTTGATCACCCGCGTTTTCGAGTCCAAGGTGATAACCCATGGGATGGGGATCATTTGTATGACCTGTATGAACGAGCTGCAACACCATGGGACTGGCATCAAGAATTATTTGATTATGCTGAAAAAATAGGAATTACGGTGTTTAGTAGCCCCTTTGATTCGGATGCTATTGATTTACTTGAGTCGCTTCATGTTCCAGCTTATAAAATCGCGTCTTTTGAATTAGTCGACCATGAGCTTATTCGACGCTGTGCGGAAACAGGAAAGCCTCTTATCATGTCTACAGGTATGGCGACGATTACTGAAATTGCAGAAGCTGTTGAAGTGGCTCGCGCTGCGGGGGTGAATAATCTCGCATTATTAAAGTGTACTAGTGCATACCCTGCGCCATTTGATACAATCAACCTTAAAACGATGCCTAATTTATCTGAAACATTCTCAGTGTTGTCTGGTTTGTCTGATCATTCAATGGGCACAGCTATTCCTGTTGCAGCCACTGCTTTGGGAGCCACAATTATTGAGAAGCATGTTACCCTATCACGTGCTGATGGCGGAGTGGATTCTACTTTCTCACTTGAACCCCATGAGCTTAAGCAACTTGTTGATGATACTAGAAATGCGCACTCAGCATTAGGCTGCATTACCTATGTAAAAAGTGACTTGGAGACTTCATTTAAAAAGTACAGGCGGTCACTCTTTTTCATTAAAGATTTGCCAGCAGGCCATGTGTTGGGAGAAGATGATATCGCCGCACTTCGTCCAGGTGATGGTTTGATGCCGAAATACAAAAATGCAGTGCTTGGACGCTCACTAGGTACTGCTGTTACCCGTGGCATGCCAGTCTCTTGGGAAACCTTAGCGTAAGTTATGGCAATGATAAATTTGGCGAATAAGAAAATTGAATTGCCGATACAAGAAGGGGTGCTCAAGACATTGGTTCGAGAGGATGTTCATCAAGGATATATCGACGGACTTAATGACTCGGAAGTGAATAATTTTCTTGTTGGGGTTGCCCAATCTAAACAAACTGTCGGATCAGTAGCCTCTTTTGTTGAACATGGGTTTGTGGCTGCAAATGAAATGGTTTTTGGTATTTGGAATAAAAATGAACCTATGCACTGTGGTACAGTTCGCTTGCATGGCATTGATTTATATCACCATACCGCCCATATTGGAGTTTGTTTATTTAATAAAGATGTGTGGGGTATAGGCCTCGCGAAGAAATCAATTTGTGCTGTTACAGATTGGGGTTTAAATACACTTGGTCTGCGCTGGATTGAGGCGGGAGCATATGAAGAGAATATTGCATCTGTAAAGCTGTTTGAGCGCGCAGGTTATCAAAAGAAATATACTGTGGAAGGTAAATATTTATTGCATGGCAAGGCTTCAAATGCTGTTGTTCTTGCTGCCTGCATAGACCATATATGATGCATACCGCTGATTGTAGGTTATTCTTGGAAGTAGAGGGTTAAGGTAATGAAATTTCGTATTTTGAGTGGGGCAGCTCTTTGTTCTACAGTAGCTGAAGAACCCTTGCTGACAAGCTTTCATTCAAGCGATATGCTTAATATAGGTTTTGATGGGGAGGTTGTTTCAGGCGTAAGTGCTCAGGGTCATACTATTATATGCATGGGGAAGGTTTATGGCAGGAGGGATGAGAGAGGTCTAATTTCTGCTATTGAGTCGTTGCAGACATTTTTCGTAGACTCAATTGATAGTGTGTCACTGTCTGACTTGGCTTACCAACTCGAAGGATGTTTTCTGCTTGTTGCTATTGGACCAGAAGATGAATGCAGTATATGTGCAGATAAATTTTCCAAAATTGAAGTGTTTATTCAGAAAACAGATGATGGCGTAGCATTAACATCAGATTTATCACTTCTGCCAGAAGATCCTTCAATTGGAGGGTTTGATCAAGCCGCATTGGCTCATATGCTAACATATTAT
>Ga0316202_10000309_pt1 | contig 61412 bp, 53 predicted proteins | sample 3monrhotite_MG_FD_204934 | JGI IMG/M metagenome (GOLD analysis project Ga0316202, IMG submission 204934) | Microbial mat bacterial communities from mineral coupon in-situ incubated in ocean water Damariscotta River, Maine, United States -... | ecosystem: Environmental > Aquatic > Marine >...
GGAAACCATGCTGTTGCATGAACGTGAAGACCTTGAGGTACTTGACGCTGAACATGCTCATGAGAGTGGAAAAAGCTAATGACTGATCCTCAAGTTGCCATTTTGATGCTGGGCCTGTTTATTTTTGTGGTCTTGCTGGGCTTTCCTATCGCTTTTACGTTGATCGCCATGGGCCTCGGGTTTGGCTATTTTGCCTACTTCGACCCCATGCGCATGCAAAACCTATTCGATAACCGAATATTTGATCTGTTTGTGCAGAATACATTTTCGGTGATGTCGAACGATGTGTTGGTCGCGGTGCCGCTATTCCTATTTATGGGGTACGTGGTTGAACGTGCCAACATCATGAACAGGTTGTTTTTCAGCTTCCAACTGGCGGCGCGCAATCTGCCGGGTTCCATGGCCGTTGCGGCCTTGGCGACTTGTGCCGTATTCGCCACCGCCACCGGTATCGTCGGTGCGGTTGTGACGTTGATGGGTATGTTGGCATTTCCGGCGATGCTGGAAGCCAAATACGACAAGAGCTTTGCCGCAGGTGTGATCTGTGCGGGTGGTTGCCTCGGCATCCTCATTCCCCCCAGCATCATGTTGATCGTTTATGCCGCCATCGCTGAAATTTCGCCCTTGCGTTTGTATGCAGGTGCGATGTTCCCAGGTTTGATGTTGGCTGGTTTCTATATGATCTATGTGGTGGGACGGGCGTATTTAAATCCGTCCCTGGCACCGAAACCAACCCAGGAGGATGTTCCGTTCTCCAAGGTCGCATATCAGCTTCTGACCTCGTTCTTCCCGCTGGCAATTTTGATTATGTCTGTTCTCGGCGCGATTTTGCTCGGTTTAGCGACACCTGCCGAAGCTGCTGCTGTCGGTGCTGCCGGCGGCCTGATTTTGGCGATGATCTACAAGTCCCTGACTTGGGTGCGTTTGAAAGAAGCTGTGTTCCTGACGGCCAAAACCTCAGCGATGGTGTGTTGGTTGTTCGTCGGCTCATGGACGTTTGCCTCGGTCTTCTCGTATCTCGGCGGTCACGACATTATTCGCGATTGGTTCCTGGCGCTCGATATCGGCACCGTGGGCTTCCTGATTTTGGCGCAGACGATTATCTTCTTGCTCGGCTGGCCTTTGGAATGGACCGAAATCATCATTATTTTCGTTCCGATCTTCCTGCCGATGCTGGAATCCTTCAACGTCGATCCGCTGTTCTTCGGTATGTTGGTGGCGTTGAACTTGCAGACGTCATTCTTGACCCCGCCGATGGCGATGGCAGCCTATTACCTGAAGGGTGTCGCGCCGGATGATGTGGAGTTGATGGATATCTTCCGCGGCATTATGCCGTACCTGGGGATTGTGATCTTCTCCATGGTGTTGCTGTATAACTTCCCCGGTATTGCCTTGTGGCTGCCCGAATACCTATTTGGTAAGGGCTAAGGGGGCGGGATGAGCAATCCGTTCAATCTTTCTGCTGTTGAAGCCGCCCGGGCCATTCGGTCCGGGCAGGTTTCATCGGTGGAACTCGTTCAGTCCTGTTTGGACCGCATCGGTGAAGTCGATGGTACGGTTCAGGCCTGGACACATTTTGACGCTGAGTGCGTTCTTGAACAGGCGCGCGCATCAGACCTCTATCGCCAGACGGCGGCCCCCATCGGGCCATTGCATGGCGTGCCGGTCGGCGTTAAAGACATTTTTGATACCAAAGATTATCCAACTGAATACGGTACGCCCTTACATAAGGGACGCAAGACAGTTGAAGACGCCACTGCGGTGGCGCTGTTGCGTCAGGCTGGTGCTATTGTTATGGGTAAAACCGTAACTGCGGAATTCGCGGTTGTCGCGCCCGGAAAAACCACCAATCCCCACGACGCCACCCGCACGCCTGGAGGCTCCAGCAGTGGTTCTGCCGCTGCGGTGGCGTCCGGCATGGTGCCGTTGGCGCTGGGTACGCAAACCAACGGGTCGGTGATCCGTCCGGCGTCGTTTTGCGGTGTGGTCGGTTACAAACCCACATTCGGCATGATTTCGCGCAATCGTGTTTTGCGCACCTCGCGCCACCTCGATACGATTGGGGCATTTGCGCGCACAGTGGATGATGTGGCATTGGCCGTTCAGGTGATGACCGGCTATGACGAAAGGGACCCCGATGCCCGCCATTGCGTGCGCCCGGATCTACTGACGTTGGCTGGCGAGGCCCCGCCAATGCCGCCGCGCTTCGCTTTCATCAAAAGCCAGGCCTGGGAACAGGCCGACGGTGCAACTCATGAAGCCTTTGCCGAATTGGTTGAGGCGCTGGGTGACCGGGTCGAAGAAGTTGAACTGGCCAGTGTCTACGAGGAAATTTTCAATTGGCACCGTCTGGTGATGGAAGTCGAGATCGCCAAGAACCTGTCCGAAGAATTCAGCCGTGGTGGTGATCAGATCAGTGAAGGACTGCGCGCTATCAATGAGCGCGGGCAGGCAGCACATGCTGTGGATTACAGCCTTGCGCTCGATCGCCAAGCTCTGTTCGCCCGAGGTCTGGACGAGCTGTTCGAAGATTTCGATGTGATCTTGAGCCCGTCTGCTCCAGGCGAAGCACCGGTTGGTTTGGACAGCACGGGCAACCCAGCCTTTTCGACGTTGTGGACATTCACGGGGATGCCTGCAATCTCATTGCCATTGCTTCAGGGCGAGGCAGGTATGCCGTTGGGCGTGCAATTGATCGGTCAAAAAGGTGATGACGGTCGACTGTTGCGCAGTGCCAACTGGTTGACCAAATACGTCGACGAATTATCACAATAAGAACGATGTTTGGGCGAAGTGCCCAGATGCAAAATATGATGCCTAACAGGATCCAATAAAGGGAACGATAAGATGGACAATATCATCACAGGAGTATTAAGCGTTGGCCTGTTCATGGCTTTTGTCATTGGCTTGGCGAATAGTATTGGTGCGCTGCCGTTCGTGCTGATCGTGGTCATCGTTTCAGGAATGGCGCTGTATGATCTCTATGAGAACATCAATACGGCGCGCCTCGCCAAAAAATCCAAGGCCAACTAAAACGGCCTAATCGAGTTCCAGGACCTTGATCAACGCTGCGTGGTCAAGGTCCCCGAACCCCGCCGCGATCACGCGGTCGTATTGGTCCATGACATGGGCAGTGGTCGGCAGGTCAAGGCCGTACTCTTGCCCCAGTTTCAGGGCTTGGAACAGGTCCTTGCGCTGGGTGACACATTTACCACCGGGCTTGAAGTCACCGCTGATCATGCGTTGACCGTGAACTTCCAAAATTCGTGAATCGGCAAATCCACCTTTGAGGGCTTCGCGCACACGGGCGGGGTCCGCACCTGCGCGTTCGGCTAATTTCAAAGCCTCTCCTACGGCGCTGATGGTCAAGCCGACAATCACCTGGTTGGCGGCCTTGGCGACTTGCCCGGTGCCTACGGGGCCGACGTGCACAACACGACTGCCCATAACCTCAAGGATGGGGCGAGCGCGTTCGATTGCGGTGTCGCTGCCGCCAGCCATGATCGACAGCGTGGCGTTTTCCGCCCCAATGGTGCCGCCCGATACCGGGGCGTCGACATACTGCCCGCCAGCCTGTTCAACACGTTCAGCAAGGGTGCGGGTAACGGTGGCCTCGGTCGTGCCCATGTCAATCAACAGTACGCCAGGCTGTAGTCCGTTTAAAACGCCGCCCTCATTTTCTACAATGCGTTTGACGGTGTCTGTGTCGGGCAGCATGAGGATTATGGCTTGAGCTCGGCTGGCGACATCAGCGGGCGACAGCCCGGCGCCAACCGTTGGCGATGTGCCGCCATTGGTAAGCTCATCTATGACGCCTTTGGAACGGTTATGCACCACCAAGTGCGCCCCGGCCTTTTGCAGGTTGAGCGCCATGGGTTTACCCATCAGGCCCAAGCCGATGAAGCCGATGGTGTGGCCGTTAAGGGAGGGGGCTATGTCCTTTGTCATGTCGTTCGCCTACTTGCTGTCAGAATTTGATCTAGGAATCATGCGCGATACCTGATTATATGGTCCTGTATTGAGAAGTCATTCTACAATGTGGAAATAATGATTAATCAAATAAAAACAACGTACTCTTGGTTATCATGTGTGGAGGTATTGGCGTGGCTAAAGAAGTAAGGCGCAAGGCTCGGGTCAAAAACGTTGCGAAAAAGGACGGCGACAGCAGCGGCCAGGTTCAATCCTTGTGCCGTGCGCTGTCGATCCTCAATGTCATCGCAGATGAAGACCACGGCATGACCATGACCGATATTTCACAGCGCGCGGCCTTGCCCATGTCCACGACCCACCGATTGCTGACGACCCTACAACATGAACGCTATGTGCGTTACGACAATGATCAGTCCGTGTGGAAAATGGGGGTACAGGCGTTCATCATTGGCAATTCATTTGTCCGCTCCCGCGATATTATTGCGACCTCCCGGCCATTCATGACGGCCTTGATGGAAAAAAGCGGTGAGACGACCAACTTGGCCGTCGCCGATCAGGGCGAGTGTATTTACCTGGCTCAGGTTGAGTGCCGCCAGATGATGCGCGTGCAGGCCAAACCCGGTTCGCGGGTGCCAATACACAGTTCCGCCGTAGGTAAGGCCTTGTTGGCGGCGATGCCCAGCGATAAGGCCAAGAAGTTTATTCAGATGCGGGAGTTCGAACGCGCTACGGATAACACCGTGATCGATCAAAAGGCGCTGTACAAGGAAATCGAAGAGGTGCGTGAAACCGGTTTCGCTTACGATGATGAAGAACACTGCGTTGGTTTGCGGTGTGTGGCCTCAGCTATTTTTGACGAGTTTGGCGACCCCATTGCCGCTGTGTCTCTGTCGGGGCCGATGGCACGGGTCGGCGACGATCGTTTTCCGGTGCTGGGCTCCATGGTCAAGGACACGGCTGAGGAAATTACGGCCGCTATGGGCGGGGTCGTGCCCAAGCTGATGTATGGTCGTTTTAACGACTAGGCCTGGCGGGCTTGGAAGAGCATGAGTCCTGCTTGTGCGCAGGCGATGTCTTGTTCCGGCGCGCCGCCGGATAGCCCGATGGCACCGACGCAGACACCATCTATTTCCACCGGTATGCCGCCGCCGACCGTGGAAAATCGCCCGCCGGCCGATGTGTGGATGCCAAAGGTTAATTTTCCGGGCATGCAGTCTTCGTTATAAATTTGGGTGCTTTTACGGGAAATAGCTGCTGTATGAGCCTTATCCTGAGCTAGTGTTGTAGACAGGGGCTTGCCGCCGTCCATGCGTTTGAAAGCAATTAAAAAACCGGATTCATCAACGACCGAAATACACATGGGAATGCCGATTTCGCGGGCTTTCTTTTCTGCCCCTTCAATCAAAATCATGGCGTCTTCGTAAGACAGGCGTTCGATGGTGAGCATTGCGGGTCTCCGGTTGGTTGGCGCGCGGGTGCCAAGTTTGCACCTTGCCTTAATCTATACGCCGTTGTGTCTTCCACGACAAACATTAAGCTGCTGAAATTGCAATGTTTAGTGAGAATGAAATTCAGTTAATATATTGAATTATAAGGTATTAATTTATATATTCCGAACAGTGGAAAACATTATCATTTTCATTGTTTGAGGCGGAGCGGAAGAGTAAGTCTGGTGCCAACGTAGTCCTATTATTTTGTTGAGGAGAAGCACGATGGCGCGCATGACGGCTGTGGATGCTGCTATACAAGTTCTTGAAAAAGAAGGTATCGATACCGCCTTCGGCGTGCCCGGTGCCGCCATCAATCCGTTCTACTCGGCTATGAACAAGGCCGGTAGTATTCGCCATTTCCTGGCTCGTCACGTTGAAGGCGCGTCACACATGGCCGAAGGGTATACCCGCACCAAGCCCGGAAACATTGGTGTGTGCATCGGCACTTCCGGTCCGGCAGGAACGGACATGATCACGGGGCTGTATTCGGCCTCCGCAGATTCCATTCCGATTCTTTGCATCACCGGTCAGGCGCCGATTGCCAAGTTGCACAAAGAAGATTTCCAGGCGGTTGACATCGAAACCATCGCCAAGTCGGTGACCAAGTGGGCGGTGACGGTGCGTGAGGCTGCGCAGGTGCCGCGCGTGTTCCAAAAGGCGTTCCAGATCATGCGTTCCGCGCGCCCCGGTCCGGTCCTGATCGATCTGCCCATCGACGTGCAGATGACGGAAATTGAATTCGACATCGACACCTACGAGCCGCTACCCGTGGATCGTCCGACGGCATCGCGAGCGCAGGCGGAAAAAGCCATTCAGATGATGAACGATGCAGAACGTCCGTTGATCGTCGCCGGTGGCGGCATCATCAATGCGGGCGGTTCCGATGCGCTGGTCGAGTTCGCCGAATTGGTCGGTGTGCCGGTTATTCCAACCTTGATGGGGTGGGGCACGATTCCCGATGATCACGATTTGATGGCGGGCATGGTCGGCTTGCAGACCTCGCACCGTTACGGCAACGCCACCATGCTGGCGTCGGACTTTGTGATCGGCGTCGGTAACCGTTGGGCCAACCGTCACACTGGTTCGGTGGCGAAGTACACCGAAGGGCGCAAGTTTGTGCACGTCGATATCGAAGCCACCCAGCTGGGCCGGATTTTCTGCCCGGATTTGGGGATCGTCTCCGACGCAAAAGCAGCGCTGGACATGTTTGTCGAGGTGGCTAAAGAAATGAAGGCCGCAGGCAAGCTCAAGGATCGTAAGGCTTGGGCGAGTGAATGTCTGGCCCGCAAGCAGACCATGTTGCGCAAAACTGATTATGATGCCGTGCCGATGAAACCGCATCGCGTCTATCAGGAAATGAACGAGGCGTTCGGCCAAGACGTTTGCTACGTCACCACCATCGGTCTGTCGCAGATCGCCGGCGCGCAGATGCTGCACGTTTACAAACCCAACCATTGGATCAATGCCGGTCAGGCCGGGCCGTTGGGCTGGACTTTGCCAGCGGCATTGGGGGTTTGCGCTGCTGACCCAAAACGTAAGGTTGTGGCGCTGTCGGGCGATTATGATTTCCAGTTCCTGATGGAAGAACTGGCCGTCGGCGCGCAGTTCAAGCTGCCCTATATTCATGTGGTGGTGAACAACTCGTACCTCGGACTGATCCGTCAAGCTCAGCGCGGCTTCCAGATGGATTACTGTGTGCAGTTGGCGTTCGATAACATCAACTCTCCGGAAGTCGAAGGCTACGGCGTCGATCACATCAAGGTTGCCGAAGGTCTGGGCTGCAAGGGTATTCGCGTGACGCATCCTGCTGAAATTCAACCGGCCTTTCAACAAGCGCAGGTCTGGATGGCTAAGTACCAGGTGCCCGTGGTTGTGGAGCTTATCTTGGAGCGGGTCACCAACATTTCCATGGGTGCCGAGATCGATGACGTGGTCGAGTTCGAAGAGACCCTTGATTTGCCCCTGCCTGAACATCAGTTGGCCTAAGGCCCGGAAAATACGGAGACAATATAATGGTAAAATTAGCAGCCAACCTGACCATGCTGTTTAACGAACTGGATTTCCTCGACCGCTTCGAAGCCGCTGCAAAAGCGGGCTTCAAGGGTGTCGAGTATTTATTTCCATACGACTTCACCGTTGAGGAATTAACCGCGCGTCTCAAAGACAACGGCTTGACGCAAGTTCTGCACAACCTGCCTGCGGGTGACTGGGGTGCGGGGGAGCGCGGCATCGCGTGCCATCCCGACCGCGTTGCGGAATTTCAGGCCGGTGTCGATAAAGCAATCGAATATGCGACAGCTTTGGGCTGCAAGCAGGTTAATTGCCTTGCAGGCATCACGCCAGCGGGCGACGATGCGGAAATCGTGCGCGTTACGTTTGTGGATAACCTCAAATACGCTGCCGATAAACTGAAGGCCGCAGGCATCCGTTTGCTGATCGAACCGATCAACACCCGCGATATTCCGGGCTTCTACCTGTGCGGCACCCAACAAGCGTTGGACATTATCGCCGCGACCGGGTCCGACAACATTGCGGTTCAGTACGACATCTATCACATGCAAATCATGGAAGGCGATTTGGCCCCAACCATGCAAAAGCATCTGGCGTCCATTGATCACATCCAGCTTGCCGACAATCCTGGTCGCAATGAACCGGGCACCGGGGAGATCAACTATCCGTTCCTGTTCGGCTTTCTCGACAATATTGGTTATCAGGGCTGGATCGGTTGCGAGTACAAGCCCGCCACCACCACGGTTGAAGGTCTGGGCTGGGCGGATGCCTATCTCAAAGGCTAACCCCCACATCTATATTTATCCAAGGAGACAGAGTAATGGCAAAAATCGGTTTTATCGGTTTAGGGATTATGGGGCATCCCATGGCGGCACATCTTCAGGCAGGCGGCCACGACCTGTTTGTGTTGAAGCGTTCCAAGCCCACCCCGGCTGACATTCTTGAGGGCGGTGCTGCCGAATGTGCAACGTCCAAGGCTGTCGCAGAGCAGGCCGACATTATCATCACCATGGTTCCCGACACCCCCGATGTCGAAGCCGTGCTGTTCGGTGCCGACGGTGTGGAGGCTGGCCTGTCCAGGGGCAAAATGGTGATCGATATGAGTTCGATCTCTCCCACCGCGACCAAAGACTTTGCCGCCAAAATCAATGATCTCGGCTGTCAGTACCTGGATGCCCCGGTGTCCGGCGGTCAAGTCGGTGCGCAAAATGCCGCCCTGACCATCATGGTTGGCGGGCCGCAGGAGGCGTTCGATACCGCTAAGCCGTTGTTCGACCTGATGGGCAAAAACATCACCTTGGTTGGCACCGCCAACGGCGTGGGCCAGACCTGCAAGGTCGCCAACCAGATCATCGTCGCACTGAACATCGAAGCGGTCAGCGAAGCATTGCTGTTCGCCTCCAAGGCCGGTGCCGATCCGGCAAAGGTGCGCGAAGCCTTGATGGGCGGGTTTGCATCTTCAAAGATTTTGGAAGTGCACGGCGAACGCATGATCAAGCGCACCTTCGATCCAGGATTCCGCATCGAGTTGCACCAAAAAGATCTCAACCTGGCTTTGCAGTCGGCCCGTGAAATCGGTGTGTCTTTGCCCAATACCGCAACGGCGCAGGAATTATTCAACGCCTGCTCCGCTGCTGGTGGCGCAGGGTGGGATCATTCCGCTATGGTGAAAGCCCTGGAACGTCTGGCCGACCACGAAGTGGCCTGATGCTTCAAACTTGATTTGGCCTCCCTAAAGGCCTAGGGGTCCCTTACTCTGTCCTCCCCCCTCCTCCCGGTGGAGTGGGGGACCCCACTTTTTCAACGCCAACTGCGGGACCGTGCCATGGATACGATCGCTTCTCAGGACTTGTTGCAAAAACTATTTGCTGCAGCCACGGCCGCCGCGCTGCCTGATAAGTGTATCGCCCAGCATCTGCCGCCAAAGCCCAAGGGCCGCACCATTGTGGTCGGGGCGGGCAAAGCCGCCGCCGCGATGGCGCGTGCGGTAGAACAGGCCTGGGACCAAGCGGGGTATGGCGATATTGAGGGTTTGGTCGTCACGCGCTACGGCCACGGTGTGCCGACCGATCACATCGAAGTGGTCGAGGCCTGCCATCCGGTTCCTGATCAGGCGGGTATGGAGGCTTCCCAGCGCATTCTGCAAACCGTCTCAAACCTCACCGCCGACGATTTGGTGTTGTGTCTGATATCGGGCGGCGGTTCCGCTTTGTTGTCCTTACCCGCCGATGGTATCACGCTGGACGACAAGAAAGAGGTTACCAACGCGCTGTTGCGTTCGGGTGCAACCATCACCGAAATGAATTGCGTGCGCAAGCATCTGTCCGCGATCAAGGGTGGTCGTTTGGCGATGGCGTGCCATCCCGCACGGGTGGTGTCGTTGGTCATTTCCGACGTGCCGGGGGATGACTTGTCGTCCATCGCATCCGGCGCGACGGTGCCAGACCCCAGCACGTATGCCGACGCCCTTGCGGTGTTCGACAAATACGACATTCCTTTGCCAGCCTCCGTGCAGCAGATTTTGGATGGCAAACCGGATGAAACGCCCAAGCCCGGTGATGCGCGTTTCGCCAATGTGCAAACCATCCTCATCGCCACGCCACAGATGTCGTTGGCCGCCGCCGCCGAGGTGGCGCAGGGTGCGGGCTATACCCCAATGATTTTGAGCGACCGGATCGAAGGCGAAGCCCGTGACGTTGCCGCCGTTCACGCCGCAATCGCACGTCAGGTGCTCACCTACGGCCAGCCGTTGAAAACCCCCGCGGTGATCTTGTCCGGTGGCGAAACCACCGTGACGATCCGCGGTGCAGGTGGGCGCGGCGGGCGTAATTCCGAATTTTTGTTGGCGCTGGCGATTTGCCTGGACGGGCTGGGCAAGGTCCACGCCATTGCGTGCGACACCGACGGCATTGATGGCTCTGAAGACAACGCGGGTGCGGTGATCGGGCCCGATACCTTGAGCCGTGCCGATGCGGCAGGGCTGAGCGCGAAGGCTTTTCAGGCCAATCATGATGCGTATAGCTTTTTTGAGCAACTCGGCGATCTGGTGGTCAGCGGACCGACGTTGACCAACGTCAACGACTTTCGCGCCATCATTATCGAAGATTAAGGGGCAGGGTAACGTCATGCGTAAGTTGAAATTGACCATGGGCGACATCGTGCTTACCGTGCGTTTGCTCGACACACCAACGGCGGACGCATTGTATGATGGCGCACCGTTTACGGCCATTGCGCAGACCTGGGGGGACGAAGTCTATTTCGATACACCTGTGGAATGCGCTCATGAAGACGGTGCACGCGATGTCTTAGAACCCGGTGAAGTCGCTTTTTGGCTGGCGGGGAGCTGCATCGCGGTCCCCTTTGGCCCGACCCCGGTTTCGCATGGCGATGAGTTGCGTTTGGCGTCGGCTGCCAATATTTGGGGGCTGGCCGAAGAAAATGTCCAGATTTGCGCTGGTGTTTTACCCGGTGATGATATCATGGTGGCGCGCGCTGATTGATACGGCGTATGTGAAAAATCTCAAGACACGATAAGGACTTCCCCTAATGTCTCATAAAAGCGGTCGACATTTTTTGCAAATTCCCGGCCCAAGCAACGTGCCGGACCGTATTTTGCGCGCCATCGACGCGCCGACCATCGATCACCGGGGACCGGATTTTGTCCGTCTGGGTGCCGAGGTGTTGAGCGGCCTGAAGCCGGTTTTCCAAACCGAGCAACCGGTGATTATTTATCCGGCTTCTGGCACTGGGGCGTGGGAAGCGGCATTGGTCAACACGCTGTCACCGGGTGACCGGGTAGTGATGTTCGAAACCGGGCAGTTTTCGCTTTTGTGGCGTGAATTGGCAACCCGCTTGGGACTCAACGTGACGTTTGTTGAGGGCGACTGGCGTCATGGCGCGGACGCCGATGCTCTGCGCGCCCAATTGGACGATGACACAGCCCACACCATCAAGGCGGTGTGCGCGGTGCACAACGACACCTCGACCGGAATCACGTCCAATATTGCGGCGTTGCGCACGGCGTTGGACGACACGAGGCATCCCGCCCTTTTGATGGTTGATACCATTTCGTCGTTGGGATCGATCGATTATCGCCATGACGAGTGGGGCGTTGATGTGACCGTGGCTGGGTCGCAAAAAGGTTTGATGTTGCCGCCGGGGTTGAGCTTCAACGCCGTCAGCGAAAAAGCCGTTGCCGCATCTGCATCGTCGAGCCTACCCAAAGCCTATTGGGCGTGGGAACCTATGCTCAAGGCCAATGCTAGCGGCGTGTTCCCCTATACGCCCGCGACCAATCTTCTTTATGGATTGCGCGAGGCGATCGCCATGTTGAGGGAAGAAGGGTTGGAAGCCGTTTTCGCCCGCCATAAACGCTTGGCCGAAGCGACCCGTCGCGCAGTCGCCGCGTGGGGGCTGGAAACCCAGTGTTTGAACGCAGATGAGCATAGTCAAGCATTGACCGCCGTACGTCTGCCTGAAGGTCACGATGCCGATGCGTTTCGCAAGACGATTCTAGACGCTTTCGACATGTCGTTGGGCAACGGTTTGGGGCGGGTTCAGGGGCGGGTGTTCCGCATTGGCCATCTGGGCAGCTTTAATGATTTGATGCTGGCTGGAACGCTCAGTGGGGTGGAAATGGGGTTGAAGCTGGCAGGTGTGCCGCACAACGCAGGCGGTCTTTCCGCGGCGCTGGATTATTTGGTGGAGACAGGGACATGACGGGGTTGCCCGAAGGTCTGAAAGCGTATTTGCGCGTGCCGTTCGTGATGATCGTTTGGGTGATGGAAACCTACACGTTAAATCGTGCGCGGCTGAAAACCTTCATGGCGCAGCCGCGTACCGCACAGGTGTTCAAGTGGGCCATCGGGGTGACCGCGTTAATCTGGCTGGTGGTCGCGATGATGGCCAGCGAACAACAGGGCCAGCGTTTCACCAATGCGGTGAAGGGGTTTTGGTCCGATGCGCAAAGTCTTTCCCAGGAACGAAAGGCACTGCAAGAGGACAAGGAGTCCGCACAATGAAAATGCCGACACCCGACGCCAAGACCATCGCGCGCCGCAGTGAAATCATTGACCGTTTGCGTGCCATCGTCCCGGGCGAAGGTGTGATCGTCGATGAAAATGAACTGAGCACCTACGAATGCGATGGTTTGATGGCTTATAAGCAGCTGCCGATGGTGGTGGTGCTGCCGCAAACCACGGAGCAGGTCTCAAAGATCCTCAAGACTTGCCACGAACTGGATGTGAAAATCGTTCCTCGGGGGGCGGGCACCGGGCTTTCGGGGGGCGCGTTGCCGTTGGCTGACGCGGTCACGGTGGGACTGGGCAAGTTCAAGTCCATTTTGGACATCGATTATGAAAACCGTTGCGTTGTGGTGCAACCGGGCGTGACCAACCGTGCCATCACCGATGCAGTGGAAGACGAAGGCTTTTATTACGCGCCCGACCCGTCGTCGAAAATTGCCTGCACCATCGGTGGCAACATTGCCGAAAATGCGGGCGGCATGCACTGCCTGAAATATGGCCTGACCACCAACAACGTGTTGGGGGTCGAAATGGTGCTGATGGATGGTGAGGTTATCCGTTTGGGCGGCAAGCATATGGACGCCGGCGGCATGGATTTGCTGGGCGCGATCACCGGGTCGGAAGGTCTGCTCGGCATCATCACCGAGGTCACAGTGCGTATTCTCAAGCAGCCGGACACGGCCAAGGCGTTGCTGGTGGGGTTCCCCAGTGTGGAAGCCGGCGGTGCCTGCGTGGCAAAAATCATCGGTGCGGGCATCATTCCCGGTGCCATGGAAATGATGGACAAGATGGCCATTGGCGCGATGCAGCAGTTTGTCGATTCCGGTTATCCGCTGGACGTGGACTCGCTGTTGGTGGTGGAGCTGGACGGCCCAGAGGCCGAGGTTACATACCTCACCGAACGGGTGCGCGAGATTGCCGAAAGCGTCGGTTCGACTTTCCTGCGGGTCAGCGAGAACGAGGCTGAACGCCAACAGTTTTGGAAGGGCCGCATGTCGGCGTTTCCGTCCGTTGGGCGTATTTCACCCGATTACCTGACCATGGACGGCACCATCCCACGCCACCGTTTGCCGGATGTTCTGACCCGTATGAACGAGCTGTCGGACAAGTACGGCCTGCGTGTGGCCAATGTGTTCCATGCGGGCGACGGTAATCTGCACCCGTTGATCTTGTTCGACGCCAACGTGGCGGGTGAACTGGACAATGCCGAGGCTTTCGGTCACGACATCTTGCGCCTGTGTGTTGAGGTCGGTGGCGTGTTATCGGGCGAACACGGCATCGGTGTCGAAAAACGCGACTTGATGGGCGAGATGTTCACTGAAGACGATATAAAGCAACAACAGCGCCTGAAATGCGCGTTTGATGCCAATGGCCTGCTCAATCCCGGCAAGGTCTTTCCAACCCTGCACCGTTGTGCCGAGCTGGGTAAAATGAGCGTCAAGGACGGTAAATTGCCGTTCCCCGACATCCCCCGGTTCTGAGCCAAAAGTGAGTGTTCGATGAGTGATATTATGAAACCGGAAACAGAGGACCAGGTGCTCGAGGCTGTGCGCTGGGCCAGTTCCGGCAATGCCAAAATTTTGGAAATCGTCGGTCAGGCGACGAAACGAGGTCTGGGGCGACCGGTTACGGCCGATGCTGTGCTGGATCTCTCGGGCTTAAGCGGCATTACCTTGTACGAACCGGAAGAACTGGTGATGACCGCACGGGCGGGTACGTCTGTTTCTGAGGTTAAAGCCGCCCTGGATGACGCTAACCAAATGATGGCGTTCGAACCGTGGTCGCCGATGGGATTGTACGGCACGCAGACCGACACCCACGACAGTTCGGGGGGCGGAACCGTTGGCGGTATGTTCGCCGCCGCCGTGGCGGGGCCGCGTCGACCGCTGGTTGGGTCTGCCCGCGATCACATGCTCGGGTTTCACGCGGTCAGTGGCCGCGGCGAGGCGTTCAAATCGGGTGGCCGGGTGGTGAAAAACGTCACCGGGTTCGACCTCACCAAGCTGATGGCCGGGTCCATGGGGACCTTGGCGGTGATGACCGATGTGTCCTTTAAGGTCCTGCCCAAGCCCGAAAAATCACGCACCATTTTGGTGTTTGGTGCAGCAGATCCGGGACAGGCCATGCGTGCGGCGCAAAACAGCCCCTACGAAGTTTCCGGTGTTGCCCATTTGCCTGTAAATGTTGTCACCCTTTCTGCCGTATCCTACGTGCAGGGGGCGGGCACGGGCGTCACCGCCGTGCGTGTTGAAGGCCCGGCCCCCTCAGTGGAGGTCCGCTGCACGGCGTTGCGCGAATTGCTTTCGGTATACGGCGAGGTCGAAGAACTGCACACCACCAACACCAAGACGCTTTGGCAAGAAATCCGCGACGTCTCTTATTTCGCGGGTGACCGTCAGGTGTGGCGCTTGTCCGTGACCCCCAGCGAAGGCCCGACCATCGCTGAACAATTAAACGGCGAACACTTTTTCGACTGGGCAGGGGGACTGATCTGGTTGGCGATGGACCCCAAAGACGATGCCGGCGTCGATCAGGTGCGGGGTGCGATCGCCAGCGGTCATGCAACGTTGATGCGTGCAAGTGACGATGTGCGACGCCGTGTGGCGGTGTTTCAACCGCAACAAGGCGGCGTAGCACAACTGATGAAACGTGTGCGGGCTGGGTTTGATCCGTACGGCATATTTAACCCCAGACGGATGTGAGCTAGGGATCATGGAAACACGCTTTAGCCCCAACCAGCTTCACGAAGTCCCGATCAAGATGGCCAACGACATCTTGCGCACTTGTGTGCATTGCGGGTTTTGTACCGCGACGTGCCCGACGTATGTGGTGCTCGGCGATGAACTGGACAGCCCGCGCGGACGCATCTACCAGATCAAGGAGATGCTGGAATCCGACAAACCCGCCGACGCCAACACGGTCAAACATGTGGACCGCTGTCTCAGCTGTCTGTCATGTATGACCACATGCCCGTCGGGCGTGGATTACATGCATCTGGTCGATCACGCACGTATACACATTGAACAAACACACAAACGCTCGTTAGGGGATAGCTCGCTCAGGACCATCCTGGCGCTGGTGCTGCCACGTCCGGGTCTGTTTCGTTTGTCGTTGATCGGCGCACGTCTGGCCAAGCCGTTTCGCGCGGTGTTACCGGGACGTCTGAAAGGCATGGTCGCAATTGCCCCCAACAGCTTGCCGAAAGCTGACCCGGTGGGCACCGTGAAGGCCGAAGGTAAAACGCGTATGCGCGTGGCCTTGCTGCCGGGCTGTGCGCAACAGGTGTTGGCGCCGCGCATCAACCGTTCGGCGGCACGATTGCTGTCGCGTTTGGGCTGTGAAGTGTTCGGGGCCGAAAACGTCGGTTGCTGCGGCGCGCTGACCCACCACATGGGTAAAGAAGCAGCAGCACTGGCTCAAGCACGTCAAAACATTGAAGCGTGGGAACACGCCAAGCCCGATGTCATCGCCATCACCGCGTCGGGTTGCGGCTCGACGGTTAAAGATTACGGCTTCATGCTCAAGGACGATCCCGAGTGGGCGGAGCGTGCAACGAAAATTTCCGCCATCGCCCGCGATGTCAGCGAAGTGATCGCCGAGTTGGGGCTGGATACGGGCCTGGATGGGGTTGAGAACTTTGCCAAACCCCGCGTGGCCTACCATGCGCCGTGTTCGTTGCAGCACGGGCAGAAAAATCTCGACGGTCCGGCGGCCTTGTTGAAGACCGCCGGGTTCGAAGTCTCAACACCGAAAAATGCGCATCTGTGTTGCGGTTCGGCGGGCACCTACAACATCATGCAGCCGGAACTGGCGTCTGATCTGGGCGGGCGCAAGGCTTCCAGCCTTGATGTATTGAACGCCGATGTGATCGCCACAGGCAACATTGGTTGCTTGATCCAAATTGGTGAATACGCTGGCACGCCGGTGGTTCATTCCGTTGAACTTCTCGACTGGGCCACTGGCGGCCCGTCGCCTTTGTCAAATTAAGGAGCCTCCCCATGCCGAACGTGTCGAACGTGATCCGCTTGAACGGGGCAGACAATGTCGTTGTCGTTTCTGCCGACATTGCCGCTGGCACCGCCATTGAGGGCGAAGGCGTTGCGGCGTCCGCAGACATCCCGCGCGGCCACAAGGTCGCCACCGCCGCCGTAGCCAAGGGCGACGCGGTGCGCAAGTACGACCAGATTATCGGCTTCGCCACCACTGATATCGCCCCCGGCGATCATGTGCACAGCCATAATCTTCAATTTGGTGAGTTCGAGCGCGACTACGCGTTCAGCGAGGGCGCGGAGCCGACGGCTTACGTGCCGGAAAGCGAACGTGCCACGTTCCAAGGCTATGTGCGGGAGAACGGTCGCGTCGGTACGCGCAACTATGTGGGCGTGTTGGCGAGCGTGAACTGTTCGAACTCGGTGTCCCAGATGATCGCACAGGCATTCAGTGCCGATGTGATGATGGATTTCCCCAACGTCGATGGTGTGGTGGCGTTGCCGCACCAGACCGGCTGCTGTATTCCGTTGGACGGTGACACTCACAGCAATCTTGAACGGACCTTGGTTGGACATGCCCGTCATCCCAATTTCGCGGGCGTGCTGATTGTCGGCCTGGGGTGTGAGGTGGCGCAGATCAGCGAGATGCTGACCCGTTATGATTTGGACAAAGACGACACCCTGCGGACCTTGGTGATTCAGGATAACGGCGGCACCGTCGCCACCGTTGCCGCGGGTATCGAACATGTTCGCGATATGGTTAAGATCGCCGACACCGCGCGCCGTCAAACCTGCCCCGCGAGCGAACTGACCGTAGCGCTGGAATGCGGTGGGTCGGATGCTTATTCCGGCATCACCGCGAACCCTGCGTTGGGTTATGCCGTTGACACCCTGGTGCGCCACGGCGGCACCGCGATCTTGGCGGAAACGCCAGAGATCTATGGTGCAGAGCATTTGCTCACCCGGCGCGCCGTCAGCCGTGAAATCGGTGACAAGTTGATTGCGCGCATCGACTGGTGGAAACAGCATACCTCTGCCAACAATGCGGTGATGGACAACAACCCCACCCCCGGCAACAAGAAGGGTGGCCTAACCACCATCTTGGAAAAATCACTGGGGGCGGCGGCCAAGGGCGGGACCACGGCACTTGTTGACGTGTACCGTTATGCCGAACCCGTTACGGCCAAGGGGTTCGTGTTTATGGACAGCCCCGGCTACGATCCGGCCTCGATCACCGGTATGGTTTCTGGCGGCGCGAACGTGACCTGCTTCACAACTGGGCGCGGCTCGGTTTACGGCGGAAAACCGGTGCCGAGCATCAAGTTGGCGACCAACACGCCGATGTTTGAGCGCATGTCCGATGACATGGACATCAACTGTGGTGTAGTGGCCGACGGTGGCATGACCACGGAAGAAGCGGGTCTGCACATTTTCGACGTGATCTTGAAAACCGCATCCGGACACAAACCACGCAGCGAAGCTCACGGCATCGGTGGACTGGAATTCTGCCCGTGGCAAATCGGCGTGGTGATGTAAGGCGACGTCACTCTGGCGGTCCTCAAAACAGATGATATGATGCGTAAAACCTCACAGGGATAACCGCCTTATGTCATACCGCATGCCTTTGATCCTGAGCGTTGTCGCGCTGTTGCTTGCACTGGGTGGCGGCGTTCTGTATCAGGCGACCATCTCGAGTTCGAGGACGAGTTTGGGCACGGCATCCGTCGCACCCGCGCTCAGCGTCGCCCAAGCCGCTGATGGCTTGGCAGGGTTTAGCCTGTTGGATGAACCGCCGGTGCTTCCGCCGATCAAGATGACCGACGAGGCTGGTGACGAGACCACGTTTGATGCCTTTCGAGGCAAGGTCGTGCTGCTGAATTTGTGGGCCACTTGGTGTCCGCCGTGTATACGCGAGATGCCGGATTTGAACGCACTTCAGGCGGACTTTGCGGGACGGGACTTCGTCGTCGTGCCGGTGGCTAGTGGCAAACAGGGGCGCGAGGATGCGGCTGCGTTCTTGCGGGCACGAAACCTTACTCATTTGAAGACCTACTATGACCCGCACTCGTCGTTTTTGCGTTTGTTCGATCTAGAAACCCTGCCGACCTCATTCGTGATTGATCGCACGGGGCATGTGCGTGGCGGTGTTCTGGGTATGGCGGATTGGCATTCGGACGAAGCTAAGGCTCTGATCGAAACTCTGCTGAGTGAATAGGGCCCCCCCCCGTTTCCCGGATTTTCTCTTTTAAGTTCTACATCTGCGTTTTAAGCGGTTCGGCTGCTTGTGAATTAAGTCATGTTGACGAGCATTTTTAAGCCTGTATTGTACTGATTGGTACAATTTGGAGTGAGGATGTAATCCATGAAAATGTTTATGCAACGTCACCAACCCGTCGCAGACGTGGCTGCTATCATCAAAGCCGGACTGGGGGGCGCAGTGGCGATCGCCATTGTTGCGCTTTTGAGCGAACAATCTGGTGTGATGTGGTTGATGGCACCGTTCGGGGCGACGTGTGTGTTGCTGTTTAGTGTTCCGGCCAGCCCGTTGTCCCAGCCCGCAAATGTGGTTGGCGGTCATTTTGTTTCGACATTGATCGGTTTGATCGTGTTGTTCACGCTGCCTGTCACATGGTGGAGCATGGCCTTGGCCGTCGGCTTGGCGATCGCTGCTATGGCGGCCTTGCGGATTACCCATCCCCCTGCGGGGGCCGATCCGCTGGTGGTGATGATGGCCGGGGTCGGGTTTGACTTTTTGCTATTTCCGACCTTGACGGGTAGCGTGGCGTTGGTGATGGTGGCGACACTGGTTCACCGCATTGCTCCCAAAATACAATATCCATTGAGAACGTGATGCCCGCACGACTACATAGCCCAGAGCACGTCATTGCAGGTTTGGCCGAGGTCTTTCGTGAACATGGTTTCGAGGGGGCAAGCCTGGCGCACATCAGCAAAGCAACAGGGCTTGGCAAGGGCAGCCTCTACCATGCGTTTCCAGGTGGTAAGGATGATATGGCGGCGGCGGTTCTGGCGGATATCGACGAGTGGTTCGAACTCAATGTTTTTGGTCCTCTCAGCGATACGGACCTTGATGCCCCCCGGGTCCTCGACATCATGTTCGACGCGTGTGTGGACTATTTTGAGTGCGGTGGACGGGTGTGCCTGGTGGGCGTGTTTGCACTGAACGCAACACGGGATACATTTGCCGATGCGGTTAATGGATATTTTCGCCGCTGGGAAGTGGCCTTGCATGCAGCCCTGCGCCGGGCCGGAGCCAGCCCTGCCAAGGCCAAGGCGTTAGCGGAAGACGTTCTGGCGGGCATTCAGGGCGGCTTAGTTCTGGCGCGGGCGTTCGATGATAACGGCTATTTTGAGCGCGAGGTCAATCGGTTGCGTGGCCGCCTGAAGACGCTCTGATTTGATGGGGTAGCAATGTCGGCTGTGAGTTAGCCGTCATCGGTGTGCTCTTCAGAATCCCTGTCGTCGGTAGCAATCTTGTCGCTGGTGGCATCGCGGATCAAGCGCATGCGGCGTTCTGCCTTGATGGCCCGCACACCACAGGCGTGGATATGGTCAATGTATTGGATCGTACTTTCCAAGTGTTGAAAGGGCAGGGCGCCACGGGCACCGAGGGCGAGAAGCGCCTGCTTCAAAGCAGAGTAGGCCTCTCTGATGTGGAGGCGGGCCTGTTTGGGGCTCCAATCTTCTGGCGTCGGATCGGAAGAGGTCATGTGTTTGAGCTCTTGGATTACAGCCATAATGTAGACATCCAGAAGATGCTCTGTTTCGTTGTCGAGCGCGGGACGCTCGGCCCGGCGCGCGGGCAGCTCGGCACCTATGCGGGCAATTTCTTCAAAGTGTTGCAAGGCCCGGTACGGGTGCATCAAGGCATTTGTTACGTTGGCGGGCAATTCCGTCCGGTACAGCTTGCTGGCAAATTCGCCGATACGCTTGGAGAGGGTTTCGACAACGCCTTTGCGTTGGCGCAAATCTTGATGGCGTGCGGGAACGGGGTCCAGGGCCGTAGTGACGATGGACACGGATATTTCCTGTAAGCGTTGCAATTCCATCAACAAACTTTCCAAGGCCAGTGCAGGCACGACCAAAGAGGTTTTGTCGAGAAAACGGGGGCGCCCCATGTCCTCTTCCAGGCTGACGAAGCGCAGCTTAAGCCATCGGGTCAGGCGACCGACAAGGGGGTAGATCAGGGCCACGCCAAGCACGTTGAAAATTGTGTGGAACAGCGCCAACGATGTCGCAGTATCTGGTTCCGTCTCCATGGTCGTGCCGATGAACGCCACGGTCGCCAGCATGAGCGGCATGATAAGGACAGCGACCGCCCCCGTTAGAAGATTGAAAACCACATGGCTGGCGGCGACGCGTTTGGCATTGGGGGTGGCGCCAATCACTGCAATCACGGCGGTCGAGGTGGTGCCGACATTGGCCCCGATGACCATGGCCGCGGCTGGCTCCAGCGCGATGAGTTGACTAGCGGCAGCGGCCAGCGCAATGGAAATCGCGGCAGCCGATGCCTGGGTGGCCAGCGTCATCAGAAAACCGATGGCCACAAACAATAGATTACCGAGAAATCCGGTTGTCGCCAGACTGGTCACATCGATGGTGTCGACGACGCCATTGAAGGCGTCTCTTAAAACCGAAATACCAAGAAAGAACAAACCAAATCCGGCAATGGTTTGGCCAAATGCACCAAGGCGCGTGTCGGGACCTGTCAGCTTGAGGAACATGCCCACCCCGATGGCGGGCAGGGCGAACAGGGAAACCTTGAATTTGAATCCAATCAACGCCACCAGCCAGCCAGTCATCGTGGTGCCGATGTTGGAGCCAAAGATCACCCATAACGATCGCTCCAACGTCAACATACCGGCGTTGACGAAACCAATGGTGGCGACGGTCACGGCACTGGACGACTGCACAAGTGCCGTCAAGGCGGCTCCGGAAATAAGGCCGCGGGCGGGCGTGTCGGTCCAGCGCTCGAGAATGTCTTTGAGGGTACGTCCTGCCGCGATCTTGAGGCCGTCAGTCATCAGCATCATGCCGAGCAAAAACAACCCGACACCGCCGATCAATTGCCCAATGCTATTAAAGGTGATCACGCTTTTGGTACTCCAGGCAAAAACATAGGCACACACACAGACGCCACCCAAGGACCTCTGCCGGGCCACAGTTCATTGTAACACAATGAAAATAAAAGGTCAGTCATGTCCCGTTACCTGTGTGACGGGTATGCATGTGTTGCAAGTAAGCCCTGTTCCGACTAGGGTGCCCCGAATAAGGGGGGACTGGTATGAAAAGGTCCCCTTGGTATAATTCCAACGGCTGGGGGGCTTTTGACCAGCCGTTTTTTTTATGAACACATCTGTCTGGTGAGTGAGTGCATGTTCGATTTCCATTACCGTAAGGCCATTTCGATGAAGGCCGACGTTCTGTCCGGTCTGACCGTGGCGCTGGCCTTGGTGCCGGAAGCCGTGGCGTTTGCTTTTGTCGCGGGCGTGAACCCGCTGACGGGGTTGTACGCTGCATTTATGGTCGGCCTGATCACGGCTGTCGTGGGCGGTCGTCCGGGCATGATCTCCGGCGCGACGGGGGCCTTGGCGGTGGTGATGGTTGCACTGGTTGCCGATCACGGCGTTGAATACCTGTTCGCCACCGTGGTTCTGATGGGTGTTTTGCAGGTGCTTGCGGGCATCCTCAGGCTTGGCAAATACATTCGCATGGTGCCACATCAAGTCATGCTGGGCTTTGTCAACGGATTGGCGATTGTGATTTTTCTGGCGCAACTTAGCCAGTTTAAAATCGCAACACCGGGCGGTGGTAGCGAATGGTTGAGCGGCACCCCCCTTTACCTGATGCTGGCGCTGGTGGTGGTCGCTATGGCGATCATTCAATATCTACCTAAGCTGACCCAATCCATACCTGCACCGCTGGTGGCCATTTTGGTCGTCACGGCGATTACGCTGGGCTTTGGCTTGGATGTGCGCACAGTGGGTGATATGGCCTCCATCGCTGGCGGGCTTCCTGAATTTCATATTCCCATGGTGCCTCTGACGTGGGAAACGCTGACCATTATCTTCCCTTATTCGGTGATCTTGGCGGCCGTCGGCCTGATCGAAAGTCTGTTGACGTTGACCGTTATCGACGAAATTACCGACACCCGGGGGCGCGGAAACCGCGAATGCGTTGGTCAGGGTACGGCCAATATCGTCACCGGATTTTTTGGTGGAATGGGCGGTTGCGCGATGATCGGGCAATCAATGATCAACGTGAACTCCGGTGGGCGTGGGCGCATGTCCGGCATCTCGGCTGCGTTGTTCCTGCTGGCCTTCATCCTGTTTGCATCATCGTTGATTGAAATGATTCCGCTTGCGGCTTTGATTGGCGTGATGATGATGGTGGTGTTGGGTACGTTTGAATGGTCGAGTTTTCGTATCCTGCATAAAATTCCTCGCTCCGACGCCTTCGTTTTGATTTTGGTGTCGGGCGTGACAGTGGTCACCGATCTGGCCATTGCTGTGGTTGTGGGCGTGATCGTTTCCGCATTGGTTTATGCGTGGGGCAATGCATCGCGTATTCGCGCAAGCACCAGGCTCAATTCACAAGGCGGCAAGGAATATGAGCTGCAAGGTCCGCTGTTTTTCGGCTCTGTCACGTCGTTCCGTGATCTGTTCGACCCTGAAAATGATCCCGACGACGTGGTGGTGGATTTCCGCCTCTCTCGGGTGGCGGATCATTCCGGTCTTGAAGCCATCGACACTTTGGCGGAACGTTACGAGCGCCGTGGCAAGCGCCTGCATCTGCGACACCTGAGCCCGGAATGTCGCAAGCTGTTGCGCCGCGCCAAGGATCTGGTTGAGGTCAATGTGATTGAAGACCCCGATTATCATATCGCCACAGACGATCTAGCTTAAACAGCTCAATTCAAAACGTCTTAAACGGGAATCCGAACGCTTCGGGTTCCCGTTTTTTCATGTCCTTTCTCTATACTCATGCAATAATAAGGTGCGCACGCTGTGGAGGTCCGGGATGATCTATCTGGCATATGACGGTTCGGTAAACGGGGATTGGGTGGCGTGGTATGCCATGAATTTGGCTCGACGCGACCTTGGACTGCGGCTGCACGTTATTTACATCAACACCGATGAAATCAAAGCCAGCGCGGTGCGCGCCAAGGGCACCGAATTGGCGCGGACTTGCGCGGATATGGGTGTTGATATGTCGCTGGACATCATGCCGTCATCGGGACCGGGAGCAGGCAGCGTTTTTCGCGATTTGCGCAAGCACATACCTGCACAACCGGGTACGTTATTGGTGTGTGGTGCGCGTCTCAAGGCTGGCGGGCGAGGCTATTTATCCGGCACCGTTTCGGAAATGCTGCTGAGCGATAAATCTTTCGACGTCATGGCTGTGCGGGTGGTGCAACCGGGGTTGCTGGGCGCGCCGCGGCGCTTTTTGGTCCCCGTGGCGGGGGATCGTTCCGGTTTTTTGACCGCCACCGACATTCTTCTGCGCTTCGCACCCGACATTGATCGTGTTCAGCTGTTGCGGGTGATGATGATCAAACGCCAACTGTTACGACGCTTGCTGGGCAATCAAGCGGGTCACCTGCGCGCCAAGGGCTGGGAAAGCCTGGAGGGGCGGAGCGAAGAGCTTGCGGACATAACCGGCCTGGATCACTGGAAAGTCGATGCGGATGTCAGGGTGTCCGACGACTGGGCACAGGATGTGATTATTGCTGCCAACCGTCACAAGTCACACCTGATTTTGATGGAGGCCTCGTGGAAGAATCTCAGCGCCAAGTTTCTTTATGGCAATCCCATCGAAGTCGTACTGCGCGATGCGCCGTGCGACGTTGCTATCTATCGGGGGGTGTAAGTCATGGATGGCCAGCCCTTTCAGCGCCAGATTCAAAATATCCCGCCAGAGCAAGTCTACCGTTTTCTCCACAGCCGTGAGAACGGGCTGAGCGCGCACGAAGTCGAAGAACGCCTGAACGAGGTCGGCTTGAATGTCTTGGAAGAAGCCCAACGCCTCGTGTGGCTCAAAAGTTTGGCGCGTCAGTTCACCAATTTCTTTTCCATCTTGTTGGATATCTCCGCCGGGATTTGCTTTGTCGCGGATTTTCTCCAGCCGGGGGAAGGCATGAACGTATTGGGTTGGGCGCTGTTGGGGGTCTCAATCCTCAACGCCTTGTTCAGTTTCGTTCAGGAATACAGGGCCGAACGCGCGATGGAAGCGTTGCGCAAGTTTTTACCCCAACATGTGCTGGTGCGGCGCGACGGCCAGGACATGGAAATATTGGCAGAACAACTGGTGCCGGGCGACGTGTTGATGTTGCGTGAAGGCGACAAGGTACCTGCCGATGCGCGTCTTGTCGAAAGTCAGGACCTCATCGTCAGCAACGCGCCCCTGACCGGCGAAGCTCACCCGGTGCGTCTGGTGACGAAAGCCCAAGATACGATCCTCACCGAAAGCACAAACGTATTGTTCGCAGGGTGCATGGTGAAAAAGGGCCTTGGTCTGGCGGTGGTGTTCGCCACCGCCGCGCGGACCGAATTTGGCAAAATCGCGACCTTGTCCCATGAGGTTAAACGCAACGTTTCGCCCCTTGAGCGCGAGACCTCTCATATGGTCAGGGTGCTGACTTACATCGCGGTCACCATGGGGGCGATTTTCTTCGTTTACGGCGTGGTGAGCGGGCGTTCGTTGTGGGTCAATCTGGTGTTTATGATGGGCATCATCGTCGCGAACGTGCCCGAAGGCTTGTTGCCGACGTTCACCCTGTCACTGGCTATGGGCAGTTTGCGCATGGCCAAACGCAATGTATTGGTCAAAAGTCTGAACGCGGTCGAGGCGTTGGGCGCGGTGCATGTGATCTGCACCGATAAAACCGGCACGCTGACGCAAAACCAAATGGCCATCACCGCGTTTTGTAATCCGGCAGATGGTACGAATTTACCCGCAGACGCTTATATGCACGCCTTGGGATTGGCGGTCGCGGCATCCGACGTACGTGAAGGGGAAAGCGGGCTTCATGGCGATCCTTTGGACGTGGCGATCGCGGAGGCCTTTGTCGCCAAGGGGGGCGATCTGTCATCGATCAACGAGGCTGTCTTGCACCGCTTTTCATTTGATGATGAAAAACGTCGTGCGGGTGGGGTCATCGCGCGGGACGACCAGACGCAGTATTGCGTCAAGGGCGCATGGGAAAGCCTGCGCCCGTTGCTGAGCCACGTCGAGCTGCCGGGAAGCACGCTGGTGGCGGCTGATGATATCCACCTGAACCAAGCCGAAAACGTCGTTCACCAGATGGCGTCAAGCGGTCAGCGCGTGATTGCGTTAGCGTACCGCCAGATATCTGAGCCGCTGGACAGGGATGGGGATACTGACGCCGAACAGGCACGCCTTGAATGCAAGCTGGTTTTGAAAGGCTTTATCGGTGCCGAAGACCCGATCCGTCCCGAAGTGCCGGGGGCAGTTACGGCTTGTCACACCGCTGGCATCGGGGTTGTGATGATCACCGGGGATCACCCGGAAACGGCTGAGGCCATTGCCCGTCGTGCCGGGATCGTCGCCGCAGATGCCGTAGCGGGGACCGCGACCCTGACCGGGACAGAGCTTTCGCACCTCAGCATGGTGCAGCTGGTGGAAAAACTCAAAGACGGCATCACTGTTTTTGCCCGCACCACGCCGGAACAGAAATGGAAAGTGGTCTCGGCCTTTCATAAACTCAACAAAGTCGTGGCTGTGACGGGTGATGGCGTCAATGATGCACCGGCGCTGAAGGCAGCCGACGTGGGCATCGCCATGGGGCGTGGCGGTACCGACGTGGCGCGCGAAGCCGCACAGGTGATTTTGCTGGACGATAATTTTGCCTCCATCGTCAGCGGCATCGAAGAGGGTCGCACCATCTTCAATAACATTCGTAAATTCACCAATTACGTGCTGGTCAGCAACGGGCCGGAAATTCTACCCTATCTGATCTATATGCTGTTCCCGGTGCCATTGGCGATGACGGTGATCCAGATTTTGGCCATCGATTTGGGCACCGATATTATTCCCTCCATGGGGCTGGGACAGGAAAAACCCGACCCAGACACCATGAAACAGCCGCCGCGCGATCACCGCCAAGGGCTTTTGACGTTGCCGCTTATCGCCCACAGTTACCTGTTTTTGGGTCTTATCGAGGCGAGCTTTGCGTTGAGCCTGTTTTTCTGGGTGTTGTTCGATGGCGGATGGGTCTGGGGGGGAGAATTGGCGGTGCGCGATCCCTTGTATCTGTCGGCTACGGGGATCACATTGTCGTCGATCATCTTAATGCAAATCGGCAATTTGTTTGGTCGGCGTTCACGCACGGACTCGGGCCTGACATGGGACGTTCTGAGCAACCCGCTTATCATTGGCGGCATTGTATTTGAGGTCGTATTTTCATGGGCGATCCTATATTTCCCGCCACTGTCGACCATACTTGGCACCGGCCCGGTGGAAGGGGCGGTTTATGCCGTGGCATGGATGGGGCCGTTTCTCATTTTTGGCTTTGATTATGCACGAAAAAGGCTATTGGCCGTTTTGCGCGCGCGTGGAATGCATATTCCCAGTGGATGACATGCGGACATAAAAAACGCCCCCACACGGGTAGGGGCGTTTTTTATGTTGGTAGATTAAGGCCGGTTTAGTCGAGAGCAACCAGGTTCTCGGCAGCCATTTTACCGTTGCGCTGTTCCTGCAGGTCGAACTCAACCTTTTGGCCTTCATTGAGGCCTTGCATGCCGGAACTCTGCACGGCAGAGATATGAACAAATGCGTCGGTACCGCCATCATCAGGGGTGATGAAGCCATAACCTTTGGTGGTGTTGAACCACTTAACAGTGCCGGTTGCCATGGGAACTCCTTAAACTTGGCAAAACGTTAAACACCCTACGAACAATGTGGGGTGGAAGTGTAACGTTGCTGTGCCGAGGTTGTGCCGAGCATGTCTTTATGTGCGCTTCACGCATGAAGATCAGGCCTGATACAGCCAGCAACGTTCAGTCTTACGCGATAATTTTCTACACTTTTCGTCACTTGTCTAGAGCTTCAAGGACAATTCAAATATTTTTCTCCCTTATGCGGGCCCTTGCGGCTGACGTTTAGCGGAAGATTGTGAAGGAGTCTCGTGACAACCCATGGTTATATCTGCATTTTTCTATCATGTTATGTCTGGGGCGTTATTTCGTCAGGTATTCATGTGGATTCACAACGTGGATAAAAGAATGGCAGTATCTGTTCGCTGTCGAGCGCACGCAGCTACAGCTTTGGGTAGAATTGACCGTCAGGATGCTCTCGCATTGCAAAAGGCAATTTTTCTCGCCAATCGGACAAGACTTGTTTTCTAGTTCATTTGAGTGATTATGTGAGGTGGAGAGTAACTGGTTGGTTGTCAGATTTTTTAGAATGACCGGCCCTGCAATAGGTGACGCATCACTGTGGATAGCCTAAGAAACTTTGCCCCCACACCGGATGGAACTGAGCCGAGGATCGGTTTGGCGCGCAGGTACTTTTTGTACCTTTTTAGCCCGATTTTTGTGGCCGTGGTCGTGGCCAGCATCGCGGTGGTTACCCTCAATATCTATCATGTTCGGGCACAAATTGGGGATCGTGAGGCCGCAAAAATCAATGGCGTTCAGGTCAATGTTCGTGAAACCCTGAGCACCGCTGTGACGGATTTGGCGTTTTTGGTCGGCGACGAGGATGTGGTTGAATACGCCCTCAACCCGACAGATGAACACCGCATGCGCCTGGAGCGGAGCTTTCTCGCCTTTTCCCGCGCAAAGCCCTTTTTCGATCAGGTCCGCTTTCTCAGTGTGGATGGTCAAGAGCATGTCCGCGTTAATTTGGGCGAGCTTGGACCCGTTGCCACAGATGTCGCTCTGTTGCAGAACAAAAAACACAGGGCTTATTTTAGCGAAGCGATGGCGTTGCCATCTGAACATGTGTTTATGTCGCCCCTTGATTTGAATGTGGAACGCAATCAGGTCGAAACCCCCCTTAAGCCGGTGATCCGATTGGTTTCGCCTGTGGACGTCAACGGCAAGCGTTATGGCGTTATCGTGCTCAATTATCTCGCCGAAAACCTCCTTCGCCACGCCCGCCAAGCGTTCGCTTTGGATGAAAGCGTCGGTCTGCTCACCAATGCCGAAGGTTATTGGTTGATCGGGCCAAATCATGAGCTTGAATGGGCTTTTATGTTCGGTCGTCACGACCGGTTTAAGGACCTCTATCCTGAGGCTTGGAACAAGGTGTCCGACACGACCACCCAGGCGGTCACGGACAATGGTGTCTTTACCATTGCCAAATTGTTCCCCCCCGCGCGTGTGGTATCTAAGGTTAATTCAGACGCTTATTGGGTTCTGGCATCGCGTGTCCCGCTGACCGCTTGGTACAGGGACCCGTTCGTCGAACACATTCCCGAACTTGCGATGGCGTTTTTGGCCCTGCTTGTGTTCGGCTTTGGCAGTTGGCGCGTGGCGGCGAACCGTGCGATGCGGGAACGGATGGATGGTCTGTACAACCGTCGCCTGGTTGAGGCTCTTGATGAAAGCGAGCACAGAAACACTGCGGTGGTGGAAGCCTCATATGATGTGGTGATGACGTGTTCGCAATCGGGGGTGATCCGACATGCCAATCATGCTGCGGAGCGGGTCTTTAATACCCTGCAGGAGGACCTGATTGGGCGCGAGGTGTCTGAGTTCTTGATGGACCCCGATACCATTTCCGTGCGTGAGCACGATGGCGTTCGCAAGTTGATGGCGCGGGAGCGCTTTGAAACCTACGCCGTGCGCGCGACGGGGGAGGGGTTCCCGGCTGAAATCACTCTCACGCCTATTCAAACGGAAGGTTACACACGTTTTTCATTGTTTATTCGCGACATCACCATGCGGCGCAGCTTTGAAGAGCGCTTGAAGCGCCTGGCCAACTATGACCCCTTGACCGGCCTAGCCAATCGGGTGTTGCTGTTGGAACACTTGAGCGGTGCGTTGAAAAACAACCGGGGACCCGAAGGCCCTTATGCCGTCATCATGGGCGACCTGGATGATTTTCGCATCGTCAATGACACGTTGGGACATGTTGTCGGCGATGAAGCCTTGAAAGTGGCGGCGGAACGCATCCACCAAAGAACGCCGCCCAATAGTCTTGCTGGACGGTTTGGCGGCGATGAATTCGTTGTGGTTGTTCCATGTCGCGCAGACCGCGGGGGGGTGATCGATGTGTGCAAGGCGATCCTGAACGCATTTGAACGCCCGTTGGAAGTCGGTGGGCACCGTCTCTATGTCGGCATCAGCCTTGGCGTTGCCTTTGCCGACACCGATGATGATACCGCCACCGGTTTGCTGCAAATGGCGGATACCGCCATGTATGCAGCTAAGGATGGTGGGCGAAATACCTACCGGATATTTTCGGCAGATATGCATGAGGCGTCTGCGCGTCGACTGGCTATTCAAACGCGATTGTCCGGTGCGCGTGCGCGCGGTGACATGTCGTTGGCATTCCAACCGCTGGTCGATGCCAAGACCGCACGCATCATCGGCGCAGAAGCATTGATGCGCTGGAAGGATGCGGAACTGGGGCATGTTGGCCCCGATGAATTCATCCCCGTTGCCGAAAGTACAGGCCTGATCATCGAGTACGGTCAATGGGCTTTAAACGAGGCCTGCCGTCAGGCCCGTAAATGGCGCGAAGCGATCCCCAATTTTCACATTGCGGTGAACATTTCACCCGTGCAGTTGATCGCTTCGGATATGTCGTCGACCATTAAGACAGCGTTGTTAAAACACGACCTGCCGCCCGCGGCGCTGGAGATTGAAATCACCGAAGGTGTCTTGATCAAGGACCCCCTGGAAGCCAAGAGCACCTTGAGCGAGCTGGCTGAAATTGGTGTGAGCATTTCGATCGACGATTTTGGTACCGGATATTCATCGCTGAGTTATTTACACCGTTTCCCGTTCACCACGCTGAAAATCGATCGCATGTTCGTCATGGATTTGCCTGAAAGTTCCGACAGCGGTTCATTGGTTACGGCGGTTCTGGCCTTGGCGCAGCGCTCGGACCTTAAGGTCATCGCTGAAGGGGTTGAAACGCAGGGACAAGCTCAGTGGCTGCGAGAACAGGGGTGCGACATCTTGCAGGGTTATCTTTACGGCAAACCGATGTCAGGCGAGGCCTTTGGTGCGCTGGTGGAAAACCGTGACCCAAATGAAATGGATGGTACGCAAGCATCCGGCGGTGGCCCGAAACTTACCCTTGTTTGATCCGTTTAAAGACGTCAGGCAGTTCCCGACGAAGAATTTTCCCTGTTGGGGTGTGGGGCAGGGCATCGACAAAAACGAATTCCTTGGGCACCTTGTACGCGGCCAAGCGTTCGGTCGCGAACGCGGTCAGTTCTGCCGTAGGGGGCGGGGTATCTGCGTGAGGGACGACAAAGGCACAGATGATGCTGAGGTCGTCGCGCACTTGAATTTCGGTGCACGCGCACTCCTGCACCTGCGGGTGGTGAACCAGAACGTCTTCGACGTCTTGTGGCGACACCCGGTAACCCTGTGCGTTCATCAAATCGTCAGCACGCCCCAGATATTGCAGGTACCCCTCAGCGTCCAGTAACGCGAGATCGCCGGTGAGAAACCAATCGCCGCGGTAGGCCGCCTTGGTTTCGACATCCCGGTTCCAATAGCGCAACATTAGGCCGGGATCGTCCTTGTGCAGAGCCAGCAAGCCCGGTTCGCAGACGGGCACCGTCTGCTCGGCGCGTTCTTCCAAGCTGAGAATGGCCACCCGCCGTCCCATTTGTGGCCGCCCGGTGAAGCCGGGTTTGATGGGCACCGTGGGCGACGCAGAGGCATAGGTGGAGCATTCGCTCATGCCCAAGGCCTCAAACAGCGGCTTTCCGGTGGCCAGGGTCCACTGCTCGCGCACCGTCTCCGATAATTTTTCCCCAGCCGTCAGACCGTGGCGCAGGTTGGCGAAGCCTTCTGAAATGTGCGTTGCGTATTTGAGCATCTGGCGGTACAGGCTCGGTACGGCGGCGAATAAAGTCGCATCGTGCTTACCCGCCAGCCGCGGCCAAACGCCCGGGTCTTTGGGGCCGTTGTAAATGACCGTACCTGCCCCCACCGCCCATGGGTCCATCAGGCCCGCACCCAGCGTGTAAGTCCAGTTGAAGGCGCCGGCGTGCAGCATGCGGTCATCTTCGCTCAATCCGTACCACCCGTCATACATCATCCGCCGCGCCCACACAGCACGCTGGGCATGTAGAACGCCCTTGGGCATTGAGGTCGCACCGGATGTGTAAACGATGTAGGCGGGATCGTCGGCGTGGGTGTGTGCGTAGTTCAGACGATCTTCGCATGCCATCAAATCATGGATGTCTTGGTCCAGGATCTGCGTGCAATTTTCCGGTAAGCCGTCAATTCTCAGGTCGTTGGATGCGCACAAATACCGTGCACCGCAATCTTCGGCAATGAAGTGAGCTTCCCGTGCAGACAGTTGCGATGAGGTCGGCACCGCGATCCCGCCAGCGGCGATGGTGGCGAAAAAAATCAGGGGAAAGCTGCTGTGATTGCCCAGGCGCAGCATCACCCGCTCGCCCGGCTTCAGGCCCATGTGGGTCAAACCCGCGGCCAGACGCCTGACCGCGTCATCCAGTTGGGCAAAGGTCCAATGTTCGGCGGGGGCCAGACTGTCGGGATTGCTGACCACAATCAATGCGGTCTTGTCCGGATGCCTTTGGGCGGATGTTTCCAGGCAATATGCGGCGGCGTTGAAGTGATCAGGGCAAGGCGTCGGCGCGCCCGCGTCAAACAGGCTGGTGGTCAGTTTCATCGTGATTCCTGGGCGTTGCCTGGGGAGCGTTCATAACGTTCACGCTACAAGGTTGCCTCAAAAAATCAAGAACGTGGATCTACAGACGCCACAAGGTCACGCCCTCGGGGGCGGTGTCGCGGTCTAAGATACCGCGTACATCGATGACCACGCCACGCCCGCCCTTAAGCAGGCCGGTGACCATACCCCAGCCACCATCCCGATACGCCGCGTGCGGCACGGCGACAACCACGGCGTCGGCCAGTTCAAGCGCGTCGGTCGGCGTCAATTCAATGCCATATTCGTGCTGGGCTTCTGCGGGAGCGGCCATGGGGTCATGAATTTGGATGTTCATGGCATAGGTTTTTAATTCTTCGACCACGTCGATGACTTTGGTGTTGCGCAAGTCAGGCACGTCTTCCTTGAAGGTTAATCCCAGCACCGTGACGGCATTGGGCGTTGCACCACCGTTGGCGCGGTCCTTCAGCATCAATTTGACGGTGTTTTGGGCGATGAATGCACCCATGGAATCGTTGATCTTGCGTCCGGCCAAAATTACCTGCGGATGGAATCCGACCTGCTCGGCGCGATAGGTCAGGTAATAGGGGTCGACGCCGATGCAGTGCCCGCCCACCAATCCCGGGGAGAACTTGAGGAAGTTCCACTTGGTGCCCGCGGCTTCCAAGACATCCTTGGTGTCGATGTCGAGGCGTTCGAAAATTTGCGCCAATTCGTTCATCAGCGCGATGTTGAGATCGCGTTGGGTGTTTTCGATCACCTTGGCGGCTTCTGCGGTTTTGATGGTCGGGGCTTTGTGAACGCCCGCTTTGACGACTGATGCATAAACGTCGGCGACGGTTTGCAAGGTGATTTCGTCCTGACCGGACACCACCTTGGTGATGGTCTCGAAACGGTGCTCCCGGTCGCCGGGGTTGATACGTTCGGGGGAATAGCCGACGGTAAAATCCGGGCCGCATTTAAGGCCTGACATTTCTTCCAGAACCGGTACGCAGACCTCTTCGGTCGCGCCAGGATAGACCGTGCTTTCGTAAACCACGATGTCGCCCTTTTTCAGGTGCGCACCAATGGTGGTCGAGGCCGAAACCAGTGGCAGAAGGTCGGGTTTGTTGGCGGTGTCGACCGGGGTTGGCACAGTGACGATGTGAAAGTCCGCCTGTGCCAAGTGTGCCGGGTCGGTGGTCAATTGCAAATCAGCAGCCGCCAAATCGGGAGCGTCGACTTCGCCGGTGATGTCATGACCGGCGATCAGGCCGTCGATACGGGCGGTCGAGATGTCAAAAGCCACCGTAGGGGCGATTTTTCCGAACGCCACAGCGACCGGAAGTCCAACATAGCCCAATCCAATCACGGAAATACGGCGGTTATGGTTCATCGATGACACTCCCTTTGTGCGTGCCGGTTTTGATGGATAGGTCACGCTGCACCAAATCTAGAAGAAAAGGTCTAAACGCAAGCCACACGGGGTGCAACACCTTATCGGCAATCGCTTGGGGGATCAGGCAGTTCTACGCCCCAAAAATCGACGTCATGGCTGCGTGTCAGCGGAAGATTTTTTAGGAAATCAATGCCGGTGCGGGTTTCGATCACCTGTAACGTGGTAAGCGCATTGACCCACGTATTGCGCCGACCATAGTCATTCCAGGCAAACAGCGAGGCCAACACTTTGTGGCGCCCCTCTTGGTCCGCAGGGGTGACGATGATTTTGTAAAAGCACGTCGGTACGCGCGGGTCATTGGGATCGGTTCCGATGGTCGGGCCTTCGATTGTGTCGGGCGTTGCCGGGTCGTCTTCATTGGTCCCATAAACCCCCGAAAAGACCCACATCGGCATATTTTTGGTTTCAACATAAGCGCGAAAGGCGGCCTCTTCGCCCAACCATGCCCCGGCGTTAAAAGCCTGCTTTTGGGGCACCACATTTGAAAAATGAAATGTGGCGTCGTAGGCAGCTTTGCTCCAACTCATGTCGTTGGCGGGTACGATATGACCTCGGGCGTACCCAGACCTGACGTAGCTTTTGTCCACGGCTTGATCGACACCGGCGATGTTGGCGTCCGGGGTGAATTTAGGCCGCTTCATTGTTCCGGCGTTGGCCTTAATTTGCGCCATGCGTTGCGGGGTTAGGCGGTGCACCGTCCAATTTGGCGTCTTGCGCTCGGTGTCAAAGCGAACGGCGAAAAGGGGACGCTCATCCACCTGTTTGCAAAGATCGAGGATGCTATCGGACTGGGGGGCAGGGACCTCACCACCGGGAAACATGCCCTTGCATGCGGCAAAGCTGTCCACGTCCTGAGCTGCGCTGGGCAAGATTGTGGTGGCCAGGACGGCGCAAGCATACACAAGCGGCATAAGGTGTTTCATGGGCGCGCGCCTTGATCGCGTGTAAACTATATTGAATACACACAATAGGTGCGCATGCGTAAAGCACAATTAAAAGCTGTTTTTTCAATTTTATACAATCTGGTAACGAGGCGGACGAAGGTGCTATCAAGAGGCACGATTCATTTGTTGGAGAAACACACCCATGGCGCAAAGACGCCCCCCCAAAGATCCGCGTGATCAGCGCGCCCAGCGTGATCGGCGTGGTTCGCGTGGTTTGCACGGTGCAAAAGGCGCCAAGGCGGATAAGGCGCATGTGCCCACCCCGCTTGCGGAACCAAAGGGGGAATTGGCGCCGGGGTTGTACGTCGTCGCGACGCCCATCGGAAATTTGGGTGATATCACCTTTCGTGCGGTTGAAACGTTGAAGGCCGTAGATGCGCTGGCCAGCGAAGACACCCGCGTTACGTCAAAGCTGTTCAATCATTTGGGGATTCAAAAACCGCACCCGACGTTTGCATGCCACGACCACAACGAAGCGCGCACCGTCGAACGCATCCGTAGCCTGATCGAAGAAGGCCGCGCCGTGGGGCTGGTGTCGGACGCCGGGCTGCCGGGCATTTCAGATCCCGGCTACCGGGTCATCAGTGCGTTGTTGGACGAAGGCATCAAAGTCGAAGTCTTGCCCGGGCCCAACGCTGCGACTATGGCGCTGGTGGCGTCGGGTCTGCCGACATCCAGTTTTACATTTTTGGGGTTTCCATCCCGCAAGTCCGGCAAACGTAAGAAGATGTTCGAAGCCGAACAAAACGTCGAGCACACCTTGGTGATGTATGAAAGTCCGCACCGCATCGGCGCGTTGCTGGCCGATGCGTTCGCGGTTCTGGGCGATCGTCGCGCAGTGGTAGCACTGGAACTGACCAAAATGTTTGAACGCTATCACCGGGGCACCTTGTCGGCCTTGGCCGAAGAATTTGCCGAAGACAAACCCAAGGGTGAAATCACGGTGTTGATAGAAGGGGTGCGGCGCAAATCAAAATCCGACGAGGATGAAGACTGATGGCGCGCTCCGGTAAAAAGGCCAAGGGCACAAAAGGCGGAGGAAGCGCAAGCTCGCGCCAAGCGTACCTCAGCCGTTTGGGCAAAATCTTCAGCGTGCGCCAGGACCTTGCCGAGCGCATGGTGTCGAACCCGCTGAAAAGCTCCATCCGTATCAATGCGCTGTCGCCACTCGGTGCAGATGAAATCCTCGCCAAGCTCAACGCATTCGGTGCCGAGCTGGACCCCATCCCGTGGTGTTCGGGTGCCTACCACCTGCTCAGCGACAAGCGTCTGTTGGCGGAAAGCGAGCTGTTTCAAGACGGTCATGTTTACATCCAAAATGCTTCCAGCCTGATCCCGGGCTTGGCGATGCGCCCGAAGGCGGGTGAACGCATTCTGGACGTCTGCGCCGCGCCGGGCGGTAAGACCGTGCACATTCAGGCACTGGCGGGCGGCAGGGCGACCATTATTGCCAACGACGCCATGAAACCGCGGCTTAAAAAGCTCGAAGAGGTGCTCACCACCTTTCACGTCCCCAACGCCGAAATCACCAATTTCGAAGGCCAGTTCATCGACCGTCACCTGAACGAAATGGGGGGCGAGTTCTTTGATCGCATCCTGCTCGACGCGCAATGCAGCGGTGAGGGTATGTTGGACCTCAGCCGTTCCGATGCGCTACGCTTTTGGTCGGTGGAACGTGTCATCAAGATGAGCTATCTGCAGCAAAAAATGCTCACCGCAGCGTGGAAGGTGCTCAAACCGGGCGGCGTGTTGGTCTATTCCACCTGCACCTTCGGCCCGGAAGAAAACGAAGGCCCGGTGTCACGCCATCTCAAACACCACGCCGATGCCAGCATTGAACCCATTGATTCTGAGGAGCCCTTGGACATTCCAGGGCGTGCACCCGGTCTTAAGTCTTGGGATGGTCAGCCGTATCATGCAGACTTGGTGCATGGCGTACGTGTGCTGCCATCGGAATTCTTAGAAGGGTTTTTTGTCTGTCGCTTACGCAAAGCGGGATCGGATGATATCGTGAACGCGGCAGTTGATGTATAAAGATGCGCTATTTTGCGCTCACGAGAGGTTGGTCGTATGAAAATCAGTTCTGTTTTCGCGTGTGCCGTCTGTGCCATCGGCCTAGCTGGGTGCGCGCTTCCTCAAGACCTGAAGACGGATGATGCTACGCTGGTTCGACAGGTTGTCGCCGAGCATTGCGAGATTGGGGAATTGCACACAAGCGAGCGGAATTCTACCGGTCGGAATGGAGGAACCGAAGTTCGCTACATACGACAGGGAAAAATCAGCAAACGCGTAAATGTGATGCCGCTCCATCACACGAACACGATCAAAATCGATCGCATCTTTGTGCACAGCATCAAAGAGTTGACGGGCGGATGGGCCGTAGCGGACGCCTCATACGAAGGCCAGCGTGAAAACTTGTATTTCAATCGCACAAGCGGTGAATTTACCTGTTCCACGGACGAGTGGCGGGCGGTCCGTGCCGATCGGGATGACACGTTTGAGGTTTCTCCTCTGATCACCACAACCGCACCCAAGGGCACCCCAAACCTGTAACAGTCTGTTACACATCTGAGGGTTCAAGAAACAGTCGGGCAACAGAGCGGGCGTAGCCTCACCTCCTCAATATAGCAGGAGAGCTCTGATGAACCTCAAATCCATAGCCGCAGTTAGCCTTGTCGCCGTATCCGTTTCGGCGTGCGCGGGCACCACCATGGGCGATAAACAAACCGTCGGCGGTGTGCTGGGTGCGATCGGCGGCGGTGTTGCCGGTGCGCAATTCGGCAAGGGCAACGGTCAGTTGGTCGGTGTCGCGGCAGGTACGTTGCTGGGCGCCTTGATCGGCAGCGAAGCGGGCAAGTCCTTGGACCGTGCGGATCAATTGGCCATGGGGCAAACCGTGCAAAAGGCCCTTGAGACCTCGCCGTCCAATGCTCCGGTGCAATGGAGCAACCCCGACAGTGGCCATTCCGGAGCGGTCACGCCGAAACCGGCCTACACCAACACCGCAGGCCGCTATTGCCGCGAATTTCAGCAGACCGTCGTGGTCGGCGGGCAAGAGCAAAGCGCTTACGGCACGGCGTGCCGCCAGCCGGATGGGTCATGGCAAATCGTGAACGCAGCCAATGCGTCGGCACCTCATGCCGCAGCAACACCAATGGTCACCGACGACGCGGTGGCTTACGTGCCGCCGCGTCATCCTCGCCCCAGAACGAACCGTCACAATCCATATTACTGGCGGTGACGGTGATCGCCCCTAGGGACAGATAAGCCTTGGGAGCCTAGTAAGCCTTGGCGAAAATAGCTTGTTTCGTCGCCGGGTTGCCGGTGATGACGCAGGTGCCGGGTTCTGACGGTTGATCGTAGGGCAGGCAGCGGATGGTGACGCCCAGCTCTTTTAGGCTGGCTTCTGAACTCGTGCTCTCGTCCCAATAGCCGCGCACAAAGCCGGACGTCGCCACGTCGTCGGTGGCGAAGTAGGCCTTGAACGCATCGAAGTCGGTGATGTCGGTGCGCACGCGGGCATCGCGGTAGGTTTTGGCTTCATCGAACAGCTGCTGTTGAATGTCTTCGAGCTGTTCGCGGATGGTGGCGACCAAGTCGTCCATCTTTTGCGGTGCCTTGGCATAGATGTCTGTGCGCTTTGTGACCATAGCCGCACTTTCATCAAGATCGCGGGGGCCTAACTCGATAATGATCGGCGCGCCTTTTTTGATCCAGCCCCAACGTTTTTCGCCGGCGTTCACTTCGCGCTTGTCCACATGGGCGCGAACGACATTACCGAAAGCGACGTTGTTGTTCAGTTTCGAGGCCAGTTCGTCCGCAGCGGGCAGCACACGGGCGGCGGCTTCTTCATCACGGGCGATAGGCAGAATGACGATCTGATACGGTGCAATGGTCGGCGGCACGCGCAGGCCGTCGTCGTCGCCATGGGTCATAATGATCGCACCGATCATACGTGTCGACACGCCCCACGAGGTGGTGTGGCAGTAGCTTTCGCCGCCGTCCCTGTCCTGGAACTTGATGTCCGCGGCGTGAGCAAAGTTTTGCCCCAGATAATGCGACGTGCCGGCTTGCAGTGCCTTGCCGTCCTGCATCATGGCTTCGATGGTGTGGGTTTCCACAGCGCCGGGGAACCGCTCGGATTCTGATTTTTCACCGGGAATGACGGGTAGGGCCAGCCAGTCTTCGGCCAGTTTGCGGTATTCTTCCAGCATGGTTGCGGTCTCGTCGCGGCCTTCTTGTTCGGTCGCATGGGCTGTGTGGCCTTCCTGCCAAAGGAATTCCGAAGTGCGCAGGAACAGGCGGGGACGCATTTCCCAGCGCACCACGTTGGCCCACTGATTGATCATCACCGGCAGGTCGCGGTAGCTGCGAATCCACTTGGCGAAACTTTCGCCGATCATGGCTTCGGATGTTGGGCGCACCACCAATGGGCTGTCGAGTTTGCCATCGGGGACCAGTTTACCATCCTTCGCCACCAGGCGGTGATGGGTGACAACAGCCATTTCCTTGGCGAAGCCTTCGACGTGGGCAGCTTCTTTTTCGATCAGGTCCAGCGGAATGAACAGCGGAAAATAGCAATTTTGATGGCCGGTTTCACGAATGCGCTGGTCGAGTCTGCGTTGCAGGTTTTCCCAAATGCCATAGCCCCAGGGCTTGATCACCATGCAGCCACGCACACCGGAATTTTCGGCCATGTCGGCTTCTTTGATGATTTCTTGGTACCACGCCGGAAAATCGGCTTCGCGGGTGAAGCGGATGGCGGTTTTTCTGGGCTTGTTGGGCTTATTTGACATGGGACTTTTACCGATCATGGCTGAATTTCAGTGTCGCTTGGTATCAATCAAAGTGAGACAGAAATCAAGGCTGGATGCACCGATCTCCCATGCATGACAGCGTTTGTTTTGATTTGTCATAAAAACACCCCATAAAAACATCATACTTAAAACTGGACAATGAGCGGTGTTTGCAGTTACAAGCACCCTTTATGGTTGATTTTATCGTGCTTGTGAGGGGGCTTATTCCTTGAATTTGAACACGGCAAGCCGTAAACATCTCAAAAGTTGGTGATGATGTCGTTCGGCTGATGCTCTTGAGCGAGTGGTCAATCAAACTATTGTAGCACTATGTGCCCACATGTAATATATTGTGGGTGAGGGTGGCGAAGACTTTATCAGTTATAGGTAGTATGAATGGTGCGCGGCCACAGTGTGGTGGTGACAAGCGTGATATCTGGGGAGTTTTGACGTGAATCATGAATGGAAAAGCGCAAAATCTGCGAAAAATAGTCAACGCACGTACTCTACCAGGAGTTTGCATGGTCAAGTGGTGCATGAGCTGGGCAAGCGTATTGTAACGGGGGACATCGGCGAGGGCGCGGTTTTGCCGAACGAGACCGCGCTGGGGGCTTCTTTCGACGTCAGTCGGACGGCGCTTCGTGAAGGCATCAAGGTTTTGACCGCAAAGGGTCTGCTGGCCAGTCGTACCCGCACAGGGACGCGTGTGCGCCCGCGCAATGAATGGAATATGCTCGATCCGGATATTTTGGCGTGGAGTTTGAATTCCCGCGATCCGGAAGCGTTTATCCAGGACGTGGTCGAGTTCCGGCGCGCGATTGAGCCGTTGGCCGCATCGCTGGCTGCAACCCGCGCAAATAAGGCTGAGGTTAAGGACATTGAACAGGCGTATGCAGATATGGTTGCTGCAGGTGAGGACGTTCAGGCCGGAGTCGAGCCTGACTTGCGTTTCCACCAAGGTATATTAAGTGCCAGTGGGAACGAGCTTTTGGCCCCCTTGGGTGCGTTGATCGAAGCCGCCCTGACCGCGAGTTTCCGGTTGGCGTCATCGTCCAGTAAATTGGATTCTTTTCGCGTTCACAAGGCAGTCCTTGATGCGATCAAAGATCGCAACCCCGTACGGGCGCACGAAGCCATGGGTGAATTGTTGGACTACGCTATCGTATACAATACGGCGGCGGTGGACGAAATGCGCGAAGAGAAGCCCGCGGGCTGATCGGCGCTTTATTCACCGTCATTGATATGCATGGGCGTCAGAGTATATCAATGACGGGGCACCCTAAAAATCATTTGCTTGAGCCGCACGCACTTGCACCTTACCTTGAAGAAGGGTGGGGCGTGCGTGCGTGTGCGTTGCGTGAAACGCGACGTGCAATCTGCCCAATTCAGGTATGAAACCCCAGCGAACAAGCCACAGACGTTCATTCAGGGTGGAGGAGGAGAGGGCGATATGTTTCCAAAAATGACACCGTTGAATGTTTTGCCGAAAGACGGCTTGGCAGGAACGCTTGTTGGACGGGCCTTGTATCCAGGTGCATTTCCGGGGCCGTGTGTGGTGGTGATCCGAGAAGACGGCGTTCACAACATCTCGGGTACGGTCCCGACCATGGCGGAATTGTTGAACTCTCAAAACCCAGTCGAGCGGGCCGTCAAAGCGACGCGCAACTGCGTATACTTGGGGCCATTGGATGAAATTCTCGAGAATTCGACGCCAGATACCCACGACCCATTGAAGCCCTATTTTCTATCACCAGTTGATCTGCAGGCGGTTAAGGCGTGCGGCATGACGTTCGTGAAAAGTATGTTGGGTCGCGCTATCGAAGAGCAAGCTCAGGAAGATGCTGCCAAGGCGGAGGAGTTGCATAAAATTCTCGAAGGGGAAATCGGTGGGGAAATCGCCACCGTGGTGCCAGGGTCCGAGGAGGCCGAAAAACTCAAGGCCGCCCTGATCGAACGAGGCATGTGGTCGCAATACCTCGAAGCTGGAATTGGTCCCTACGTGGAAGTGTTCACGAAGGCTCAGCCCTTGAGCACCGTTGGAATCGGTGCGGAAGTCGGCATTCATCCGGATTCCCGGTGGAGCCACTCCGAACCCGAGGTGGTGCTGATCGTCAACAGCCATGGCGAACCCATTGGCGCAACACTGGGCAACGATGTGAACTTGCATGATCTGGAGGGGCTCAGCGCCTTGTTCCTTGGTCGCGCCAAGGATAACAACGCGTCTTGTGCGATGGGGCCGTTTGTCCGCCTGTTTGACGACACCTTCTCGCTTGAGGATGTGAGCAATCAGAACGTTTCCATGACCATTCAAGGTGACGATGGGTATTTGCTGAGCGAAACCTATCCGATGGAAGAAATGACCCGCACGCTTGATGAATTGGTGCGACAGACGTTTAATGAAAATCATCAATACCCCGATGGCTTGGCGCTTTTTACAGGCACCATGTTCTACCCGGACCAAGACCGAGATGAAGTCGGCAAGGGGTTTACCCATAACGTCGGCGACATTGTCACGATCAAGGCACCTGGTTTGGGGACATTGATCAACAGGGTCAACCACTCCAACAAGGTGCGACCATGGAGCTTTGGGTTTGCTGATTTGATGAACAACCTCGCCAATCGGCACCTGATCGGGTGATGGGTCCTTTTTTTTCACGCACTGAGCACGGGGTGCTACAACTGTGTCAGTGTGAACTTTAGTGTTTCATTTGTTGCATGTGTCCCCGCTAAGGGCTTATGATCGGTTGATCATTCAGCCGTTGTGGCGTCAAAAACACAAGTAAATCAAAGTGAACGCACAAGTATGAACTTCGAGGAAACCATTACGCGGATCGAGGGCGCGTTTGTGCGGTTAAGCCCACAGCTCAAGCAGGCGGCACGTTACATCATCGACCACCCTGATGATGTTGCATTGTGTTCCATGCGTCAGTTGGCGGCCCATGCTGGCGTGCATCCGTCAACGATGGTGCGTCTGGCGCGTGAGATGAATTTTGACGGCCACGCTCAGTTCCAAGAACCTTTTCAAGAGCGTCTGCGCTCAAAGCCCAAGATCAGTTACGTGGGCGGTGCGCGAGATTTGCAAGCGCGCAGCGGCAACGGCAACACGGTATCTTTGGTCGCTGAGATGTTTCAAATGGAGTGCCGCGCCTTTAAGGTGTTATCCGAAGAGCAAAATCCGGACGACATTGCCAAGGCCGCCGATGTGTTGTGCGGTGCACGCAATATTTTTGCTGTCGGTGTACGGTCCATGTACCCAGTGGCATTTTATTTTCATTATGCATGCCGCATGTTCACCAATAATGTTCACTTAGTCGGGGGGCATGGCGGTACGTTTGCAGATCAACTGCGTGGTGTTGGTAAGGGCGATGTCGTTCTTGCCACCAGTTTCGCGCCTTACACGCGCAATACTGTGCGTGCGGTGGATTATGCTCAGGAACATGGCGCAAGGGTTGTTGCGGTTACGGACAGTGCCGTGTCTCCAATCACGCGTGGCAAGCATACGGTGACGTTGGTGGTGGGAAAGGAAAGCCCATCGTTGTTTCATTCGATTGTGCCTGCGATGGCCGTGATTGAAGCCTTGGTGATGTTGATGATTGCGCGCGGCGGGGCCAATGCGTTGGAGGCTCTTGAAAATAGCGAAGAGCAACTCAATGGTTTTGACGCTTATTGGTTGGAAAAGTCCGTCCGATTGCGGCGTTAATCATACTCTTTGTCATTTCGCCGCTGTTTTTTGCGAGCAAGGTGCTAGACTCTCGATATGTTCAAGTGATCAACAAGCCATACCCTTGCCGGGCGTGGTCTTAGGGGGGGGCAATGAGGCAAGAACCAAGTCGTATCACTGTGTATCGCGGGCTTTTGGCGCGCGCATTGTTTCCTGTTTTAGGTTCCTTCGTTATTTCTTTTGTCCTCGGCGGCAGTGTTCAGGCGCAAACCTCGTTGCGCTACGTCACCATTGGTACGGGGGGGGTGACCGGAGTGTACTACCCCGCAGGTGGAGCGGTGTGTCGTCTGCTCAACAAGGGGCGGCGCGATCATGGCATTCGTTGCTCTGTGGAAAGCACCCGTGGGTCGAGCTTTAATGTCACGGCTGTTCGCAGTGGAGATTTGGATTTCGGTATTGTGCAATCAGACATACAATTTGCCGCTGTGCACGGTCAACCGCCCTTCGCCACGTCTGGACCATACAAGGGCCTGCGGTCTGTTTTCACGCTCCATACGGAATCATTTACTGTGCTTGCCCGTGCGGATGCAGGGATCAAGGCGTTTGATGATCTGAAGGGTAAGCGCGTCAATATCGGTAATCCCGGGTCAGGACAGCGGGCAACCTTGGAAATGCTGATGGATGCCAAGGGTTGGGGAATGTCGGATTTCGCGAAAACAATGGAGCTGACTTCGTCGGAGCAATCCAAGGCACTGTGTGAAAATAAAATCGATGCCATGGTGTTTATTGTCGGCCACCCTAACGCTTCGATTAAGGAGGCGTCGATTACGTGCGATACGGTGCTGGTCGATGTCAGTGGACCCGCAATCGATAAGCTGGTCGCAAATTTGCCCTACTTTAAGCTTTCAACGATCCCTGCCGGAATGTATAGGGGCACCGATGATGCGACGAAAACTTTTGGTGTTGGCGCCACGCTGGTCACATCGGCCTCTACCCCAGATGCAATTGTGTACGAACTGGTTAAGGCCGTGTTTGAGAATTTCAGCGATTTTCGCATGATGCATCCAGCCTTCAATTATCTTGACCGCGCTGACATGGTCAATCAAGTGGCGTCTGCGCCAATGCACCCTGGGGCTATGCGGTATTTCAAGGAGAACAGGCTTCTTAAATAAATGGCAATCAACTTAGCCCCTCAGGTATAAAAAAGGCTGCTCTTCGTTGTGCAAGAGCAGCCTTTTTGATGGAGTATGGGCCTTCGTTAAACGCTGGATGCGCCGTAATAAAGGTTCACCGTGTGTTTGGCTTCAGCGAAGAACAACCAGCGTTCGACGATGATGCCAAGTGAGCACAGCCCCCAGGCCAAGACCACACACGCGAGCGCCACGTAGCCTTGGACAAACATTGCCAAGAACGAGAACACCAGCGGCAGGGCGAAGCCCGCGAGGTGCGAGATGGTGCGCAGCTTGTCGGCGTGCTTTTGGGCAACCTTGAAGCCCATTTCTTTCATCAGGTAGTTGGCCGAGGTGTGCGGCAGTTCGAGGACACTGACGTCCCCCGCAGCATCGATGCCTATGGCCGAGTTAACGCTGGGCAGACCCTTGGAGCGCTTGTTGAAGTTCCAGTACATGGTCTTGAGGCCCCAGCCCAAGGCCAACGTGACCACGGTCAGGCCCTGAACGTAAGGATTGATGACGCCGAACAAGTGGATCAGCAAGCTCGTCAGGACTGCGCCGCTCATGATCGAAAGCAGGACGTAAGACGGAACTGTCCAATCGTTGTGCCATTGGTGAATGGGGCGCAGCGAACGATAGATCATCGCCGTGCACATCACCGTCAGCCATGCCAGAATGGCCGATACAACGCCCGCCACGGCCCAAAGGCCTGTGGTGTCTTGGAACCACACCCAGCCAATGCCGAACAGCAGCGCCGGAATATAGGTCAAAACGGCCATTACGCCTTCGCGTGCCAACCAGGACGACCGCCATTGAGACAAAGCGCGCCATGCGCGTTCAGGGCGTCCAAGGTGCAAGGTCGAAGCCAGCAGACCAATGCTGACCAGGGCAAGGGCGAAGAAAAGGCCGATAAGGCCCATCCAGCGATCCGCCGGCAAGATACCGGCCGCGCCAAGAATACCCATCATCGCCAGCAAGCCGTAGCCCGCGCCGGAACAGGTGGTGAAGAAAATAACGGAAAAAGCGGGATGCATATCTGTGGTCCGCCCTTATTTCGAAAGTACGTCGTCGAGCCAACCGAGGAAGCCATCAGCCTTGAACGGCTCCAGCTCTTCGGGTGCGCCGACATCGGCGCTGACGACTTTGCGCGCGCGAGGCGGCAAGTACTTGTTGGTGGGTTTGTACCCGAGTTCCGGCATCAAGTCGCGGCCATGACGGGCAGCGGTCAACTGGGAAACATCGGATTCGGGATCGTTCAGGTCGCCAAAGTGGCGCGCTCCCGTCGGGCACGTCAGCACGCAAGCGGGCTGGCGGTCTTCGGGGTCGAGGTTTTCATTGTAGATGCGATCGACACACAACGTGCACTTTTTCATCACGCCTTCGTCGGCATCAAATTCGCGAGCGCCATACGGGCAGGCCCAGCTGCACAGTTTGCAGCCGATACATTTGTCCGTATTGACCAGCACGATACCGTCTTCGGAACGCTTGTACGATGCGCCGGTCGGACACACCGTGACGCATTCGGCGTTGTCACAATGCAGGCATGAACGCGGGAAGTTGATGGTCAGGTTCGGGCGATCACCGCGTTTGACTTCGAAAGAATGGACGCGGTTGAACCACACGCCATCCGGTTGCGGCCCATAGGGGTCGTAATCGGGCAACGGTGCGGAATGGCCGCCGGTGTTCCATTCTTTACAGTTGGTGGCGCAGGCGTGACAGCCGACGCAGGTGTCGAGATCGATGACCAGGCCTAGTTTTTTATTGGTATGGCTAGGAAGCGTCGTCATGATTACTTGCCCTCCCGCTTCTTGCGGAAGTCTTCGCCATAGCGCGAAATCGTCGGGGTATCGGGAAGCTGCTCGAATTTTTCGATGACGGGGAACTGCGGCCAGCTCTCACCAAACTGGCTTGGCTCGGCCTTTTCGATTTTCACGCGCAGATCGAACCAAGCCGCCTGACCGGTGACCGGGTCGGAGTTCGAATACCGGTAACCGTCGCCCTGAGCTGGAAGCAGTTCCGAGATCAGGTGGTTGAGCAAGAAGCCTTCTTTTGCTTCGATAGCATCCTTGTCGAGGTTCCACGCGCCACGGCGCTTGCCGATGGCATTCCAGGTCCAGATCGTGTCGGGGTTGACGCCGTCGACCATTTGAACCTGGCAGCGGATGCGTGCGTGGTGGCTCGACACCCAAATCCAGTCGTCATTCACCAAGCCGAGCTTGGTGCCCAGATCGTTGTGGATGAACATGCGGTTCTTGCCGGTGATCTGGCGCAGCCAGGAATTCTGCGAACCCCACGAGTGATACATGTGCATCGGACGCTGGGTTAGAGCGTGCAAATTGAATTCCTTGGTATCGACCATGGTTTCCTCAAACGGCTGATACCAAATCGGCAGTGGATCAAAATATTTGAGAATGCGTTCCGCATCGGCCTTTGGCGGGGTGACGTCGCCGTGACCTTCGGCGGCCAGACGGAACTTCTGGAACACTTCCGAATACATCTGGAAGATGATCGGGTCGCCGTTGGGCAGCAGGCCCATGTCGGCGGACCAATCCAGGTAGTTCTTATTGGCCATCTTGAAGTAACGCTGATCTGGCGCAAATTCATGCTGCCAGAAGCTTTGGTTCTCGATGTATTTGTTCAACTGGTTCGGGTTGACTTCGCCTTTGAGCGGCTTGTCGCCGTCCTTGCCGCGCCACCCGCCCAACATGCCCACGCCCGGTGCACGTTCGTGGTTGACCATATAATCAGCCAGACCGCCCGGATACTTCGCTGTGCCATCATCGTTGGTCAGACCCGGCAAGCCGAGACGATGGCCCAGATCGATCAGAACGCTTTGGAAACCGCGCACATCGCGGTCCGGCTCGACCACCGGATAGCGGATGGCGTCGGCGCATGCATCGGCGTTGGAAATCGGACGATCCAGCAGCGAGATGCAATCATGACGCTCCAGATAGGTGGTGTCGGGCAAAACCAAATCCGCGTATGGCACCATTTCGGAGAAGTAGGCGTCCGAATAGATGATGTTGGGGATCTTGTAGTTGCCGTCTTCGTCCTTGTCCGTCAGCATTTCGATGGTGCCAGCGGTGTTCATGGATGAGTTCCAGCTCATGTTGGCCATGAACATCATCAGGGTGTCGATTTTGTACGGGTCACCCTTCCACGCATTGTGGATCACCATGTGCATCATGCCGTGGCTGGAAATTGGATGTTCCCAGCTGTAGGCTTTGTCGATGCGGCGCGGGGTAAAGCCGTCGTCTTCCAACAACAGATCCTCAGGTCCCGTGGGGAAGCCGAGTGGCGCGCCCGGAAGCGGGGTGTTGGGGTTCACCTGACCCGGCTTTCCGGTCGGCTTAATGCCCGGCGGAATATGCTTGGGGTAAGGGGCCTTGACGCGAAAACCACCTGGAACTTCGACCGATCCCAGCAAGATCTGCAAAACGTGTAGCATGCGGCAGGTGTGAAAGCCGTTGGAGTGTGCAGAAATACCGCGCATGGCGTGGAACGCCACCGGGCGACCGATCATTTTTTCGTGGGTCTTGCCGGTCCAATCGGTCCATTCTTGGTCGATTTCGATGGTTTCCTTAAACGCAACGTGCGCCAGCTCGGCGGCGATGCGTTTGATATCGGCAACCTTGAGGCCGCAAATGTGCGCGACCTGTTCCGGAGCGTACTGCGCGTCGAGGTAGCGTTTGGCGAGAATTTCAAAGCTTGGCACCGCTTTGCGGCCATCGGCGAGGGTGTACTCCCCCTTCAATGCAGGGTGTTCAACCTTGCCCGATTTTGCATTGGCCAGCGCGTCTGCATCTTGGTCCCAGCACAACGGGTTGCCGTCCGCGTCGCGGGCGAACAGGCCGTTGTCGGCTGCGCCTTCGTCGTCGATCACCAGCCAACCGGCGTTGGTGTAGCGGATCAGGTATTCGACATCGACATTGCCGGATTTGAGCAATTCGTGCACCAGCGACATGACGAACAAGCCGTCGGTGCCGGGGCGGATGCCGACCCATTCGTCGGCGATTGCGCCGTAGCCTGTGCGAACGGGGTTGACGGCGACGAATTTCGCGCCGCGCCCCTTGAGGATGCCCAAACCCTTTTTGATCGGGTTGGAATCGTGATCTTCAGCGACACCGAACATCATGAAATATTTGGCATGGTGCCAGTCGGGTTCGGCGAATTCCCAGAACGCGCCGCCGATGGTGTATAGGCCCCCGGCCGCCATGTTCACGGAACAGAATCCCCCGTGCGCGGCGTAATTGGGGGTGCCGAACTGGCTGGCCCACCAACCGGTCAAGGCCTGGGACTGATCGCGTCCGGTGAAAAACGCCAGCTTGCGCGGGTCGGTGCCCCGGATGTTGCCGAGACGCTCGGAAGCGATCTGCAAGGCTTCATCCCATTCGATCTCAATGAATTCGTTGGAGCCGCGCTCGCCGACGCGCTTCAGTGGTTTGGACAGGCGGGCAGGGGAATAGTGCTGCATGATGCCGCTTGAGCCCTTGCCGCACAGCACGCCACCGTTGACAGGATGGTTGCGGTTGCCCTGGATGTAGCGAACTTTGCCGTCGTCCAGATAGACTTTGATGCCGCAACGGCACGCGCACATGTAACATGTGGTGTATTTTACGTCATCGCCAAGGCTCGGCGACAATTCGATATCGTCGGCGGCGGCGTGGGGGTCGTCCTGATTGGTGGACGGCTTTTTTACTTCACTCATAAAACGTCTCCGCAAGACCGTTACGTGCAGCCTACAGCAAAGCCAAATCCCGGAATTGGGGGTTTAATTTTTTTGCAGCGCACCTAAGAATGGCGCTGTTTTTGTGCGCCTGCGAATGCTTTGCAGCTCCCAAGGCAGCGTGCCTCATATATAATGAAACGGTTATATAAGGGAAACCTAAAAAAACAAAAACGGGTAATTTTTAGCGGTTTCTACCCTTTTTTTAGGTAATCAAACGCCGAACCTACCCGCATATTGGATAGATTACCCCAAAAGGGTAGTGCGCGTAGCTTGGAATCGGTCTGATCTTTGTAGGGCTATGTTTTTGCATTTCGTGCAGGGGCTATGGCGTGTGCGCAGACTTGCGTGATGAGCGCGTTAGACGTTAGCCTGCGGTCATGAAATATTCCGACAAATACCCGCCGCCCGATGATGGTGGCGCCAGTCTGGGGGGCACGACCAAAATTGTCGGGCTGCACCCTTTGGTCTGGGTTTGCATTGTGGTGATGGTTATCGTGGGTTTCGTAGGTTTTGACCATCTCAAGGGCGCGCGTTGGGATTTTGGGGCGTCACCCAATGGCGAAGCCTCTCAACCGCATTCATCGACGACCCGTGACTAGTGCTTTAAGCGCTTCAGGCTTTTCAATTGCTGAATGATGGAATTGTCCACCAGTTTCGGCATCATCCGTTGAACGAGCACAAAGAACCGTTCCGCACCTTTGGGGTAGCTGGAGCGTGCGCCGCTGCGGATTGCGTCGGCGATGCTGGCGGCGACCTGTTCGGGTTCGTCCAGTTTCATTTTCATCGGTTCAATCAGGTGTTCAAATGCACTGGTAGCGCCGGTTTTGGCGGCGCGCGGTGCGATGTAAGTGACTGTGACGCCCTTGGGCGCAAGCTCGCGGCGCAGCGCGTCGGATAGGCCGCGCATACCGAACTTGGTGGCGGAATAAGCGGCAAACAGCGGAAAGGCAATGTCACCGAACATGGACCCGACATTAATGATGGTTGGGCTGTCTGATCGTTCCAGCACCGGTAACAGGTCGCGCACCAGCAACATCGGCGCCAAAAGATTGACCCGAAGCATCAACTCAAGGGCTTGCTCGTCGGCTCCGGCTAAGGGCCCCACCGCCACCACTCCGGCGTTGTTGACCAGCGCATCGATGCCGCCAAAAGCCTGGGTGGCGGTATCGATGATGTCCTTGCGAACTTTGTCTTCTGTGATGTCTCCGACCACGCCGTGAGCATTGTCAGGCGTGTCTAGGGCCGCCAGTGTCGCTTGCAAGCCATCTGCGTTGAGGTCCGCGAGCACCAATTTGGCACCTTGGGCGGAGAGGTTTTTTGCTAAGGCCCTGCCAATGCCAGAGCTTGCACCCGTTACCACAAAAACTTTTCCGTTGATGATCATGAGCCAGCCTTTTCATATCGTGTGTCGGGCGTTTACGCTATGGGCTTGAAGAACACTTCATCGCCTAACGCGCGGAACATGTTGCCAAACAGTATATAGAAATCCTTGGCGGACATAACGATGAGATTTTGTATCTCCGAATTGGTGATGGTGTTGACCAAATTTTCAAAAAATTGAACGTGCTCCACGTCGAGCGCGCCGTGGCTGGTGAGATAGGAGAACGCGTCGGGCGGTGTGTCGCCAAAACCTGCGTGCTCAAAACCTAGGCGAATGGCCCCAGCGGCCTGTTCGGCCAGTTCCACCGACATGCCTTCCAGAACATGCACCATGCCGAGCAGGGCGTAGGGGCTTTGGTGCTCGATTAGGGCATAGGCGTGGCTGATCATTACACGACAAGCAAGGCTGCCACGGCCATGGCGCACCGCTTCTGCGTCGAGGCCAAGTGCCTTGATGTCGTCGAGGATCCATTCGTCGTGGCCGGTCTCTTCTTCGATGTATTCGGCCAACGCGTTGGCGTAAGCCTCGTCTCCGACGGCGCAATTGTCCAAGGCGTGCTGCAGCAGCGGCACCGTGAAACGTACGTGGTGATAGGCTTGGGTGAGATATTGACCGTAAAGATCAACGGTGACGCCTTGGTTCACAGCCGTTTTAATGACAGAAATGGATTGGAAGTCGGCGCGTTCTGCCTGGGTTTTTGCGCACAGGCGATCAAAGAAAGTCATTGGTATCCTTCACGATGTTTTAGGCATGGGGGAATCTTGTTGAAGCCGTGTCTCGGCGAAAGCTGTGCAGGTGCCGCGGCGCACGTCGCCCAACGGCGTGAACAGTTCGTTTTTCGATGCTTCATTCGCATCGATCATGACGATATGATCGGGTCTTGCGTAGTCGGGCAATTTGGAAATTTGTTTGTGCAAAACCTCAGAAATGGCAGTTGGATCGGTCGTGACGGGGTTGGGCAAAACAATTAATATCAGGCCGCGATCAGGCGTGTGGGTCAATACGGATTTGGCGATGTTGGAGTGTGTCTCGCACATGTCTTCGACCCATTCAGGGCTAATGTTGCGGCCCGCTTGGGTGACGATCAGGTTGTCTTTGCGACCCAGAATGCGAAGTGCGCCGTTTTGGGTAAATGTCCCCAAATCACCCGTGGGCCATGCACGGACGGGTTTGGTGGTGTTAGCATTATGGCCCAAATAGCCGCTCATGACTGTGTCGCCATGTACGATGATTTCGCCGTTTTTGAGCGTCACGAAAACACCGAGAATGGGCTTGCCCACGGTTCCTTGGGTGCGGTTGTCTGGGTGGTTGACGCTGACCACCGAACAGCATTCAGAAAGCCCGTACCCTTCATAAACAGGCACGCCCAAATCCCAAGCGCTTTGCGCCAGAGTTTCGTTGACGGGCGCGCCGCCCACGGCGACAAAGCGCAAATTCTTGGGGGCTGTGGTGCCGGTTGCGGCCATGGTTTTGACCCAAGCCTTCAAAAGACTGGGGACTATGACGCTGACGCTTGGGTTTGTGGCGTTAAAGGCATCCATCAAGGGGGCCGCATCGCCTTCCAGGGCCGCTGCGGCTGCATCCGCGGCCAGGGTGACGGAGGCCCCGGCCAGCAGGGGCACGCAGATGCCGGCGATTTGTTCCAACAGCAACGAGAACGGCAACACGGATAGATAGCGGTCGTCCTGCGTTGCGCCGCTGGCGGTCAACAGTCCGCGGGCGCTGGCGCTGATTTGCCGATCACCCAGGCGCACGCCCTTGGGCGTGCCTGTGGTGCCGGATGTGTAGATGATGCGCTGGGCGTTTTTGCTGCGCCCGAGCGTGCTGCGCAAGGGCGCCTTGGCGGAAGCTGGCTGTATCGACGGTTTATTCAGCGTGATTTCAGTGAAAGCTAGGCCGAGGTCCTGGGCCCGTGCGCGGGTCTCGGCTGTTACCAGAACATGGCGCACATGCGCATCTTGAATGATGAAGCGAAGCTGGTCTTGGGAAAAAAAGGTCGGTAGTGGAACCATGGTCTTGCCCGCATGAGCTAGGCCCAAATCCGCAACAACCCATTCCAATCCGTTGGGCGCGAAGATGGCGATGCTGTCGTCGGTGGTGTTGTGTTGGGATATGTCTTGAGACAGCGCAGCGACGCGTGCGCTCAGTTCGTCGTAGGAAAGGGTGCGTTCGCCTTGTGAAAACGCCGGGGCATTGGGTCGGGTTTCGCTTAGGGTGATCAGCTTTGTGAGGACCTCAAACACGCACGGTCTCTCCTGCGGGGTGGCTGTTGGTGGGGGGCGTCGTGATGTGGTCCTTCTCTCCACGGTCGATATTGCTGGCGGGCAGGGACACAAAGGCGTCGTGGATGGCGACAACGCGTGGGTTGGTGGCGTAATACATCCCCCAATCTTGCGGATTGCTTACTTTGTCGTGACTTGCCGAGGCCAGATATTGAGCGGGCACGCCAACACGCATGAGCATCATATGCAGGCGTTCCGTCACGGTGAAGAAGGCAAACCGCACGCCTTGGTCCCTGAGATAGCCGGTGATGGCTGCGATCAAGGTGTGTGAGGCGCAAGGGTGGTTCGCTGCAAGGGTTGTCACTTCGGCGATTTCAGAGCGGGCGGCGGGGGGCTGCCAGTGATCGGACAGCAGCACTTCGATGGGGCGCTCGAGGTATATTTCCGAAAAGAAGCCCCCGCCGATGTGCAGTCCCGCAACCGCCTGATATCCGCCATTCGGTGCGGGCAAGGCGACCAGGGTGTCGGCAAAAACCGTGATATTCGCGCCGTATTCTCGTGCATAGATGTCCCGCGCCAGCGCTTCGACCTCGGCCCGGTCGGGATGTTGGGGATGGATCAGGAGCGGACGCGGGGGCTGTTTCATGTTCTGGGGCTTCGTTCTTAGTGATGGCTATAGGACAAACACGTAGAGACTTGCTTTTATTCCAATGATTTTGAGACACTTAATTCAGGGCGTAGATGATTTCGGTTCCGGTCTTGTCGGGAAAGCGCATGCGGACCAATTGGCCCGCGCCGTTGAACCATAATTCACGGGTCAACTCGCCGCTGATGGCATAATGGTGTGCGGTGACGTCGGTGCCTTTGGCTTTGATTGTGTCTTGGCCCAAGTCTTCGACGTGGATGTTCATCACTGTGCCGTCGAGGGTATTGAGCAAAGCATCCTGCTTGACGACATTTTGGTTCCAAAGACTGGCCGGAAGCATGCCCGCTGCGGCGTGTTGGCGACGGTCTTGACCTTTGATCGCGCTGTCGATGGTCAGTTGCTCAGCTTGTGCCAAGATGTTTAGAGATTTAGATGTGCCGTCGTCGTCGGTGTTGGAGTTGAGTGCGATCAACCGACCGTTCATCCATACTTCCTTGGACGTGTGGATGAATTTGTACGCGGTGACGAACAGCACCTTGATTCTGATGTCAGTGGTGACGTCCACCAGCGTTTCGCCGTTGTGTTCGGAAAGCGCGATGTTGTGGGTGCCGATGTTCGCACCATCGCGCATTACAGTGAAATTAAGGGTTTTATTGTCGGCCAAGGCCTGCCCGCAGGTGCTGGCAATCACAGTGGCGACGAGAAATGCGATGGAGCGGATTGACGTTTTCATAAGTTTTATTCCCACAGTTTTATCAATCCCGGACATAACCAACCTGTTTAATGAACTTACGGGTTCGTAAAACCTTAGGATGAAAATACGGCGGGCAATCTGAACATGTGCTGAATGTATTGGTGTGATGAGGTGTAAATTATTTTGGGCATCTGTACAAAACGGACAGCCCTCCCGAGAGAGTGTCCCAAGCCGTATATTTGCTGAAATGCGGGCGTTTTGATATCCAGGCATCGAAGGTTTCGCGAACCTCTTGCGGTGTTGTCGTCGCAGGTACGCAGGAAACAAAACCTGAAACCAGTTCCCCCAAGGCGTGTTTGTCCAGAAGGTCGGGGATCAGTTCTTCACATACGGTCCAGTCGGGTTTTTTTCTCAATTTTTTGAAACATTGGGCGTGGCGTGGGGCATTGGATACCGCTGTCTGGACCTTTTCATGGTTTTGCGCCTGGGCCAAAAACGGCACGCAAAGGCCAAGGACGATGATGAGGGCAGCGATAAGACCGAGGAGAGGTTTCATAACAAGGAGTATATCGTAACGCCTTCGCATTTCTATTTCTTTGGATGCAAAAGGCGGTGGCGGCCGTGCCCCGGTAGCATAAGCGCCGATAGCCTAAATTGAAGTGTGAAACTGAAGCCGGTAAGGCAAGGGAGACTTAGTCCGCACCGCGTAGCCCAAGTTCGCTGTGTCATCCTTGTTATGTCGAGGTGTTTGCGTCCGTTGGATTGTCGGCGCTGTGCATGCGGCAATCATAGGCCTTCAATTTGCGGGCACCCTCAATCAGCAGGGCCTCGAAGCTATCTCCATCGTGCTGGTATAGGCTCAAGGTCCGCAATTGGGCCTCAAGGCACTGACAGCAGTTGTTTTTACCCTCGTTCGCCCGTTCGTATGGACAAGGGCTGCACAGTTTTGTGGTGTCTTGGCGGTGCTGGTGCCAAACCATAAGAGCTTGCTGACACTCATTGCGATCAATGAGGTGCAAGATATCGAGGACGAGGCTCTTGTCACGACTGCCCATTGTATTTCACCGTATGATAAGTGTAAAAGACCAGTCATCATAACAAAATGAATTGGTATTACATATCACCAAAACAGATTATGCGCTGGGGTTCGTCGGCTGAAGGGGGTGGTGTGTTACGTCGCTTCGACAATGACACCGATGAAGGCTTCGGCGAAATCCTTGAGTTTTGCCGCGCCGACGCCGTGGATGTCGGCGAAGGCACGCTCATCACGCGGTTTTTGTCGTGCCATATCTTCCAGTGTGCGGTCTGAAAAGATCATATAGGCAGGTACTTCGCGTTCCATGGCAAGGTGGGTGCGCAGCGCTTTAAGCTCTCGCAAGATTTGCAGGTCGGCCTCATTCAAATCCGCAGCTGCGGCGCGTGATGAACGGGATTTTTTCTTGTCGGCTTTGGACCCGGATGTCTGCACCAAATCCTTACGATACTGAAAGTTTTCATCATCTTTCAGCAACGCCTGGCCGCTGGGTGTAAGGCTCAATCCGCCATGCCCCGTGACGTCGAGTTTGAGAAAACCTGCTGAAACCAATTGGCGTACGATGGACCGCCAAGCATCCTTGCTGATGTCCGCGCCGCTGTTGTAGCCGGGCAGTTGATCGTGCCCGGTGGTGCGGATTTTTTCCGTATCCGCGCCGCGCACCACGTCGATCAGATGAGCCTGACCGTACACCTGACCGGTGCTCACGCACACGGACAGTAGCTTTTGCGCCGTTTCGGTGCCCTCGACCATGTCGGGCGGGCTCAGACACATGTCGCAGTTGCCGCAGGGTTCTATGGCGTCGCCAAAGTAATCCAGTAACGTGCGCCGCCGACAGGTGGACGCCTCGCAATACGCGATCAATGCATCAAGGCGCTTGTGTTCGCGGCGCTTATGATCAGGGTCGCTGTCTTCTTGTTCGATGAACATGCGGCGCATGCGCAAATCGTCGAGGCCGTAAAACATATGCGCCACCGAAGGCTTGCCATCGCGTCCGGCACGGCCGATTTCTTGGTAATAGGCCTCCACATTTCCGGGCATGTCGGTGTGACAAACAAAGCGCACGTCGGGTTTATCGATGCCCATACCAAACGCGATGGTGGCGACGATGACGACGCCCGGTTCCATCATGAAAATGCTTTGGTTTCGGGCCCGCATTTCTGCCGACAATCCGGCATGATAGGGCAGGGCGTGCACGCCGTTTTCGGTAAGGAATTGCACGGTTTTCTCCGTTTTGGCCCGCGACAGGCAATACACGATTCCGCTTTCTCCGTCGTGGTTTCGCACCACGCCCAGCAATTGGCGTTTGGCATTGGTGCGGGTTTCAACATTGAGGTTGATGTTGGGGCGGTCAAAGCTGGACACAAACGCACGGCCTTGGCCGCGAAACAGCTTGGCGGCGATGTCCTGGCGGGTGGCGTCGTCGGCGGTGGCTGTCAGCGCGGCGATGGGAACGCCGGGGAAGAGGTCCAGCAAGCGCGACAGGGCCTCGTATTCGGGGCGAAACGACGGCCCCCAGCGCGATAGGCAGTGGGCCTCGTCAACGGCAATCAAGTTAACTGGCAGGCGCGTCAGTGCGCTCAACATGCGCTCCGTCATCAGCCGCTCGGGCGCTAAGTAGAGTAAACGCGTTTCACCGGCCGCCACGCGCCGCCAAGCTTCGACGTTGACGGAACGCTCACGCGATGAATTGATCGTTTCCGCTGCTACGCCCGCAAGCCGCAACGCTGCGACTTGGTCTTCCATCAGCGCCACCAGTGGCGAGACGACGATGGTTAGGCCGCCCTTGACCAGCGCCGGGATCTGAAAACACAGCGATTTACCCGATCCTGTCGGCATCACCGCCATAGCGTGCTCGCCCGCCAGCAAAGCGTTCACCACATCGGCTTGACCGGGGCGAAAGCTATCGTATCCGAAAACGTCTTTGAGAATCTGGAGCGGCATGGAGGGGACTATAGCGTTAGCGCCGACGGATAGAGACTCTTTTGAGAAAAAAGTGGGCGGCTAACAGGGGGCTTGCAGGTTCAGGTAGGACTTGACCACGTCGCTGTAGCCTTGGTCCTTGACCATGATATGAATGCTCAACCATTCCGTAAGAAATTCGCGGACATCGTCTTGCAGTTCAGCAGATGCCGACATGAGGACTCTATTGTGCATCTCGGTCAGTTGCTCTGCCAGCATTCGATGGCCTCGAATGTGCGCATCAAGGTCTTCATATCCAGCCTTTTCCATAAGTGCTTCCTCCCGTGCAAAATGCTCGGTGGCAAAGTCCATGAACATACGAAAGGTGCTGTCAAATTCCATGACGCCCTCATCGTCATCGACGGCTTGAATGAAGCTGTTGAGTAGGGCGATTAGGGTTTTGTGATCTTCATCAATGGCATCAATCCCAACACTTAGCGCTTCGGTCCAGGGAATTTGATTGTTAGCCATGGGTAGCTTTCCTCGATAGACGGTGCGTTCGTGGATAGGGAATGCGCCTATGCTCGAAGAGCCTTCATATCGCACCATATTAACCGCACTAAAACTATGGTCAATATGACACCACAAGTCCCTCTACCGTCAAGGGTGCGGGTAAGTTCTTGCCATTCATAAACAAAAGGGCCTCCGGCATTACCGCCAGAGGCCCTTATGGATATGGTGCCGGTTACAAGATTCGAACTCGTGACCCCCTGATTACAAATCAGGTGCTCTACCAACTGAGCTAAACCGGCAAATTTCGATCAGACCCGGATCATATACCCTCGCCCAGGCTTTAGGGCAAGTCCGGGCTTTAGCGAAGTGGAAAGAAGGGGTTATACTTCGCCGATTTTTGACAAAACAGGTGACGCAATGACCCAGACCTCCCCAGCTTTTGTCCCGTTTCATGGTATCTAGGCCTGCGTATCCAGCTTTATTGAAAACGGGTCTGGTTGCGCACCAAGCGTGCATCCATTTGCGGCTGGATTTCATAAAGGTGCACACCATGGGCTCTCAAATCGAAAATAGAAAGTTTATGCCCCATGCGGTTGAAGGCGTTGGCGATGCAATACATGGCCGTCTGGTCTAGGGTCCAGTAGCGGTGATCTTCCAATTTTTTCAAACAATAATTGCCGAGTGCTGTGAGGTAGTTGCGTCCTTCGGGGTTGTTTTTTACATACACCCCTGCCGCGATGTGGCGTAGCCAAGGCAAGGTGTTTTCAAAAAACATACATCCAACGTCGTGAGCTTGCATAAATGATGCGATCCGGTTCACATCCTCGAAGAACACAATATCAACGTCGGAAATCAATAAACCCTGATCGTACATGTCCATGATGCTCAGGGCATTGACGAACCGGCTGCACGCCAAGTAGGTGGTGGAGTGTGGTTGCGGCTTTTGTTCAATGGTGTAATTCAATGTAACGTGTTTTAAGCGCGCGCGAATGGCGTCAACTTTACCTGCGCAGGTTTCTGATTTTCCAATAATGTTGAGGTGAAAAATTCGTGCCTGTCCCAAAGCGTCTAAGGACAGAACTTCGGCCTCGACGTAAGCATCGAGGTATTTTTCGTCGCATGCAGAATAGATCACAAAGTCCTCTTTGCCTGCGGGCCGCCCGGATGTCGGCAAGATATTGTGGTCGATCAGAAGTCCCGCTTTTTTGGCGTTAAGTGCTTTATCGCCCATGACCTGAGCGACAAAAGCATCGTCTTCGATATTCCATCCAGCCTTGATCAAGTGCTCTAAATTTTCGGCCAAGGGGATCGGCGTTTCACATGTGTGGGTGATCGAGTAGGCGTTCTGAAAATGAGGGGCGGCGAGGTTGGTGTCGCCGGACCCTGCTTTCGCGCAGCCGGTTATGAATTCAATGATGGCCCGTAAAAAAACATGCCTTGGTTCTAATTGCTTGGACAGAGTGATAATCACGTCAAAGCGGTTTTGCTTGGCGTAGTGCATCAACGCGTCGTAGAGGGCACCTTGGTAGTGCTGCCAATGCTCTGAATGTTCAACGAGGGCATGGACATCGTCGACTTTATTTTGCCAGATGAGAGCAAAAAGCAACATGGTCGCGCATTGTTCTAGGTTGTCTGGGTTTTCCAAAATCTGGCGAAAAATAGATTCAGCATCCGGGAAACGTCCCTGCTCCAGTGCGGCGATTCCTTCCTGCAGTGTCACGGTCAAGGTCACAGTGTTCCTTTTTCAAGCTGTTACGTCAGTTTGGCAGCCGGTTTGATAACAGGTCACTAAGCGTAGCAAATTGCTTGAGATGTGTTGAGAAAAACAAACCGGCATATTTCGGTCAGACACGGGTGGGTGCCTTGGTTCTGGCTTTAGGGCTAGTCCGGGCTTTAGCGAAGTGGAAAGAAGGGGCTATACTTTGCCGACTTTTGACAAATCAGGTGACGCAATGACCCAGACCTCCCCAGCTTTCGTCTCGTTTCATGGTATTCAGGCCTGCGTGTTCGACGCTTACGGCACGCTTCTCGACGTCAACGCCGCGGCCGAGCGATGCCGGGACGATTTGGGCGACCAGGCCTGGCCGCTGGCGCAGTTGTGGCGTTCCAAGCAGCTGGAATATACGTGGTTGTCGAGCCTGATGGGACGCCACCGCGATTTTTACGAGATCACCGGATTGGCGCTGGATTTCGCGCTGGAGACGTTAGACCTGAGTTCGCCGTCGTTGCACAAAAAACTCATGGCGCTTTATGAAATTCTGGATGCTTACCCGGAAGTGCCCGTCATGCTGGGGGCATTGAAAGATGCCGAACTCAAAACCGCGATTCTCTCTAACGGTTCACCCAAAATGCTCGCCACCGCGGCGACGGCGGCAGGGATCGAACAGATTCTCAACGCCGTGATCTCTATTGAAGACGCAGGCATCTACAAACCATCGCCGCGCGTCTACCAATTGGCGGTGGACCGCCTGGGCGTGGCTAAGGAAAACATTTGTTTCGTGTCCTCCAACGGCTGGGATGCCATGGGTGCGGCGGCGTTTGGCTTTCAGGTCGCGTGGGTCAACCGCGCTGGACAAAAGCCGGAAACGCTTGGGTTTCCTCCCAAAGCCATCCTTAACGACCTGACAGACCTACCTGATTTGGTGTTGCCCGCGCTTTAAAGCGCGGAAACCAGGTCGGCATTCATCGTCCACCGAGAATCAAGGGCGGAGCCATTTTTACGTCGTGTGCGCTCAGGTGTTGGATTGCTTGAACTGATACATCGCTATGGCGGCGGCGTTGGATAGGTTAAGGCTTTCAACTGCTTCTTCGATGGGGATTTTCACCAGCAAATCGCAAGTTTCGCGGGTCAAGCGGCGAAGTCCGGCCCCTTCTGCGCCCAAAACAATGGCGTTGCGCCCTTGGAGCGTCTTGGCGCTCATATAGTCTTCGGCATGGCCGTCGAATCCGACGCACCAAAATTCGGCGGTTTTCAGCTGGTCCAGCGCACGCGCTAAATTGGTCACCTTGATGTAGGGCAGGCGTTCGACAGCTCCCGATGCGGCCTTGGCCATCGTTCCGGTGATGTCGGGTGCGTGCTTGTCTTGTACGACCACGCCCAGCGCGCCGAAGGCCGCGGCCGTGCGCATTATCGCACCGATATTGCGCGGGTCTGTGGCCTGATCCAGAACAATGATACAGGCGCTGGTGATCCCCTTAGCGTCTTCGATCAAATCTTCGATTTGTGGATGGGGCAGGGGCGAAGCCTCAACGCAGATGCCCTGGTGGACAGCGTCGCGTGGCACCAATTCATTGATTTCGCGCCGATCACGCCATTCGATCTGCGGGCGTGTGACCTGACAGGCCTCAAATGCAGCGTTGGCGGCGTCACAGATAGGAATTTCCAGATCGTCGGCATTTTGCGTGGCCAGAACGATTCGCCTGATGTCTCGCTCCGGATTCTCGATCGCCGCGATGCACGCATGGGCGCCGTACAGCCATTCGGTGTTGCTGCGGTGCCCGCGTGGTTTTAAAGGATCGCGTTCACCTTCCGCAGTTGCGGAGGGGGCGCTATCGTGAGGCGGTCGCCCTTGGCGACGATGTTTTTTGTGCTTAACCATGGCCGCTTGTATCATTATGCATGCACTCTTGTCTTCGCCCTTTTGCACCGGGATGGGGGATGCGAAAAAAAACTTTCCGCGTCAGGCGCATTCGACGGTTGACACGGCGTTGTAAATGTTCATATTGCGCACCGTCCGGACCGTCGGTTATCCGGCGTGTTTGCTAAGGATATGGAGGGGTGCCCGAGCGGCTAAAGGGGACGGGCTGTAAACCCGTTGACGTACGTCTACGTTGGTTCGAATCCAACCCCCTCCACCATCCTTCAGACACGCAGATACCGGACACTGGCCGGAACCCTTTTTGAGGGGTTGGATTTTCCGCTTGCGGGTGTAGCTCAATGGTAGAGCAGAAGCCTTCCAAGCTTACGACGAGGG